>VFSW01002196.1_pt1 | contig 29569 bp, 29 predicted proteins | sample 5358111 | NCBI WGS metagenome assembly VFSW01 (sample SAMN11554181, study PRJNA540505) | mine drainage metagenome | isolation source: sediment from site ElyBrook_90M | place: USA: Ely Copper Mine, Vershire, VT | collected 2017 | reverse complement strand
GACATAGGGGCGGCCACGGCGGCCGCGGCTAAAAATAAGACAATAAACATAAGAGCTATCTAATATAATGAAAAAGATTTAAATTTCAAGAAATACGGGCTGCAACTGAAAATTGCCCAATGATGACGAAAGCGGCGCTCCAATTTTTGGGCATACGAAGCAGCCCATATGCCAAGCTGCATATGGGCGATACAGGAGGTCCAAAAAGTGGAGATGCCGATGAAGTCAGCTTGCGCAATTTTCAATTGGAGACCGTATACATGACGCACGAACACTCTCACCGAGCGCTTCACCGCTCCCTTTGGATTGCCTTCACCTTCATGCTGATTGAAGTCATCGGCGCTTATTTTGCCAACAGCTTGGCGCTGCTTTCCGATGCGATGCATCTCTTTACCGACGTCGGAGCCTTAGGCTTAGGCCTTGCCGTCTCCCATATGGCTAAATGGCCCTCGACCCCTACGATGAGCTTTGGTTATCATCGAGCTGAAGTCATTGGAGCCCTCGCCAGCGGCGTCTCCCTTTGGGCTCTATCGGGTGTCTTAGTTTACGAGTCGATCCACCGCCTCTTTATACCCGAAACCGTCGAAGGCCCCGTTGTCTTCGTCGTTGCCGTTATGGGTCTCTTTGCCAACATCATCATGATGCGACTGCTCCACTCCCATCAATCCCACAACCTCAATCTGAAAGCAGCCTACCTCCATGTGGTGGGGGACCTGCTCGGCAGCGTCGGCGTGATCATCAGCGGTATCCTCATATGGATCACCCACTGGAGCCCCTTTGACTCGATCATCACCATTCTTTTTACCCTCAGCATCCTCTATAGCTCCGGAAAAGTCATCCTCGAAGCTCTCGCAATCCTCATGCAATCGACCCCCAAAGATATCGACCCAGGAGCTGTCCTTAAAACCCTTCAAAATATTCCTGGTGTGCAGGGAGTGCACGATCTGCATATCTGGTCTATCAGTTCCAAGAAGGCAGCCCTTAGCGTCCATCTCGTCGCCCATTCTGATGTCTTAGGACCTGTACATAAAATTCTTGAAAAAACCCACGGTATCCGGCATATGACGGTTCAAGTAGAAGATCCGTCTTCTAACTATTGTTCTGATTTCAAAAATAAGATAGAATTACACTAATGAAAAAAATTGTTTTATTTCTAATCATCTGTTCTTGTTTAAACGCCTTTTGCGTCAAAGATAGGATTGCTGCGGGAAAAGTCGGCGATTACGTCGTCTTTGCGCAAGGCAAGATGGCTGCCGCCCTCCTGCTCAGGGCCACCTCTGAGACGACGATGACCCTCGAAGAAATCACGATTCCCCTCGCCGAGAACGACGGAAAAAACTGGAAGAAATGGATCGAAACGAAGGCGCCTGGGCATACCGCCTGGACTTCCTACACCATCGACCTGAAAAAGAATCAGATCATCGAATGCTATTCTCATTCGCGCAAAGCCTGGATGGCAACAAATGACCCTAGCAACTTCCTGACCAAGCTCCTCTCACTCCAATTAAAGACAACCCCCACAGAAAAGCGCAAACGCATCGGCCCGCCGCCCTCTGCCGAAGAGATGGATCGACGCTCTCTATGGCTCCCGCCCGTCGTTATCGAAGGAAAAAAAATCGACAAACCCAACGTCTCTGTTTGGAACGGCAAATGGCCGCATGATGAAACCCTCCTCTCGGACTGTACTATCGAGGTTTACTTTGGGGAATTTGCCTTCCCCCACTGGATCGAAGTCAAATCTCCCCATTATACAGCAAGCCTGCGCACGGTCGACTGCGGACATGGGGCGACCTCCCCTATGCCGCCCACTCCTGAGCTCCAACTCGAATCGTTTTTGAACAAAGGCTCTCCCTAAGAGAGTCTCTAGTTATGAACAAGTTTTCCACACCATCTTTAGTCATCCCTAATCAACCTTGTTAAATTTCATAAAGACGTATAAAATCGTGCCATCTTTTTATGATATTTAGTCTGGCTCACGTTTGTAAAGCTTTGGGGCACTTAGGACAACAGTACAACCTGATGGCTGCTTATGCAGCTAACAATAGCTGCCAAGCAGGTCTAGAAACCCTCAAAAATTCTGACCCAGTACAATTCGAACGTATCCAAAAGATTAACACCCTCCTCCTCCTAGGCAATTTCGGATTCTTCGTTTGGAATTTGGGAAAACTCATCCACATTGCCAGCGAAAGATACACGTGGTTTAAGCTGGCCGACATCCAATATTTCGAGAAAGCCCCTTTCCGATTTCAATTGGCGATATTAGGAACCATCGTTGTCTGGGTGCTGATTTCCAGACTCCTCATAGAAGTTATTAATCGCTACATGAATCCCACTGAAAATCCCCAGAACTTTGTGGAGCTCCCTGTTCATGACAAAGAGAACATCAAACTTTCCTGGTCTCGTCCCTTCGAAATCACATGGGCACAAGGAATTCATCTCTCCCAAATCACCGTCAATATCGCCCTCGCCTGCTTGGCAGGAAACCCGATTTTTTATGGAGCCAATACACTTATGGAGGGCTATCGATTATTCAAGGTATCTCAATTACCCTGGCTCCAAATCGATAGAGATTATCCGAATAAGAAAATTCATCTCGTTTATGGCTTTGCTATCTTTAATGCCCCAGGTAAAAGAGTTTATACTTGCTCGACTCATTCGAATTATCTCCACGACTTCGTTCAAAAAATTTACGAAAAAACCTCTAATATAGAGGCTAAAAAAGAGAAAACAAAAACCCGCCACAAAGTTTTTGACTCTGTTTGGATTTCTCCTAACAATATTCCCCATTGCCCCCAGTGCGAATCGACTCCACCAGGAAGCTATTATATAGCCGTTGCCGAGCGAAAGCGGAATTCTTGAATAAAAACTCCTCTTAGGACAAAATGTATGGCCATTATGGCTATAGCGTTTTTTCGGAGTCTTAACTCTGCTCAGATATTCTATTTAGCAATGAATAGCACGCAGGCAGGTCTTAACACCATTGACTCCGATTTGAACCATCGAGTTAATGGATTATTCTCTCTCATTGATTTTGGAATCCTTTACGGTACTTTTGGGTGTTTATTACTCCATGTAGTCAACAAGGGTTATGTTAAAGACCTCCCTGAAATAGTTGAAGTACCAAGCATTGCTTTTGCAATACTTGGATTGATAGGTTTCTCTCACTATGTGGCATTCAAGGTTCATGATTATTTCACGCAGCATAAAAAGTCTAACAAGGAGTCTTGGGAGGCTAAGGAAGTCGACCTGACCATGAAAGTGGCCCAGATCGTTATTAATACCTCCTTGATCTTCCTTAAATTTCATCCCCTTTTCTTTAGCATCAATCTAGCGATGGAAGGGTATACCCTTCTGAAACTTTCCTCTCCAAAAAATTAATCGGCTTTTTCCCCGCCACCTGATATACTTGTAAAGTTATGGGAAATTATCGCCTAGGAAAGGCAAAGAAGATTTTACTCCATACCTATCACCGCTTTAAACGGGTGCGAAAGACCCTTTCCAAAAATACCCAGGATCAGCTCCAAAATTCCCTGCAGTCTCTGGAAAAAGAGATCCTCGCAAAAAACCGCGCAGCTGCCTCAGAAAAGACACACCAATTACAGGATTTGGCGAAGGTTCACTTAAGGAAGGGATCGTTTGAGCAAGTTCGTGATTTCATCTTAGGTCTCGCCGTAGCGCTCGCCATCGCCGTCGTTGTCCGACTATCCTGGTTCGAACTCTATGAAATTCCCACCGGCTCGATGAGGCCTACTTTTAAAGAACAAGACCGCCTATCCGTTTCGAAAACCCCCTTTGGCGTGAATGTTCCCCTCACAACCAAACATCTCTATTTCAACGCGGATCTCATCGAACGGGGCAATATCGTGATCTTCACCGTCCAAAATATGGATTTTCACGATCCTGACACGATCTATTTCTATGTTTTTCCCGGCAAAAAGCAACTCGTCAAGCGCATCATCGGAAAACCCGGCGATACTCTCTATTTTTATGGAGGGCAAGTTTATGGTATTGATCACGACGGTCGTGATATCTCAGCACAAATTAACCGCCCCGAACTCGCACGCATCGATCACATCCCATTTTTTAACTTTGAAAACCGCACAACGACAACTCCCTCACCTGCTCAGGGAATCTTCTCTCCGGTTATTTTGAGTCATTTCAACGAACCCATCGCTAGACTTTGGGTCAATCAGCTCAGCCAAGTCCGCGGCGAACTTCTCCCTAAGATCACCCATGGGGATCCCACCATTCGTTATGGGCAGCTATGGGGCATCGATAATTTTGCAATGGCCCGGCTTCTCACTAAGGAGCAAGTACGGCTCTATACCGATCAAGATCCTTCCACCCTCGAAGAAGGAGTGCTGTATCTTGAGCTGCGCCATCACCCCAGCCTCGAGTCGGCACATCTCGTGTGCGATGAATGGAACCGCGTCCGTCCCACCGTCGGAGTCTCCACCTCGATCATCCCTTTACAAGAGAGCCAGCTCAAAAAGCTCTTTTCCAATCTCTATACTTCACGATTTGTGGTAAAAAATGGTTCAGCATGGCGCTACGGAATCGATCCCAAGAGATATGGCAATGCTTCTCTTTTCCCTCATTTGCCGGGCATTCCGGATGGGACCTATGAATTTTATTATGGGAAAGGAAGCGGCATTAATTTTGAAGGGATCTCCACCGAGCTACCAGAAACGAATCCTTTGGTAAGGTTTGATGTCTCTCGACTGCAACTTCTCTTCAATACCGGGATGGAATTTGATACCCGTTATTCTCCGCAATCCAAAGATCAAACCTTCATGCCTGCCCGCTATGCCTATTTCCGAGAGGGAAATCTCTATGTCATGGGCCTTCCTTTGCTTACAAAAGCAGATCCCCTTCTCCAAAGTTTCATAGAACGAGAAACAAGACGCAGCGTCTCGTTCCAAGGGCAAAAGATCTACACTCCCTTTATTGACCAAGGACCGCCACTTAAACCCGATGGAAGCATTGATGCAGAGCTCGTAAAGCGTTTAGGCCTGAAGATTCCTGAGACATCCTATTTTGTTCTCGGCGACAACCATGCGAACAGTGGCGATAGCCGCGAGTTTGGATTTGTACCTGAAGACAATCTGCGTGGAGGCCCTTCCTTTATCTTCTGGCCGCCCGGATCCCGCTTTGGCAAGCCGCTGCACCCCGGCTACCCCCTCCTCAACCCTGGCCGTATTGCCGTATGGATCGTGGCAGGCATTTGTATCGGCGCATGGTACTGCGCGCACCGCAGACGCTCCCGCCTTCCGCTTCAGTTCTAAAAGCATTTATGATTTTTTGTAGAGCTCTAGATAAAAGTCTTTGTATTCAGGGTAAAATGCTTTCAAATAACCAACAAACTGCTTTTCGAAATCAGCACGATCATTAAATTCACAAACGCCCAAATTATCGTCCATAAAGCGAATGATTTTCGCTGATTTATTCGTCTGTATGTTGAACGCATGAGCATCTGGACCGTTATATAAAATCAGCACACATTGAAAGTTAGAACCCGATTTTTTGCCGCATTCCTTCCACATCTCTATTATGGAAGAGTGAGCCGACGATTTACTTTCATTATTACCAATGCGTACTCTATAAATCGACTTCAACCCGAATTTTTCCGCAGTTTTCAGTTGGAATTCATTCGCATTTTCCTGCGACATTTTTTTATAAGCCAGGTTGATCCCTGCACGAATGTTCCTCCCTCTGGGTGTACTTCCCATAGGGATTTTTGCACTTTCAATAAGGGGATTCTCTATTAAAGATGAAACCCGCTCTAAAGAATTCTGCAGACATGTTCCCCCATCTTGATTTCGATGAATGTCGCTGCTTTGGTTATAGCGCAATTTAATCTTTTCGAAATTATCTTGCATCCAAAGATGCTGTTCAAAGCAGTTAACTCTAAACATTTTGTCAAATGAAGATCTCAAATCAGCCCTTAACATTTTTTCATCTGCTAGTGCGATGGTTTTTTTGAGTTCTTCCGCATTTAGATGCACCAACTTTTCTACATCTAGCATTTTAAAATATCTCGCTTGGACCAACTCTAAAAATTCAGGAATAAATTGGCTTGGATCACACTGCGGATAATTCTTTAATAAATCTAGAAATGGGGCCGAGTATAAATTCGGATCGCTCTCCTTCAATTTGCTCCATTCAGAATTAAAATAAGGACAGGCAATATTCAACGAGAGGTTCTTAAAGGCTTTCACGATCATGCGCAGATGAGTGGGAAGGGAGGCGCCTAAATAATGGCTCAAATCGTAACCCTGCGAAAAGAAATACTCCACTCTCCGTTGAATGAGAATCGATTCAGCATCTTTAGTAAAAACGTTGATTTGACCAACCCAAGATTCGATAGAAGAGCTCTTTTGTGCAAGGATCTCTAATAGAGCTGATCTATATTTATCCGCTGTTAACGGGATATACTTATCCCTATTGGCTTCAAAAACCTTTGCAAAAGTATGAGTATAAGAACCCGCCAATAAATTATAAATTTTTTCTTCAAAGAGAGTTGGTTTATAAAACACATGATTGCGAGTTAATAAATTTAAAGCTAATTTGAGGCATTCCGCTTGCTCTTTTGATATTGATTTGCCTTCTAAACTTTCAATGTCTGACTTGATATGAACAATTTTAGATTCAAGATTCTTGTCATCTAGCTGGAGAGATTGGATGTTCGTTCGAATACGCTCTAATGTTTCTAGAGAAGGATTTTTTTGTTTTGTCTTAACCAAAGATGAAGAGGTCGTTTGAGTCGTATTATTCATGAGCATCTCAAAATGCTTCACAGAATTTGCGACAGATTCAGATTTGACCGGGCTAGGAACAAATGCGCGTAATTGATCCTTACATTTTTTAAGCTCAGTTAAAGATAAGTTATCGTTTAATTTTAGCTCGATAAGCTCTATCTTTTTGATGAACTGGGCGAGAGAAGGTTCAGGCGTGCACTTTGGGGCAGCGAGAAGCACTTCCTTAACCAAGGATTGAATAGACTGAAAACTATGATTAGACAGGTAATTATCTACCTCATTTTCCTTCAAGTTAGCTAAATCACTAAACCCTTTAATTGCAATTATTCCCATATACTTATTATAATGATTTTTTTAATAAAAATCAAATTTTTATTTACTAAGCTTATGGATCTAAGTTGCTAATTATTAGTAGATTAGGAGTTGCGGCTTAACCCGTTAACTCTAAAGAACTTCTGTATATTAGGGGAAGAAAAAGGTCAAAAAAGCCGAGCTCTTATTAGCTCAGGCTTTAGAATTTGCGTGTATTGCTTCCCAATAGGCTTCACGAACATTTGATGGTAGTAACTTAACCTTAAATTCATCTCTCTCAGCTTCTGTTACTTTACTGGGAAATCTCTTCTCGAGCCGTTGTCGAGATGTTTCAGAAGTAGAATTAGTGGCAGTAGAAGGGGGCAAATTTGAAGGAATCGACATACTTAGCTCCTTTTAGATTAAGATAAATTCTAACATAGAAAAGGAAAAAATTCACGGTATTTGCGTAAAAATAAATCAGACTATAAACTAAAAATTATACTACAGTGTTTTTGTAAAATTTATTTTTGTCTTTTCGCCATTAATATCTAGCTCTTCAGCTTGGATAGGCTCAAATGAAAAACTCTTCGCGAGAACCTCGTGGCAAACATAATCACGGTGCTTCTCAAGAGCTTCTTTCACGCGCGATGTCGTTTCGAGTTTAAGAGTAATCCGATCGGTGATTGCTAAATTGTGTTCTTTGCGCATCGTGTTGATTTTGTTGACGAGCTCTCGCGCCATTCCCTCTAAAAGCAAATCCTCGGTGAGATGCGTATCGAGCGCAATCGTCAGCCCCCCAACGGTTGCTGCGACAACGCCTTCTTTCGTCACCCGTTCAATCGCAACATCCTCGGAAGCTATTTCCACACCTAAAACAGTGAGGGTCTCTCCCTTCAATATTTTATGGATTTCTTTTTGCGAGAGCTTGGCGATCGCGGCAGCCATCGCGGGCATTTTGTCGCCGACTTTTTTCCCCAGCACGCGGAAGTTCGCTTTGATTTGGAGAGAGACAAACGCCTCTTCTTCTTTGCTAAAGCCTACTTCTTTAACGTTTAGCTCATCGGCAATCAGCGCAAACGCGCGCTCCATGGCCTCAAGACGCTTTTCATCGCTGCAGATCACATGCGCTTTAGCGAGTGGCTGGCGCACTTTGAGCTGATGATCTTTTCTTAAAGAGTGACCAATGCTGACGACCATCTGTACTTCCTTCATCTCATGTTCAAGAGTTAAATCGCGCAACTTAGAGTTATAAGTAGGATAAGAACAGAGGTGAACGGATTCAGGATCATTGCGACTCTTGAGCTCTTGGTAAATTGCATCGGAGAGGAAGGGAACAAACGGCGCAGCCACTTTAACGAGCGTCAAAAGAACGGTGTAGAGGGTGGAGAATGCTTCGCGACGATCAGGAGTATCGTCATCGGCCCAAAATCTTCCGCGACAACGGCGGATGTACCAGTTAGTCAGATGATCGATGAAATCGGTGAGCGGAAGCACCGCCTGCTGCAATTCATAGCTATCTAGCCCCTGCTGGATCTCTTGCACCAACTTTTGGGTGAGAGACAAGATCCATCGGTCGATATCAGTGTGAGGAACATGATGTTCCTCAGAGGGTTTCCAATTGTAGATCTGGGCATACGTCGCCATAAAGACATAGGAGTTCCACATGGGGATGAGCACTTGCCTGAGCACTTGCTCAACACCTTTTCCTGCAAAACGCATATCGTCGGCGGTAACCACCGGACTGCTCATCAAGTACAGACGGATGCTATCGGCACCATATTTTTCTATGACCACCGAAGGCTCGGGATAATTTTTAAGGCGCTTCGACATTTTCGTGCCGTCTTCGGCCAGAACGATTCCATTGACGATGACATTTTTAAATGCCGGTTTATCGAAGAGAGCCGCAGCCAGCACGGTCAATGTATAAAACCATCCTCTGGTTTGATCGAGACCCTCGGCAATAAAATCAGCAGGAAACGCCTTCATGGTCTCTTCTTTGTGCTCAAAGGGATAATGCTTTTGCGCATAGGGCATCGATCCCGATTCGAACCAGCAATCAAACACTTCAGGAATACGGCGGTAGGTCTTTCCGTTTTCTTCAAACGTTAAATCATCGATGAAATGACGGTGCAGATCGAGCACTTCTTTCCCTGTCCGATCTTGCAGCTCTTTAACACTTGAAATGACGATGACGTCGCCATCATCATTTCTCCAAATAGGAATCGGTGTTCCCCAATATCTGGATCTTGAGATCGCCCAATCCCGGGCACCTTCCAACCACTTGCCAAAGCGACCATCTTTGATGTGGTCGGGAACCCAGTGGATCTGCTGATTGGCGTTGAGGATTTTATCTTTAATTTTTTCCACTGCGACGAACCACGTGCGTACGGCTCGGTACATTAGGGGTGTGTCGGATCTCCAGCAGAACGGATATCGATGCCGTACTTGGGTATGAAGAAACATCTTATTTTCTTTTTTGAGACGGCGGATGATCTCTTTTTCCGCGTCTTTAAAGAGCATACCGGCATACTCGGGCACTTCGTCGGTAAAATGACCATTGGCATCGACCGGGCAGACAACCTCGATCCCCTCCTTCGTGCAAACAAAGAAGTCGATCTCTCCAAATGCGGGAGCCAGCTGCACGATCCCTGTTCCATCTTCCAACGTCACGAATCCATCGGCGATCACGCGAAACGCATTTTGCCTGTCAGCAAAATAGGAAAACATCGGCGTATAGCGCTTTTCCGCCAGATCGCGGCCTTTGTATGCCCCTATTACCTCATGCTCAGGAAAATAAACTTTCGCTCTCGCCTCAGCTAAAATGTAAACATCCCCTTTCGCATCGCGGATCTTCACATAGTCAAAGTCGGGTCCCACCGCGAGCGCTAAGTTCGAAATGAGAGACCAGGGCGTCGTCGTCCATGCGAGCATCGCTACTTCAGGCTCATCCTCCAGGAAAAACTTCACAACGATCGAGGGATCATCGACATCGCGGTAATTTAAATTAGCTTCAAAATTCGAAAGAGGCGTCCCCAGTTTTGCCGAAAACGGCATGACCTTAAAGCCCTCGTAGACGAGCCCCTTCTTATAAATTTCGGAAAAGACCCACCAGACCGATTCCATGAAATTCTTGTCCATCGTCTTCCAGTTCTGCTGAAAGTCGACCCAGCGTCCCATGCGATGCACTGTCTTCTCCCACTCGCCCGTGTATCTTTGCACGATGGAGCGGCACTCTTCATTGAACTTGGCAATTCCAAATTTCTCAATGTCGGGAGCCCCTGAAAGCTCTTTTGTCTTCTCAATTTCATTCTCGATGGGAAGACCGTGGCAGTCCCAGCCGAAATGCCGAGGCACGTACCTGCCTCGCATCGTCTGGTATCTTTGCACGACATCCTTGATCGTCCCCGCTACGATGTGCCCATAGTGAGGAAGCCCCGTTGCGAAAGGGGGGCCGTCATAAAAGGAGAAAAGCTCTCCCTTCTTGGTCGCATCGAGGCTGCGTTGAAAGATTTTTTCCCTCTGCCAAAAGGCCAAGATCCGTTCTTCACGATCAGGGAAACTTTCTTTGTCCTTGAAACTAAACATTCTATATACCGTTAAAACCCCTTATCCTATACGATGGACATCGTTTACGTCTATGTGTTAAAATAAACTATGGGGGTGACAGGCTTCGACTCGGAGGCTGACTACCCGTGGCATGCAGAGGTCGTTGATACCCTCTTTAAACCATCAGCAAAAAAGAACTGACAAAAAAGTCGTTCGCGGCAACTTCGGAACTTATAGTCCTGAAGCTGCTCAATTAGCTGCTTAAGCTTAACCGCTTGTAGCTTTCGGTGTCCTAGAGCCTGACCAGGAGCGCTAGAAACACTGTCATTAACCCTGGTGTGACCCTCGTCGTTGCTCTGTAGGCGAGGTGTTCGAGATTTACATGGGGCGTGTAGATCCCGAGTGGGGCGTCTTCTAGCAAGATCTACAGTAAAGAGAAGGCGATAAGCATGTAGTCATGAGTAGAATGTTTGCTGAGGACGAGAGTTCAATTCTCTCCACCTCCAATGGACGGCCGGGGAAAACCCCGGCCTTTTTTATTGAACGATCGCCCAAGCCGCAATCCCATCCCTTCAGGGGTGGGTTAGGCGGGCATGAGTTGGTCAATTCCTTGAATCCTCGAAGAATCTTCTTGCTTCAGCAAGGAGTTCTTCAAATAGCAGCCATTTCCAAGTGGGAATCACTGAAATCACAAAACCGTGCATTGTCAATACACGGTTTTGCAAACAACCATGCATTGGCAGCGCACTGTATTCATAAGTCTTTATTTTCTAAGACTTTGCAACCATACCGCGATCGCTATATCTGTTTCGTCCAGGCTCCGATCTTAGTCCAGCAATTCCTCTCATCAGAATTTTGACTCTTTCCATGGAAAAAGTTCTGAACATGTCTCTCCACTTCCAATTCGGCCGGGATAACCTCCCGGCCTTTTTATTGAACAATCAAATGATTTCGAGATTGATCAACTTAGCAACAAGGATTTCATATCGCTCATATCTCATTTTCTTTTGATTTTCCTCTTCGGGATTGTTCAAAGAAGATCCATCTTGCAACCTTATCTCTCGAGCTTCTTCACTAGCAATTTGAAAACGCTCTTTCTCAATAGGACCTCGTATCAAGAGAGAGACAGTATTTGGCTGCTCAACGATCGAATGATACTGAGAGTGGTGCAATGTGTAACAATCGCCTACGTCTTCTTGCCGAACCATGCCAGGGGTTAAGCAAAGAGTGGAAGATCTTCCTTTCCATTATTGATTCTGTAAATCGTGTGACGATATCCTCCCGAAAGAATCAAACTTGAAAAATTCCATCGATGATTATGAGCTTCGGCAATATCAGCTTGAGAAGATCCTATGGATCGATTGATTCGATCTGAGTAAATATGGAGCCTCAACTGCATTTTGCAATCATCGCTGTTCCACAGAACAATCTTATCCACAGCATCGTAATGGGCACAGAGGGAGAAAAGCATTGAATTTTTTGGAACTTGTAAAACAAGCTCGCGTAAATGAGCGCGATTTTGAGATACATTGAGAAGAATTTCTTTGGATGCTTTTTCAAACTCGTCCAAATTTGAACCAATATCTCCTACAAGCATCATCCATGACCCCCTTATAAACCTGAAAGGTTAAGAAAAATTCTCTATTTTTCCCAATCAAAAGTTCTGCAATAGAATCTCTCAACCTCCAATAAGAACACGGAAGCAGTAGCGGTGTAATAACCTTCCAGCGGAGATAGCCCCCCTCTAAGATTTAAGGTTTGGGACGCCCACCGATAAATAAAGCCCCACCACCAACGATCATGGCAATTCCAGCAATAATATACCACATTGTGTCATGCGTATAACGACCGGTAGCAGCTACGGCTACTTGATCTACAACAGCGTTGCTAGAATTCCACCCAAATCCCAAACAGACAACTCCTACAATCAATAAAATAATTCCCAATATCCTTGATACGCTCATAAAATTCTCCTTTAGATTTGATTTTTTTGTGTCCGTCTAAGTTCTTGCTCAAACTCAGGCCATCTCCTTGCTAAACTTCCCACTTTGCACTGAAAATCTTTATATAGCTCGAGATAGTAGCATATCTTGCCAAAGCTGGAAAAGGTGCAATTTTTGCGCATTAAAAGTTCTGCAATAGTGTCTCTCCACCTCCAAAATGACTAGGCCGGGGGAAAAACAGTTTTTTTCCTCACCCTAACCTTTGTCTTTCCCTACCGATTCATGCTACTCTTAAAATTTCTTGAGGATTGGGCATGCCTACTAAGATCATTGAACAGCAAATACAAAAAACTGACCTTCTTGACCTAGAATTGAAAAGCAAATACGGAGCTTTAGTTAAAGCGGTCGTCGATGTAGAACGAGCAATTATGATTGCGGGAATGACGATGCATTCGGACGGAGAAGAAGTCCTTTTAGAGAATGGATCAAATACGATTCAGTCATCAATTTAAGACCATCTCAGGGCAATGACTCCGAGGAGTTGATGATCCAACAATCCGCCAAAGAATTCGAGAAATCGTAGATCAACTGGTCAAACAAACATGACGGCAAATCTAGAACACTTAGAATCCGTTAGACCAAGCTGGGCAAAATTTTCCCTCGTTGAGCAAATGGCCAATATTGGTAGCGAAGTCGGCAGAGCACTTCGAGCTAAGGGCAATCAGCCACGCTATTGGGGCGCCGTTGCACGAGCTTTGGATTTATTTTATCTTACAATCGAAGATCCAAGGTGGAAGGGACGTCTAAGAGAAATTCTGCGGGTTCGCGAACTTTTTGCTGCCGCAGCCCTTGGAAGTGATGAATTCAAAACGTCGCTTAAAGATTTAGACCGTTATTTTGATTGTTTTGTCTGGCTGGCTCGATCAGACCGTTGAGAGATTTTAGAGACTGAAGCTCTATACCCCCAATGAAAAGACCGGAATTGCGGCCTTTTCTTTTACTAGAATTTCTGGCATAATGTTTTACATGAATATTAACATTCGACTTGGCGAAATTACTGATCTAGAACAGATAGAATCATTAATGAGACGTTCCATGCAAATTTTAGGAATGGGGCATTATTCCGAAGCTCAAATCAACTCTTGTTGCCAATTCGTCTGCGTTCCTGACAAGCAGCTCATTGAAGATAAGACTTTCTTCGTTGTCGAAACAGAAGCCGGAATGCTCGTTGGCTGTGGCGGCTGGAGCTTCAGAAATAAACTTTATGCAGGACCTACAAACATTCCTCAGAAAATCGATCAGCTAAATCCTTTAACCGACTCAGCTCGGATACGAGCTATGTTCACCGACCCCAGTTATGGTGGCAAAGGAATTGGCTCTATGGTTTTAGATCGATCGGAAAAATCGGCCAAAGCACAGGGGTTTTCTAAAGGCGCACTGGGCGCGACTTTATCAGGCCTTTCTTTTTACACAGCAAAAGGATGGAATAAACTCTCCGAAGAACAGGCGATATTGCCTGATGGGACAACCATCCAAGTGATCCAAATGGAAAAACATTTCCGCTGACCATCCCCTGTCCTCTCCTTGCTTTTTTATTTCTCAAGAATAATAACAAAGAGATTTTAGTCTTCCCCCGCTGAAAAGTTCCCAGACTCCTAATCAGCCAGCAATTCTGAAGCCAAATCTTTAGCTAACTTCCCATCAACCGTACTGTTGATTTTCATGACAGCTTTCATGACCAGCCCTAAATCTTTTTTGGTTTTGGCTCCCGACTCGGTAATGGCCTGCGCAACAACTCTTTTAGTTTCTTCAAGAGAAAGCGCTTTAGGTAAAAACTCTTGAATGATCTTGAGTTCCGCTTGTAATTTTTCCGCCATATCAGGACGGTTAGCACTTTGAGCCTGGTCTAGAGCTTCTTGAAGGTTGCTGAAGTAAGTTTTGAATAGTTTTATGACTTCCGTATAAGGGAGATTACCACGGGCATCAACGGCCAATATTTTTGACTTGAGCATGCGCAATGTTTCGAGTCTTATTTGATCTCGGCTTCTCATTGCCTCCTTGATACCTTCATTGATTTTTTCGATCATCGCCATAGTAGAGCCTCATTTACTTTGAGCTTTTCAGCTTAGAACAGTTTTAAATTTTTCCCAATCAAAAGTTCTCAATGTATCTCCCAATAGCTAGTCAACCTTGATTTAATGGACCCATAGGGATTTTTAAATGCTCCAATCCCAAAAACATAGGCCTGAAAGCAGAACGAGCACGAATAAAGGCCAGTATCGTTTGAGATTTCTTTTATCATTATGTAGCTCTTCCATAGACAATCCTTTAGGATTTTTTCAAAAAGCAAGTTTTGAGAACAATAGTGGTTTTACCATCGCGGCATTCCACTTCTTCCTCGTTATCCGTCAAGTGGATATTCTTAAATTTTGTCCCTCTTTTGAGAGTCATAGAAGATCCTTTGACTTTCAAATCTTTAATGACCTGCACAGAATCTCCTTCATTGAGAGGGTTGCCATTGCTATCCTTTGCGCTCATAACTTCCTTTTGTTTAGAAATTTCCAATTTAGCCTAAGTAATGCTTGATCTCCAGTAAAAGCAAAATACTCCTCTCTTCGTGGGGAGTTCTTCAATTGACAAAATCTTAGAAATAACCAATATAAAATATTAAGGAACCTCTGGGCAAGTGCTTTGTCGGAGATTGTTGATCAATTTTCTGCGAGCCGACAGTTTTGGAGATCGACCTAACTTGGTAAAAGTTAGGAAGATCGAAAAACCGAGGATTCGCGAAATTTGGCAACAAGATCCGGCGAATGACTTGTCCAGAGGTTCCTTAAAGGATTTGGCGCAAATATGTACGAAGGTAGACATCTGCCTATAGCCCCTGCGCATGTGTTCAAAAAGCGCATTTTCCGCAATTTTTCCATCGGTTTTGCGATTATTGTATTCTCTCTAGGATTAGGTATGACGGGTTATTCTTACTTTGAGAATATGAGCTTAGTAGACGCCTATGAAAATGCCGCCATGATTTTAGCAGGCATGGGACCTGTGGATACAATACAAACAACGGAAGGCAAGATCTTTGCAGGGACTTATGCACTTTTTAGCGGGATCGTCTTTCTCGTGGTGATTGCCATTATTGTGGCTCCCCTTTTCCATCGATTTTTTCATCGATTTTTGATCGGAGATAGAAAATAGTCATTGGAATTTATTTCTCATCACTTCCGACACTGTGACGGCATTGAAAAAAGACCTCAGGGTCATATTTTTGTTTGATCTCCAGTAAGCGGAGGTAATGCTCGCCCCAAAAATCATGCTGCCAGTTTTTCTGAAAATAATCCGCCTCGTTGGAGATAGGTGCCAGAATTGGGCGTTATATCCAGGATCATTTGGACAGCGAGATCAACTTTACGCTTTTGCTCCCCGCCTTTTTTCATATCAGGCTCGTGCCCCTTGATACCAGGAAAAACATATTGCTCCTTGGCCCCAAAAATAAGAAGGGCTGGCGCATCTAAAACGGCAGGGTTGATGGATGTATTTCGGGAGCGCTCTAGTGCTTCGGGAGATGCTCCTGCCAACCCTTTATTGAAGTGGAGGGAAAATTCTGCGTGCCGCGAGGCGTGAAATAACGTTTCAGCCAAGTCTGAAGCGTTCTCAAATAGTGCCTGAGGCAGCCAGCGCGACTGCATGGTGTACCAATAGGCTAGTACTTCGCTTTGATTCGACGTCCAATAAAACTTCCCGTCCGCGTTGGGTGTAACGAAACGGGGAAAGTGCTCTGTTAAGTAATGATAATCCCAAAACTTCTGCGCAGGAATAACAGAAAACCGCGATGTCATCGAATATAGATCGGGTCGCTGCCCAATCCAGTCGTGGAAGGGCTTCCAGATGGCCTCTTCTTCTTTTTCATTGAGTCCCTGGAAAACGAGGGATAGTTCTAGAGAATTGTCCGGTTTCACAGCAACTTGTTCGCCCCAATGCTCGTTATGGAGGTTTTCACGGTAGAAGTTGATAAAATATTCTAAAAGTTTTTCAAAGGCCTCGTCTGTCTTTGCCGTGATGTGGCCATGAAGAAATCCAAAATAACGCGGTAGTTCATGCGTTTGCAGAGTTGCTTTGGAGATAATGCCAAAAGTACTCCCCCCTCCCCCTTTGAGCGCCCAAAAAAGATCGGGGTGTTGGTATTCATTGACGACGAGAATTTCTCCGCTTGCAATCACAATCTCCGCCTCTAGCAAGCTAGCGGCCGCCAGTCCATATTTTTTGGAAAAACTCCCAAATCCTCCTCCCTGCAAAAAGCCGCCTACAGCTCCCACTGTAGCGCATCCTCCCCCTTGGACATATCGACCATGCTTCGTTGTTACTTCTTGATAGACTTCTATCCAGCGAGCTCCCGCTTCGATAGTCACTGCAGGAACCCCCATTTTCTCTGAAGGGGCTCCTTGGGGAATGAAGGCATCGACCACTTCGATACGGCGCATCGGATGCGTCCATACGAGCAGAGAATCAAGCGCGTTCGAACGGCCCAGATAATCATGCCCCGTACCTTTGACAACCAGTTTTATGCCATATTCTCTAGCAAAATTGACGGCCGCAACAATATCGCTTGTCTTTTGCACAGCGACTGCATAGGAACTGGCCGATGTCGACCACGCACCCTGCCAACCAGTTGATTGCGTGCCCCAAGGATATTCTTCGATCACGAAAGGATTTTGTAATTCTTTTAAGAGCTTCGGGTTATCCTGTCCGGGCGATAGAGGAGAATTGACCGGGATCAATCGGCCCTCAACGCTTTGGTTTAACTGCTCCCAATCGATTTGCCCGCTTCTCCAGAATAGGGTCCATAGCAAAATGAAGAATAGTGGTAAAAGCCACAGTATTTTTTTCATAAATGTTCGTTATATGGTACTCGATCGTCAATTGCAAGGAGTGTTATAATGCTTGGTTTCGGAGGGCAGGTATGATGCTTTATCCTATCGGAATGGTAATTCTGACGACGCTTATCATCGGCGCCATATACCAAAGGGCGAGCACTCTTATAAATGATTACCGTTATCCTCCCTTAGGTAAGCTCATCGATATTGGTCCTTGCAAACTTCATATTCAGGTCAGTGGCCAAGGCGGACCAACCGTTGTTTTAGATGCAGGGATGGGGGGAACATCTCTGAGCTGGGCACTTGTCCAATCAGAGCTTTCGAAACACACGCAAGTCTGTAGCTATGACCGAGTTGGATATGGGTGGAGTGAAGAAGCCTCCTCTCAGAGAACAAGCCAAAGCATCATAAAAGAATTGCACACTCTATTGCATAACGCTCGCATCCCAGGCCCTTACATCCTTGTCGGGCACTCTTTTGGAGGATGCAATATGCTGCTATTTGCTCACCAGTATCCCGAAGAAACAGCCGGTGTCGTACTTGTCGATTCTGTTCACGAGGACATGGTAGAAGAATTACCCTTAAATGCTAGCAAAGGACTCCTCACTAAAATATGGCAACATCCCCATCTGCAGTGGTTTATCTCATTCGTCGGTTATCATCGACTCAGAGGGCTGTCTAAAGAAATCGAAAAAATGTTCCATCCCTTACCTGAAAACATCAAGGCGATGTACATCTCTCATTTAAGTCGAACAAGCTACACTAAAACGGTCTTAAGAGAAATGAGCGATATCAATGAAAGTCTCTCCCAATTAAAAATGCCCATGTTCAGCTTGGTGATAAGCCCCTCGTTGTCATCACAGCAGGCATCGTATCCGAGGATGAACAGGGCAACATATGGAAAAGACTACAAAACAAATTGCTACTAAAATCAACTTGTTCCAAGCAGATCATTGCTAAAAAAAGCGATCACATGATTAACCATCATCAACCCCAGCTCATCGTTGACGCCATTTTAGAAATTATTCAGAATCACTCTATGAGATAAATATGAAACTGATAACGCTCAATATCTGGGGAGGAGGCATCCGCGCTCCCCTTTTGAAATTTATCGCCTCGCATCAAGACGTCGATATCTTTTGCTTTCAAGAAGTCTACCATAATGCCGAAAGACGAGTTTCTACGGATGTTGTCAATCCTGTATCTCTACAAATTTTTTCTGAGTTACAAACCCTGCTGCCCGAACATAACGGCTTTTTCAAGCCCGTCGTCAATAATAGCTACGGCATTTGCTCCTTCGTAAAGAAAACCATTGAGGTTGTAAATGAAGGAGACATCTTGATCCATGAAAACCTTCATTATGCCGGATCAGGCCCGACACACTCCCGAAAATTACAGTGGTTAGAATGCCGCACTGCTGATCAAACTTATATGATCCTCAATGTTCATGGGCTATGGAATGGAAACGGCAAAACAGATGCCCCTGAAAGGATCGCACAATCGCAGAAAATAAGAGATTTTATGGACACGCTTTCCCATCCCAAAATACTCGTCGGCGATTTTAATTTAAGGCCCGAGACAGAAAGTATAAAAATCCTCGAAGAGGGAATGAACAATTTGATTCGAACCTACAAAGTCCAGTCCACGCGCACACGTCTCTATACAAAGGAAGAACCCTATGCGGACTACATTCTAACATCGGGCATTTCCATCAAAAATTTCGAAGTGCTGCCCCATGAAGTATCAGACCATACCCCGCTATTGCTTGATTTCTTTTTTCCAGCAAACCATGGGATGCGCAATTTTTTCAGTGCCGGGAGCATGTCTCCATAGTTCATCGAAACGAATTTCTGGCTGCAGCTCAAACCCTCTTCTGTGCCAAAAAGTACTGCTTGAAGTGTTTTCCAGCTGCCAAATGCAGATGGCTGAAAATTGTTTTCTTTCTATGACACTGCGTTCAAACGCATCATACATGGTTTTGCCAACTCCGTGATGCCGATATTCTGGCTTGAGGGCAAACTCCCCTAAATAAAATAACGAGTTCAAGTCTTCTAGACGAGCTGCAAAACCCATTTTGTACTTTTCCGTTGCATTCTCGAGGGGCGTTCCTATAGCCACTCCGATGATCTTTTCTTCGTCCAGAGCCAGGCAGACGAGAGACTGCGGCGTATCAACATAGGTTTGGATGTAAGAGTCCCAAGCAGATTCAGGAGCGTAATAGAAATAAGGCTCTTCTCGATAAATAATATTGTAAAAAGTCGAGATCTCTTTGGCGTAGGGGGCAATCTCTGAACCAGAAAGACTTTTTATCTCGACGGCTTGAGCCTGACAGATCCCCAGTAAACCAATGACTAGAGAAAATAGGATATTCATTTCTTTTTCGACTCTCTTTTGATGACCTTTCCATCGACTACAAAAATACCTTTCCCACAATGGTGAATGGTCTGCGGTCTTTTTTTAGTGGGTCTGATCCAAGCCTTGAGAACTTCTAAGATAAATATGTTATATTTTTTTGCCATTTTCATATCGATCACTTTGCACTCCAGGTTGGCATAACACTCGCTGAGAAGTGGGGCCTTCACTTGCAAAGCCGCCTCTTGCGCAAGATGGAACTTCTCGAATTTGTTAACTTTGCGGCCCGAAACATTTCCAATTCCCACGACTTTTGTCGTCAGTTCAACCGTGGGTATGTTGATCACGCACTCTTTGGTTTTCTTCAATATGTTAAATGTATAGTTTTGATCGCTGATAACGCAAGCGAAGATCGGCGGCTCAAAATCAATCATCATCTGCCAGGTCATCGTCATAACATTAGGCAAGCCCTTGTACCAAGTCGTGACCATGGTGACAGGCCCAGGTTCCAGCAGTCGATAAACTTGAGATAAAGGAATCGATTTTTTTGTCATGTTGATGACTCCCAATATTTGATAGTAAGAATCTTGCTTGATTTTCACAAGGCAACAATTTATCAACGGAACTGACTTTCATTAAAAGCCCCCAAGGGCATTAAAGCCTACACTTTCACATACGACGATGAAGAGAAGTTGCTAGGTAAAATAAATGCAAAAAAATTAGATGTTATGCAATATGCGAATAATGACGAAGCAACATATGAAGATTTCCTATCTTTGCGCGTTAATTTTTGCTTTCCAAAGCAATGCGTTTAGCTCCGATTGGATAGATGGCAATAGCACTTGGAACAACGGGGCTAATTGGTCGGCAGGAGTACCCAATGGTGTCGATGCCATAGCAAACTTCCCCTCCACGGGGATAAGTAAGATGACTCTGCTAGACATAAGTCCCACTCTTGGAACCTTAAGTTTTGCCACAACGGGAGGGGCTGCTTATAACATTACAAATTCTGGCCATAATATTAACTTCCAAGGAACATCCCCCACCATCAGTGTTACTACGGGAACAGCGAATATTACGGTTCCGATAACGATGGTGAGTCCTTCTCTTGATATCACTAACTCCGGAGCTCTCTTATTTCTTGGTGCTGGCATAGGCGGGACAGGAACCCTTACCATCAGCGGAACTGGAGATGTACAATTCGGAGCTGCTAACACTTATGTCGGGGGAACTAACGTTACATCTGGAACACTGGTAACAACTGATCCTCTTGCGATTCCCTCCAATTCAGCCGTTCGCATTGAGGCGGGAGCTGTATGGGAATTAGCTGTTGATCAAACCGTGGGATCCATCGCAGGGGCTGGCGACATCAAGCTCACAACAGGGGGCGGACAGACCCTGGTAACAGGCAAGGACAATTCCGATACAGCGTTTGACGGTGTTATTTCTGGAACAGCGGTAAATGTCATAAAAGACGGTGAAAGCGTTCTTGTCCTCTCTGGAAATAGTACTTACTCAGGGGTGACGAGAGTCAGAGCAGGAACGTTGGTCGTCAACGGGTCGATTCCAAATGGGACAACTATTGCAGTTGAACCGGCTGCAACATTAAGAGGAAAAGGGTCTGTCGCTGGGGTTGGAACAATCGAGGGAAAAGTTAAACCGGGAAATTCCATTGGGACTTTAACGTTGGTGGGCAATCAAACTTTTGTAACGGGGTCCACATTATCTATTGAGGTCTCCCCTCCTGCTAGCAGCCTTCTCATCGTAAATCCTGGAAATCTGACCATTCAAACAGGCTCAACCCTGGAGCTTGTCGTCGATAGCGGCGCTTACACAAATGGGGCAGTTTATCCCATCGCTCAGACCCCAACCGGAACCGTCATCGGACAGTTTTCCTCTGTCACGACTGTCTCTTCTTTACCCCTCGCTCATTTTGATATTCGATATTTGACGAACGAAATCGACGCCATTTTTGCATTCAACGCAATAGCAACCGTCGTGGATACTGAACTTGCTAAATGTTTAGATAAAGCCGCAACTGGGGATTTGGTAAATGTGATCAAAGCCCTGCAGATGATCCCTTCACTGAAGGGGCTTAAAAATGCCCTGGGGCGCCTCGAACCTTCCGTCTACACAAATCTAGCTCTGGCTCAACAAAACAATACCTTCCGCATGCGCAGCTCGATCAGTAACCGCTTGGAACAGGTCTCTCAGCGCGCTTGCTTAAGAGAAAATGGCCATTCCAATCTTTGGATGGATGCTTACAGTGATTGGGCCCAAGATAATAAGAATGGGGATAAGATCGGATTTCATGCCACGACAGGGGGCAGTCTCATCGGATATGACTATACATTCCACAAAAACTTTGTCGTAGGATCAAGCCTTGCCTATACCTATTCGCATTTGAATATAAACCGCGGACGTGGCAACGGACACATCAATAGCTACTATGGAACCTTATATTTCGGGACGTTCTTCGACCATTGTTTTGCGAATGTCATGGCCATAGGAGGCTATAACGACTACGCGATGCATCGAAAAATTGCCTTTGCGACTATCCATCGGACGGCAAAAGCTCGGCCGCAAGGTTTTGAAGCGGCAGGACACGTCGATGCAGGGGGACTTTTTAAGTTCGATCATTTTCAGCTCAGTCCCTTTGGAATGGCCGACTATGTGCATTTGCATCAAGACACATTCAAAGAAAGAGGAGCCAAGAGCCTCAATCTTAAAGTCCATGACAAAAATGCCAACATGCTGCGCCTAGAGACCGGTCTGCAAGGATCGTATTGCATCGATGCCAAGCATGCCAAATACAGACCCTACGCCAAAATCGGTTACGTGCGCGAAGAGCGCTATTCAGGCAAGCATGAGCGGGCCCAATTGAGCGGCGTAAGCTGTACGTTCACAAGCTCGGGGTTATATCCCGATCGGAACATCTTCGCACCCGCAGCCGGAGTTACAGCTTATTTTGGGCATCAGGACCGATTCTACGCCCTTTTAAATTACGAAGGGGAATTCGGCGAACATTATAAAGACAATAAAATAAACGCCCAATTCTCAGTGGCCTTTTAATCAAAAAAGAAAAAAGGCTATAAAGAATATCACTCTCTTTTGAAGAACTCCCCGATAAATCGAGGAGATTCTTCGAGAGTTTATCGTTCACATCGATAGTGGCTACGACGGTTTAGAATTCGAGCTTTAGGGTAAGCGAACGCCTTGAATGGGGTTTTCTTTGATGACTTGGTCTATAGCTGCAAGGTCAACAGGAGAAAGCGCCACATTAAAAGCCCCTAGGTTTTCTTTCAGATACTCCATGTGCTTTGTCCCGGGAATCGGAATGATATCCTCTCCGCGTGAAAGCAGCCAAGCAAGAGCGAGTTGCGCCGGAGTGCAAGATTTCTTCTTTGCTAGAGCAACAAGACCTTCTACCAGATGCAAATTGTTTTCAAAGACATCGGGTTGGAACTGAGGTGCAATGCTACGCACATCGAATACGTCACTCTTAGTAAAGGCTTGGGGATCTTTGAGTTTACCGGTAAGAAGCCCTCTTCCGAGGGGAGCAAACGCCATGAACGCCATTTTAAGTTTTCGACAGGTAGGAAGAACGGCTTCTGCATCAGCAAAATTGAGTATGGAATACTCTGATTGCAGAGCGACAAGCTTATCCCCTAGCACTCGATGTGCCCTTTCTATAATTTCCCCAGTTACCTCAGATAACCCGACATAAAGTATTTTTCCTTCGCTGATGAGTTCAAGCATCGCCTGCATCGACTCTTCTAAGGGAACTTCTGGGTTATAGCGGTGCAAAAAGAACACATCGATAGCTTCCATCCCCAGCCGCTTTAAACTCGCTTGGCAAGACTTTCGAATATATTCGCGGGAGTTATGGATCTTCAATTCCGTTCCCTTCAACTCTATGCCGCATTTCGTGGCGATAACGACCTTATTTCGATAGCTTTTTACCGCCTTCCCTAAAAGAATTTCATTGGCTCCGTTTCCATACATATCAGCCGTATCGAACAGAGTAATGCCTTCTTCATAAGCTTTCTGAATTACTTGTAAGGCTAATTTTTCATCGGTTGGTCCGTAAAAGGCAGACATTCCCATGCAACCGAGCCCCATTGCAGATACTTTAGGTCCGTTTTTGCCTAATTGTCGTTGCTTCATGAGCCGCTCCCGTCAAAATTGTAAGAACCTTCCACCTTATTAAAGACCTCGTTAATTTCATAAATTAAATAGTTTGAATCAAAGCGTAGAATGACAATTGTAGTAAATACACCCACCTTTTCCATGTTGATCATCAGACGCAAGACCACGGTTTTCTGTTGCGGAGAACTAATAATATCAACAGGATCAACACTCCAACATCCTTGGGTTCTATTGACCTCTAGAAGGTCAGAAATAAAATCATCCCGGGTTGCAGTGTAAAGCGTGCCATTAAAAATCTTTTTGCAATCAGGGGTTAATATAGATGTAGATATTTCTCTATGAGCAGCGTCTTCCCCTTGGCTAATCCGATGAATGAGATCGAGATAGCGCTGCGTGACATTGAGTAGTTTTTCAGAGCAGTCCTCAGATTGAACGCTTAACTCTACCAGCTGATCCTTTTCCATCGATTGGAGCACCAATGGAACTAAGCAAAAAACCATCAAGATAATATTTCTCATAGATCCATCTCTTATTTTTTAGTGTCAAAAACACTCTTTATTTGTTGCCCTTCGCGATAAACGTCTGTTAATGAGGCTTGAGCCTGCGGATAGACAACAATCTCAGCTATATTGACATGTGGTGGACGTGTGGCGCAATAGGCAACTGCATCGGCAATGTCAGCTCCCACTAAGGGAGCAAAACCTTCATAGAATTTGTCGGCTTTCGCTTTATCATGCCATCTCACTTCACTGAATTCTGTATGGACGGCGCCGGGATCGACTTCGCTCACTCGAATAGCCGTTCCCATTAAATCCAGTCGTAAGGACTTCGTGATCGCTCGTACAGCATGCTTCGTCGCCGAATAGACATTTCCAGAAATATAACAACCGTGTCCAGCAACAGAGCCTATATTGATGATATGGCCACGATTTCGTTTCATCATCGACCCTAAAAATGCCCTTGTCACATACAAAAGACCTTTGAGATTTGTATCGATCATCACATCCCAATTATCAATATTACTCCCCTGCATCAAATCGGTACCGAGAGCCAGTCCTGCGTTGTTGATGAGAATGTCGATCTCGATTTGTTCTTTTTCTAACCGTTTGGAAACAGCTTCGACATCTGCGTTTTTTTGAACGTCTAAGTGGATGGGAGTCACTATAACTCCGAACTTAGAAGAAAGCTCGTTCGCGCTCTTTTCTATCCTGTCCAGCCGACGTGCTGTGATGACGAGGTTGACCCCGAGCGAGGCAAAAAGCTCCGCACATGCCTTTCCGATTCCACTGGATGCTCCCGTTATGAGAGCCGTTTGCCCAGCGATCGATGACTTATTCATAAAATGTCCTTCATATATTTTTGCCACTCTATTTTAGGAATAGTCGTTTTCCAATTTTGCCATCCTTGTTCATTACGATAAAGATACATTTCTTCCGTCTTCACGATATGCAATGGCTCCTCAGCCCCTAGGCAATCAGGGAAACGAATCCCCTCTAGATGGTCAATTTCGTGCTGGAAAATACGCGCCACATAACCCTGATGCGTTTCGCAAATTTCTCTTCCCTCTCTATCGAGAGCTCTTACTTTAATTTGGCTGGGCCTATGTACAATCCCTTTCACAGATCCCGTTGAGAAACAGGCTTCATACCAAGCTTCTGTTTCATTAGAAAATTCGATAATTTCAGGATTGATGTAAAGACGAAGCTGCGCAACGCCCCCCTTCCCATTCGCTTGAATATCGACCAAAATGACACGTAAAGCTTTCCCTATTTGCGGTGCAGCGAGCCCGACGAGAACGTGCTTTTGCTGGCCGGATTGCTCCCCTCTTGCAAAAGCCAACATAGAATCAAAAAAATTCTGCATCTCTGAATCTTTTATAGATTCCTGGGTCAAGGCTTCGCATCGAGAATCAAGGATAGGATCTTCACAATCGACAAGTTGCAGCTTTTCCATAAATGTTAGTATTTATACTCCAAATGATCGGGTTGGCAATACCGCTTGTCCTTATCGAGATTGTCCAATTGATTTTTATCAGTTTCGGAGAGCGAAAAGTCAAAAATTTCTAGATTTTCCTTAAGATGTTTTTCCGAAGAAGACTTCGTGATGACAGGAATATCTTGCTGGGTGAGCCATCGTAAAATGACTTGCGCGCCTGTTTTGTTATATTTTTGCCCTATCTGATCGAACAAAGGTTCCTCACGCAGCAACTTCCCCTTGCCGAGAGGCCTATAGGCAATCAGCCGTATGTTATGAGATTTGCAATAGTCCAATAACTCCTTTTGATTCAAATAGGGATGGAACTCGACTTGGTTGGCAAAGGGCGTCATGCCAGCTTTACGAAGATCCTCCAAGTGATGGGTGTTATAGTTACTGACTCCCGCCTTGCCGATTTTTCCTTGGGCTACTAATTTTTCCATCGCACTAAACACTTTGTCCAATGGAAAATCTCGATTAGGCCAATGGATTAAATAGAGATCCAAGTAATCGGTGCCCAGCTCCTTAAGGGCTCGCTCACAAGCTTTTTGAACAGACTCCTCGGGCTTTGAAGCATCTACCTGCTCATCGACGGCAATTTTTGAGGTGATATACATTTTATTTCGATCAACGCCTTTTATCGCCTTTTTAATCGCTTCGTGATTCTGATAGACATGAGCCGTGTCGATATGCTGATATCCCAACTCTAAGGCGATTTTCACAACCTTCGTACATTCATGTCCTCTGAGATCCCATGTCCCCAACCCAACGAGCGGAAGATCCATCAAAGCCTCCTAATTTAAAAATTTACATCGAACCGACTGTTAAAATTGTGTAAACTTTCCTCAAGATATGTTATGATTTTTACAGAATCTGTGCTTTAACAAACAGGAATTTTTATGTCGGCTATCGGTGGTTTGAATGATTCTGTATGGGAACTGATTGAAGAGGCTGTTACTCCCCTTCCTGAAGGCTCGGATGGCTACAGGCTATGGCATTATCTCCCTGCCGCGTTGCTCTTACCTTTAGGAAGCGTGACGGCTACTCTGGCTGGCCTCCAAAAAGCCGGACAATATGGTCTAAGCTTTTTCCTAAGGAATACCGAAGATCCTAATACCGATTTTTCCTCTGTCACAAGAGAGCCCCGCCTATGGGACAAGATTAAGGATGTCGGAAACCTTCAAGGGTTGAAAGATACATTCTTGTGGGGTGTTGCGACCTGCACTTATCAAGACTCGGGAGCTAAGAATTGCCCTGATTCCCAATGGGTAAAAAAAGAAAAGCAACTACCTGAAAACAATCGATCCGGACAAAGCGCTAATTTCTTTGAGCTATATAAAACTACTGAGGGCCGCAAAGAGATCTCCGATCGGCTGCATAAGCTCGGCGTAAACTCGTATCGCTTTTCGATCGAGTGGAGTCACATTGAGCCTCGTCAAGGAGAGTTCAATGAAGTCAATTTACAAGTTTATGTAGAGCTCTGTAAACATTTACGCAATGAAGGCATCGCTCCCATGATCACCCTTCACCACTTTTCCGAGCCGCTCTGGTTCTATGAAAAAGGAAGTTTTGAAAAAGAAGAAAACATCCCCCATTTTCTTGCATTCTGCGAAAAAGTCTTCCCCAAGCTCCACCCCCATTGCGATTATTTTTGTACGATCAATGAACCGAATGTCGAAGCCTTTTCTCGCTATGTACGCGGCGCATTTTTGCCCGGCGTTGCCATGGATTTTAAGCGAGGGGGCGACTTCCTTAAAGGCGCTTTCAAAGCGCATAACCTCGTCTATGAAAAACTCAAAGCAATAAAGCCCGAAGCCAATATCGGCATCGTCCATCAGCGCCTTTCTTTCCGTGCGGCCAATCCTCTTCTCTATCCTATTACCCGCTATTTAAGCCGGTTTGTGAATGAGACCACGATCAACTACTTTAAAACAGGAATATTCGAAGTTAAAATCCCCTTCTCTTGCAACACCCGCGACGAGAGCTTAGGCCCCATCAAAACCGACTTTGTCGGTCTTCAGTACTACGTACGACCTCTGATCGGCTTTGGTCCTACTTCCGACTACGCTCCGATGACCCAAATGCCTTTCCACGAAGATCCAGAAGGGATTTATGAAGCGATCACAGAAGTCTTTGATGCAGTCCAAAAGCCCGTTATCGTCACAGAAAACGGTATCTCTACGCATAGCGATGAGCAGCGGGCTCGATATATGGAGCGGGCTCTCTATGCAACAACACAAGCTGCAAAAAAGATCGGCAAAGAAAATCTATGGGGTTATTACGCATGGTCTCTCTGCGACAACTTTGAGTGGGATATGGGAATGAATCCCCAAAGATTTGGAGCCTATGCTGTGCAAAAGGGAATCGTAGATAAAGAACCCAAAAAAGGAATGGATCCCTTTATTAAGGCAGCTATGGCCTCCAAAGAACATCAGCAAACCACTGAAAAAATCGGATAAACCATAAGTCATTGGTTATCAATATATGCCTCTGACTATTCTGCAATGGTTTGCGAAATAGTCTTGACTTTTTCGCAAACCTCTGCAAAATAGTCAAGTATGGAACGATATCAAAAAGGGGCTATTTTACGCGATTTACAGAAAAAAATGGTTTTGCTTGCGGGACCGAGACAAGCAGGAAAAACCACCCTCTCTAAATCAATCGCGGAAGAATTCGCCTCATTCGTCTATCTTTCCTATGACAGGCTAGAGGACCGTAAAATTATCGTTGAGGAAGCTTGGCTTCCTTCTGTCGAACTCATCATCCTGGATGAAATTCATAAAATGCCCAAATGGAAAAACTATCTTAAGGGCGTCTATGATACCAAGTTGCCGCATCAAAAAATCCTCGTCACAGGTAGTGCTCGGCTCGAAATTTTCAACAAAGTCGGCGATTCTTTGGCTGGCCGCTTTTTCTTACATCGATTAATGCCGTTAAGTCCAGCCGAATGCGATAAAGTCCATGCCTCTTATACATTGGATCGCTTTTTGCAGCGCGGAGGGTTTCCTGAGCCATTTTTAGCAAATGATGCCGTTGACGCCGATCGCTGGCGGCTCCAATATGTCGATAGTTTGCTAAGAACCGATGTGCTTGATTTTGACAATATCCAAAACTTAAATGCCATTCGATTAGTGTTTGAACTTCTTCGGGAACGCGTAGGTTCTAAAATTTCTTACTCGTCGATTGCCAATGATGTCGCCATTTCACCCAACACCGTGAAAAAATACATTCAAATTTTGGAAGCTCTCTATGTCGTTTTTCGAGTGACTCCTTTTTCTCATAGCATCGCCAGAAGTCTACTAAAAGAACCTAAAATCTACTTTTTTGATCAGGGGCTTGTCAAAGGCGATAAAGGGGCAAAATTTGAAAATTTTGTTGGAACATGTTTGATGAAACATGTGCTCGCTAAAATCGATTACCAAGCCGAAAATTACGAGCTCCACTACTTACATACCAAGGAAGGGCACAAGGTCGATTTTGTTCTTGCCAAAGAAAAACACATAGAAAAAATGATCGAAGTGAAATACGCGGAGTCTTCTATCGACGCCAATCTACGCTACTTCCAGGAGAAATATAACCTTTCGGGCATCCAAGTTGTTAAAGAGTTAAAGAACCAGAGAGTTGATAAAGGAATTGAAGTCGTTCAAGGTCTTAATTTCCTTAAAGACTTGTATTTATA
>VFSW01002195.1_pt1 | contig 29572 bp, 21 predicted proteins | sample 5358111 | NCBI WGS metagenome assembly VFSW01 (sample SAMN11554181, study PRJNA540505) | mine drainage metagenome | isolation source: sediment from site ElyBrook_90M | place: USA: Ely Copper Mine, Vershire, VT | collected 2017 | reverse complement strand
TTTGAAAACGTTCCTTCTCGAGAGATGATGAAAGAAGTGTGGAAAATGTACATCGAGGAGGAGAAGAAGGGAAAGAACAAGAAGACCGCTGTCGATACCAAACACCAGGAAGAACCCAAGGCAAAAAAAGAAGAAAAGGAACAACTACTCCCCGAACCAGTTACAACTGACCTCGTGTTCCCAAAGAGACAATGCAAAATCAAGTACAAAGGCGAATGGCACCATGTGTTCTCACTCAAAGATCTTTACGAGTTTTACAAGAAGTGTCCAACGTTCGCCAAAGATGAAAGGGTCGAGGGGTTCGTTCGAAATTATTACGTCCTCCAAAGTGGGAGCAACGAGTTTTATCGTCAGGGCGAATTCCAAAAATCGGTGTATCGACTCGATGAACTAATCAACAGAGTCGATGTTTGTGTTAAAAATGACGGCCAAATCCCAGACTATGCAGCATTTGCATTCGAAACGAACTTGGAGGCCATGTTCCCCGGATGGTATGAGACCTTTGAAAAGAAAAGGGAAATTCTTCAAAAAGAGCCCGCACTCAAGAAGTCTATACGATCAATGCTACTGATTGGTGATGATCTCCAACTCGCTATGAACACAGACGATGATGAGGAATGAGTTTGCTGTGTTTGACAAATTTTTTGTCTTCTCTTACTTAAATAAACTTTTCTTCCATTCAATTTTGTTGTTGTTGTTGTTTGTAAAAGAAGTTATTTCTTCGCGAAAGAGTAAAAAACGATGCAAGCCAAATGGATTGATCCGCGTAGTCAAAAACCGTATTACTTTTTAGCAAGTGTTGTTGATACGTCAAATGTAGCACAACCAAATAGTTCTCAACAGACGTATCAATTATCAGCTTTGAAATCTGGTTCAGTAACACATATCTTATTAGATTTCAAAATTGAACCTGCAATACTACTTCCAACTTCAACAACAACAGGTACTACATTGACAAATGCTAAATTCAAAGGCGCTGCTGATGAACAAGCAACAGTGGATCGATATCTTCAAAGTAAAGTACGTATTTTAATGGAAACAAGTGCAGCAAAAGCAGTTGGAATCTTTGATATAGATCCAAGTGAATTGGTATCTTATGGAAATGCACGAAATTTGTACATTGCTCGTTTAAAAACTCCAAGTACTCTACCTATAACAGGAGATGAATCTTTGGTGATTAAGGTTATGGATGTGGATAAAAAGAACCGTATTCCTCGAGCTCAAAGTGTATTTGTTTTTGGTATTGCATTTGTTAAGAATTCAAAAGTTGTTGCCGCCAGTTCTAATATTCCACAAAATACAACATCAACAAGTACGAATAGTATGCAAACAGGTTATGCTGGTTTGACAATCAAAGAATTTGATTATGGTGTTCGTATTTCAGAAACCCAAGGGAATAGACCTTTGTATCGAACGACTAGTTCCCGTGATTCAACTGTTCATGCTCCTTACACTGTAAATGATCGATTTTCTCAAGGTAATTACATTCCGGAGGATATTCGTACAGGAAGTCGATATTTTGATGGGGATCCTAAACCTCAAGATTGTACAACTAAAAAGAAAACCAATCGACTAGGTACCTACAAAGAGAAATATCACAAAGATCCATTGGGAGAAAATCGTGCTGGTTTACGTATTTACGATCCGCGTCCAGAAGGTACACCACCACATTCTCATGAAGACGACGATGATGGAGGAGACGGGATTATTTTACCTTCAGCATACTGGAAAAAAGATGAAGAAGTTGCAGCACAGGATAGAAATAATCCACCTCGTCATTGGTACTATGTTCCACGTTTACCTGAACGTATTCGTATGATTACAACAATTATCCCCGAGGGTGGTATTCGAATGGATCATGTTATTGATTCAATGGTTGTTTTTGGATTGATCATTGCAATTGGTTATCTTTTCATGAAAAAGATACGCAGGCGATCCTCATCTAACGATGATGAAAGTTGAATAGAATTTTTTTCACACGTACATCTATTTAAACGCACTGTCATATTTGTTGATTTCCTGCCTTTTTTTGTTTTGGTTCTTGTTTTTGTTTCTTGAGACACATAATAATAAGAAGAAGAAGAAGAAGAAGAAGAGGTTGGCAAAGATAGAGATAAGATAGGATATGGCAACCCGAAATGACTTATGGAATGTTTCCAATAAAATGATGCCACGAAATTTGGTACGTGGAGCATCTGTACGATCTGTTCCAACACCAGAAACAATGAAACATCAAGTACTTGGTCAAACATCTATGAATGCCAATACAATCTCGAAGATTTTCTCCAGTTTTGCATTTTCAGGGGGTCAAACACATCAAACACCAAGTCAATTTTTTCAACAACAACAATTACAAGAGGGTAATGTTCCGGGGTTTGTTACAGGTACCGTTCCTTATGGTCAACATTATGCACCAACAACACAATCACCAATGTTTGAAGTTCCACCATCATCATCCTCATCATCATCGTCGCCCTACCAAGCACAAATCATTCCTTCTCAACAACAACAACAACAGCAGCAGCAGACACCATTACCGATACAACCCCAACAACAACAACCTGTAATTGTTCCACCGTATCCGGGGTCGCTTCTGGGAAGAGGAAATAGTGGTGGTGGTGGTGGGAATGATGGGTCATTTGCCGTTCAAGCAAGTAATTTAGTACCTTATCAACGCACACAAAATGGACCTGTTGTATATTTTCCAACACCACACTATTCACCCCGATTTCCTTATTCATCAACTGTTTCTATGTATGACCAGTTTCATCCTGATGAAGTAGCTGCTCGTAATGCACAGATTCAGCAGCAACAACAACAACAGCAACAATATAACCATCGGCGTTATGGATTCTTCAGAGAAATGTACAATGAGCTAGAATCCTTTTTAGGGTTTTACGAACCAGATCCCAATGATCCTTATTTCCATATGCGAGAGTTTCATCAGGAGATGAGAGCATCTATTTTTTTCCAAGTAATCATTATTCTGATTCTAATTCGCATGTTATCTGGTATTCGTTTCACATGAACAAATAAACGTGTGTGTGTGTGTGTGTGTTTTGGAATAACTGAAAAAATATCGTTCACTGAGAAATGTAAGTTTGTTTCTCCTATCTCTATTATCTATTCATCCCCTCCAAACTTTCCGCCTCTTTTTGAACACGCAACACACATACACGCCGCCATACACATACCACACATAAATTCCAATTATGAATCAATTGGTATCCATTCTCGAGAGTCAAAAAGATAGAAGATTTGGTCAGCAATGTGCTTTACCAAGAGCAAAGACAGATGGGCGATTACCTTTGTTACCTGGATTTGAACATACTCAATATGTTGTTATGTCGTATTTTGAAACACCTACAGTAGAACGTATTCAAAAACGTGTTGGAAATGAATACAAACGATTATCTGCAGAAGCAAAAGTTAAACCTGGAGACTTGGCATGCGCATTTGCTATTATGGGAATCTACGAAAAAGAAGAAGAAGCAGATAAATGGGCAAAATATTTGAGTGAGCATTACCAAGGGGTGAATTTTTGTTACATTCCATTTGCAACATTCCGATTTTTTCCATCATTCATTGATCCTCGTACAAAGGAGACAACAAATTATGCAAATCCTCAACTTCAGGATTTCTTTGAGAAACATAGAAAACGACAAGAACAACTTGAAAGAACACATAATGTGAAATTGTCTGAGGTACAAAGAAAATCAGATGATGTTCGTGAACGACACGACAAAGAGATTCAAAATAAGAGAATCAATAAGATGTTGGATGATAAATTTGCTGAAATCAAATACGAAGAAACAGCACGTGCAATGAAAGAAGCAGCACAAGAGAAAGGAGATGGCGAACTTGTTAAGAAAATTGAAGGTTTAACAATTGACGAGAATCACCGTTTACCACCATTGGATAAACTAGAGGCAGAAAAACGTGAGTTAAGTTTGAAGGCTTACCAGGAGAGAATGAAGATACTGAGAAAATCAAGACAGAGTCTTAAACACTAAAACACTATCTCTCTGTATCTCTCGTTCTCTGGTCTGACTATTTTTTCTCACTGAATCACACACACGACTTTCTTTCTTTCTTTCTCTCTCTTCCTATCTCGTCGTCATCTTACTGATTCAAATTGAGAGTAAAGTGAAAAAAATAAATCCATTTTCAGATGCAAGAGGCGCACACAACATCAAACATGTATGAACAAATTCTTATTTTTTTTTTCTTCATGTACATCTTCTAGTCGTATTCTGAATACAGATTTTTGTTCAATCGGAAGAGAGAGAAAGAAAAAACGAAACATGTCCAAAAATCCTTCTGTTACGGTTGTTACTGGCAAACAACAACAAGAACGATCTACTCAGCCACCTAGACGTAAATCAAGTGATGAAGTAAAGAATGATTTACTTGCTAAATTTGCACAAGAATTCAAAGAAGTAACAAGTGAAAATTTGATGAATGTTGTTACAGATGCAATGAAATTTGTTGGACAACGTGCCAATAGTTTCTTGAAAGGACATGATAAGAAAACAGTTGTTATTCAAGCAATCCAACCTCTTCTTCCAAGTGATCGTTTTGGTACTGCAATCAAGGATGCTTTACCAAGTTTGATTGATACCATTGTAAGTGCTTCCAAAGGAGAACTTGTTATCAATGAGCAAGAAATGGAGAGTTGTTTCAGTAAAATCTTTACTGCGTGTGGTTGTAATTGAAAAGGTTTTTTTCGTTGTTATTGAAAATTAAAGCACGTTTATTTGTTCATTCTTCTTCTTCTCCTTGTGTGTGTGTGTTATTATACCAGGCTCTCTCTCTCTCTTTCACTATGTTTCCTTCATTTGGAAATAATCAACCATTATCCAACAATAACATGAATCCTACTCAACCTTTATTACCATCATTTAATGGTTCTGCTGCTTTTTCTGCTGGTGGTAGTAGTGGTGTAATGGCTATGATGGGTAATAGTGGAAGTGGTGGTGGAATGATGGGTAATGGTGCGACAGGTGTTGCAGATGATCTTGGTGCCAATTTGTTGTTACAAAAAATGGGTCTTACCATTGACAACAAATTGATGAGTTATTTTCAGGGGTTGTACAGTGAAGCTACAAAAGAACATGAACAATTGAAACAACAACAATTGGATCAATTGAAAAAAGATCAACAAGAAGAACAAGGGTTAAGTTGGTTTGGTCTTGGTAGTAGTACTAGTGCAACAACAACAACAAAAGATGATGAAACAAAAACAGCAGCAGAATCTGTGGATGTTTTGTTTCGTAAGAAATTGGATCAAATCAAATCATTGTCACAGAATGAAATGGAAGAATTGGCTATTCAGATTATTGGTGTTGATAACAAACGGGTTTTCATGTCAAGTATTGAAGGATTGATTGGTTATTATGCAAGAAGTGCATCTCGTGTTCTTTTCAATAATCGTCCAAATCAAACAACTCCACAAACATTGGTTGTCAAAGTACCAAGTAATACCAAATTCATTCACAAAGTTTTAACGTATCTTGCACAGAGAATTCGTGAAAATATTGCATTGATTCAAGATAATCAAATTACTGCCATGTCTAATGAGATTCTTCAAGCATTGTACAACACAATTCTTCAATTCACACAGATTGAAGATATTGTCAATCTTCCTTCATCATCCTCATTTGAGAAACGACAAGAACGTGATCGTTATCATCCCGTCAATTTACCGCCTTCCCAACAATTTGCTTCACAAACAACAACAACACCACAAGCATCCACAGTAGATCAAAATGGTCTATCTACAACATCATTGACTCAACCAAGCGGTGGTAATAACGGCGATGATTTAACTGGTATGTTTCAGAGTAACATGGCGATACGTGATAGTCATTTATTCCCAGCAGGTGGTAGTACAGTACTTGCAGCAACACAATTACCAAGTACCAATTCAGCAAATTTTGGAAATGCAAACATACCAATGAATAGAAATCAGAATGATTCCTCTATTTTTCGACATTCCTATGCAAATGTTACAACAACAAGACGAATGGAAGATTTTGATCGTTTGACGGATGATGAAGATGATCACAAACAACATCATCATCATCGTCAATCAGGTAAAAAGAAACATAGTGGTGACGATGACAACAACAAGAAAAGTACATTGGATCGTTTACGTAATCCATCACTCAGAAATGGTAGCCCTGATGAGGAACCTGTTCGATCTAATTCACCAGCAAGATTAAGACGACGTGGTGATGTGGATGCTCATAATGGTGATGGTGATGATGATGATACTGACGATGATTATTCGGGAAGTGATGGTGATGATGATACTGACGATGATTATTCGGGAAGTGATAGTGATGATGATGACAGTGGCACTGATACAGATGACAGTGGTTATTCAGACAGTGAAAACAATGACAAATTTGCACGACAACATAACAGTCATCACAATCGACGAGGTCCCCCTCCTCCTCCACCACCACCTGTTATGTCATCATCATCCTCATCCCGACATCGTCATCACAAACAACACCACCGCCACCATCGTCATTAAACCCCAAGAAAATCAAAAACCACCCGAGAAATTAGATTTGTATCCGCATAGGGACTTGAATAAAAATCATCAATGAAAGGAACATGTTGTTGGGGTTGTTGGGGTTGTTGTAGACGAATAGGTGATAAAAGCATCAATTTCATGAGATAGATATGTTGAAAAAGAGCATAATACTCGGTTTCTGAGTATTGGAATGGTAGAGTCAAATAAGAGACATTTGTACATGACTTATGATGTACATCATACCAATAGCGTGGAAATGCACAATATTGTCTCAAATCCCCATTCATTTGCAATTTACGCAAGGATGCTGTTGTGGCAAGTTGTTTGCATATCTTAGCAACTGTACATGTTGAAGTACTTGCTGGATGTAATGATTCATTCTCTGTGACATCCAATTCCTTAAGTTGTACCATATTTCGAATAAGAGGAATAATGTGCAAACCTGTGACTTCACCAAACCCAACGTGTCTCATATTCAAATATTCCAATTGAGGAATTCGTTGTAAAGAACGAGGTAAATTCTTCAATGTTTTTGAACTTAATCGACTCCAATTTAAACTTAATTGTTGTAGATTCTTACCTTGAAGAAGACTTGTACCTAAATACAATTGATTCTCAAATTGGACATGTTCCAATTTCAATGATTTCAAATTCTTACAATGACGCATTAAAGAACCTAATTTGTATGCATTGATTGTGTTTTGTGACAAGTCCAATGTGAATAGATTTCGAAAATCTCTCAAACATTTCAATACAGCATCCATTTGAGTTGGATACAATCTCAAATGACGCAATTCAAGAATACGTATACTTGTACGAAGACTTGTTAAATTCGGTACAAATGGATTTCGTATTGATCGAGTTGTTGTTGTTGTACTATTACGTAAAGTAGCATCATCATGTATCGTAGACATTGATAATGGCGGGGATGATGGAGGTGATGGGGATGGTGTTGTTAAAACAAAATCACTTGTTGGTACCATAGTAACAATTGGATTATGGGTACATCGTATTTGTTTCTCGTCATCTGTTTCCAAACCTTTGTTGAAATGAGATAATGGTATCGATGAAAATACAAAATCATGTGGTTTCTTTTCTTCTGCCGTCATCAAATTTGTAGTGTAATACGATTTCTTTGTCGTTGTTGCAGACAGTGATACAACTTGTCTTTCTCCTCTCTCATCGTCATCTTCTTCTCGTTGTTGACTACTTCTCCCCCTCTCTCCCCCTCTCTGTGTTTTTGTGGTTGAAGTAAACACAATTTCATCTATTGCAATGTCGGCGGTATCATCCTCATTCTTGTCAAGTTCCATTTGTGATTGATGATGATGATCATAAACAACATCATACGCATTCGATACATTGTTGGTTAATGGTATTGGCAGTGGTTGTTGTGGTTGTTGTTGTTTTGGATGAGGAAGAACATAAGCAAGTGTTGTAGGTACGAGCAAATAGTCGGAGAGGTACATTTCCTGTAAATAAGGTAAATGAAGCCCATCTAAGAAAGAACCCATAACATCGGGCGAATTAACACATATTTGACGAAAATCCAAATCAATGATACAGTGTGACATAACTTTTAACCATTCTTTCAAGAACCACATTTCACCACTTGTTGGATACCATTCATTGGCAAAAACACGTATCTTTGGCATAGGACATTGAACACAAATATGAAATCGTCGAACAGCACTCAATAAATGTCCCAAATGTTGCTCTTTTGAACCATGAAACAATAGATTGGCATGATTCACTGTCACTTGACAATTACGTAATGTAAAAGGTGGTACAACCCAATCAAATGGACGATTTGTAAGACAATTGTACAATAAACATGCTTCATCAACTGTTTCAATACTATGTATCGATACTTGTAACAAACGTATCACAGAAACACCCTTTTCAATTTGATTTAACAAATAATGCCAAGGTTTTGAACGTTTTGACAAATCACAAAACCCCATATGGGTTGAAGTCTTTCTTGCATACATTTCATTCATGTGTGATGTGTGAACAATCTGAGTATTCAACACAATGGGAGTTTGTTGTTGTGAAATGGAAGACATTGCATTATATTCCTTTTATACAAACAAAAAAACAAATCATGTGTTCGGGTTAATTCCGAACAACTCAGTTTCACAGGTGCCGACGTCGGCACTTGGGCGATCGAGTTTTATTGGAATTACTCAATAGATAGGAATACTCCCGACAGTCCTGCGAGCTTCTTCGATGATGGGAGAAGTGGCTTTCTTTTCTTCTTCCTTCTTTTCTTCTTTCTCCTGTTTCTTTTCTTCTTTCTCCTGTTTCTTTTCTTCTTTCTCCTGTTTCTTTTCTTCCGCGACTGGCTTGTGGTCGCCTGGATAGTCTTCATCATCCTCAAAGAAGACGAGAGAACGTAGACCATCTGTCTTGAATCCACCAATTTCCTCGGGGACGGGCGGAAATTTCGTCTCATAGATTTCTTTCAAAGGCAAAGGGCCTCCTTTGATCGCAATCCAATTTGGTATATCGTTATTAGAGCGTCGTCTGTCGTCCGCTATCAATTCCTCGATCGACCAACTCGTGACCGTCCATTCTCCCGAGAACGAGTACTGGATAGCATATGGGTTTAGGTGGCCAATCTTTTTGAATCCTCGCTTGTGGCGCTTGGCGAAACTTCGTAACATCTCGGCATCGTAGAAATACAGATCTACCAGACCATCCTCAAACTTTGAACGAGCTCCTATAAAGACATTTGGCACTGGAAAAGGAGTTTTTGAAGATAGAGGAGCACAGTCGAGCGTTGATACAAGGCTTCGAATATGATCGAATTTGGCAATGAAAATCGGTGTTCTTCCATAAGAATCCCGAACATACGGATCAATTCGCATATCAGTGAGTAGCGCTTTGACAATGTCATGGAACTCGTGAATAACAGCTAGATGCAGCGCTGTTCGACCCTCTTTGTTTCTTGCATTCACATCAGTCTCTTCGTTTGAGAGTAAAGCGTTCATTATCGAGTAAAAACCTTTTTCAGCTACAATATGCAAGGGCGCATTTCCTTCTTTATCCTGTCGGTTTACATCGACCTGGCCATGTTTAGCGAGGAACGTAGCAACCTCTTTGGCCCTCGACTCGCATGCGTGGTGGAGCAAGGTCTTTCCTTTGTCATCGGGGATATTAGGATCAACGCCTGGGACTGATAAAAAGTAGTTTTTGAGTGTATCAAAGTCGTATGTGTCGAACGCGCGTTTTAGAGTCGTTTGGCCGTCTTTTCCTCTGTAGTTGATCAACTGGGCTAATCTATTTGGATCGCATCTCTGTATGATAGAGGATGCTTTAGAGAGGCCGTGAGAATAAACAGCATCATACAGCGCGTTATCTGGATAGTCTCTCAGATTGGATGAACAGGCTCCCATGTCGACGTCGCGGATAGGTGTGATCGGAATGTAAAGAAAGTGAACAAATGAATCTTTGTTCTTGCGTCTCTTGTTTATTTAACACAAACAACAACAAGAACAACACCCTAACCCCGCGCCATTCTGAATGACTAAGTTGTTTACGATGGGACACAATCCGCCATTGGTGATTAGGGCTTTTGATTTTGAATTGGAATGACTGGGTTGTTCTGATTTAGGGATAGGGTTTTATTTAACAGGTTTTAAATCATGTGCATTCTTGGTAGGGGTATATTTTTTCATTCCCTCTTATTTTACTTTTGATTCTTTTTTGTTTTTCTTTCTTCTTCACTGTGTGTGTGTGTTATCCAACTCTTTCAAAACAAACATGTCGACATCGTCAACCATTCCCCCTGCAGCTTCTCAAGTTGAAAGAGAAACAGAAGAAGAAGAACAATATAGTTCAATTGAAGAGATTGGTGAGTCTTTGAAACAGAGTCATTCTGTGTTTCATGAGACAAATGAAGTGGATGCGTATTTTGATCGTTTTAGTACGATTGTTTCTAAAATGATACAAGTTGTTGCTCATGTGAAAGAGGAACAACAGGATATCCGTGAACAGTTTGGTGAGATTGGATACAATCTTCAGAAACAGATCAATACATTAAGTGATTCTCAAGCTGTTTTGAAGAATGAAATGCTTCGTGAAATTGCAACAACTCAACAAGATGTCGATGGTCAATTGAATAACATGAAGATGCATATTCAAGAAATGGAAATTGGTCACGGTAATACGGAACATGGTCATGTATTTGATCAGACCTTCCAACTAATGGAACGTAACAATAGTGCTGTGGAGGAATCTGTTTTTCATATGAAACAAATGTTATCCAAGGAGAATTTGAAGACCGAAATGTGTATTCGTACTACTGTTTCCAATTGGACACCTGAATTGACATGGGAAAAGATTGCACAAACTTTGTTCTTTGACAAGGATTTGGCATTTTCATTGTATCCACCTGAGAGATCGTTACGTGAATTGATTCAAGATATTACCAAGTATGCCGTCGATGCCAAACAACCCTTCAATTTGATGACATGTACCACTTTCTTTTTGTACCGATACGAGAAATTGGAAAGGGATCGTTTGAATCACGAACGACTCAATACGATGAATGCAATGAGACAAGTCATGTCGGGAAGAGAAGAACAAAAGAAAGAACAAAAACAAGGAGGAGGAGATGTTGTTGATGGCGATGCTGCTAATGCCAACGATGATGATGATGATGATGATGATAATGTCAAAGTATCGGCAGAGATTGAGAAGGAGAAGAAAAAACTCGAGGAATGGATTGATGATATTCGTAAATTGAGAAAACAGGATTTGATTCGTCGTAAATTGGATGAATTGGATGAAAAAGTTGACAAATTGGATTTGAAACACAAGACTGAACGTGAGAGAATGTTTGAACATTTAACACGTGATCAATTGTTACAATATGCAACTGTTGTTCATGCAGCATATCGTTATTTCATTGAAACAGGGATCAAATTAACTCCATTGGGAGGAGGAGGAGCCTCATCGACAACAAGTTTGAAACCTAAAGTGAAAAAAGAAGAAACAGCAGAAATTGTTGTTCCTGTAAACCCAACAAAAACAGATAAGGATGGATTTGCTGTACCTCAAACACCTTCGTCGTCGTCTTCTTCTTCTTCGTCGTCAACAGGGTCATCTTGTCCGATAACCAGATTTGAATCACCAAAAAAGTTCATTGGTGATAAAGGTAAACATAGTTCACCAAGTCCACCTCCTGCCAATACGAAACCATTCAATCAGAATCAACATGAAAGAAAGGGAAGAATATTGACACCTATGGGCAAAAAAGAGGATGATATGCCCATATTGGAAGAGATTCCAGTATTGTCAACACCGCCATCTCAATCTGCTGCTACTGTCCCCGAAACACCTAAATTCACACCTGTGCCCCCTTCCCAGCCTGCACCTGCTATTCGTTCAAGAACACCATCGCTTGATCTAACAAATTCAACTACTTCGTTGGGAAGTTTTAATATCGCCATGGGGAAAGGAGGTCTTCCTATTGTGGAACCACTTACACCTTCTTTGAAAAAAACAAGTGATCAAATCATTCAAGAGGCTGAAAAGGCACGTACTCTTCCTATTCCTCCTATTTCCACGCCTATCAAAGAAAAGAAAGCACCTGGATCTGTTACAAAAGCCAAGAAAAAGAAATCCAATGGTGCAGCTGATTTGGCATAAGATTTATTTGCTCGCATTTACGGTTTGTTTTCCAACATTACAAAAAGCAATGGTGTAACCATTAACAATAAAAAAGCATCCAAATGACATGAAGGTAAATTACCACATGGGCATTGAGCAACAACAAAGCATGCAAATAACAATGGTAAAACAATGGCTGCCTTTTTCTTGCACTGGATAATATTCATCTTTCTTTCTTTCTTTCTTTCTCGTGAATGAATAACTTTGTCTTGATTTTTTTTCTTTGTGTTAACATTCAAACAACAACAAAAAACTTTTTTCTTTCTTTCCCCTCTCTCTCTCATTCAATCAAATTGATCGCGAAAAACAATGCCTGCTACATATTTTGATTCGGCCGGTGTTCATAAGGACACTCATACCAAACAACTTGTGAATTCTGGGCTGAGATTAAGCGATGCACAATTGGCACAAAGAAAACAAGGTGTTATGTTTTACGCTAAATACCGAAATGGTCAATGGGAATTGAAATCAGCAAAATCCAATCGAAGTGGAAGAAAAAAGGGTTCATTGGGTAAAAGAAAGATCAAGGTTGCAAAGTCATCGAAATCATCATCGTCATCGTCATCGTCATCATCCAAAAAGAAATCCAAAAAACCTAAATTGAATCTGTCTGGTTTGGACACTGGTTCTTCTGTGGCTGCTGCGTTGGACTTGTAACAAATCCATCAATAACACGAGAGATTTCTTCCTCTGCCAGGGTGTGAAAATTAAAGAGAAATGTATCAAAACTTGAATCATTTGTATCAATTTGTTCCATCTTATGATACAATTCTCTTGTGATATCCAAATAAATACTTTCCATTCCTAAAAAATCAGCAAGTGCTAATAATCTTACCAATTCATATGCATTTTTCGGTTTTAGGGTTTGTGAACAGAATTGTTGTTGATTCTTGATTGCATCCACAAGTTCATCAAAATGTCGTCGACTTCCAAACCTAGGTATGAAAATACTTCCACAATCCATACCAAGTTGTTCCTTGTGAAAATTGATTTGATCAGCACAATAAGGGATTTTTTCAATTTCACCCACAGCATAAAGCCGTTCAAGAAATCCGGATTCTGTTTTAAAATCTTCCCCACATTTTTCTGACTCAAATACAACTTTGATTGTTTTTACTGTTTGAGTGTTGTTGTCGGGCTTGGTTTTGGTTTCATTAGGATACAAATCATCATCAAGAGACGTTATTTTCGTCGTTTTCATCTTGTTCTTTGTTACGGGAGGAGAGGGGGTTTGTTTTTTTTAATGATCACAACAGTATTCGAAAATAAACAAAAAGAAAAACATCATAGACTTTTAGAACTCTCTCTTTCTCTCAACGCCTTTTGTTCCTCGAATTGTCTCTTCTGTTCCCTCATTTTATCGAGCATATCTTGAACCATTTGTTTTTGCTTTCTCATCATCAACGGGATAATGATGTAAGGTACTACGATCTTTCGATAGATCACACCCCGAAACAACACCCAAATACAAACAGAAACAAGGATCAACCACAGCCACAAACAACACCAGCACATTTCTTTCAAATACAGTTAAACGCACACGCACACACACAAGAAGGATATTGAATCTTCAAATAAAACTCTAAGTAACGAAATTTTCATTGAATGTTTGTAACACGCGTGTACATTACTCTATTCTTCATCTGATTCACTCTCTTCATCGTCACTCTCACTCACATCACTTTCCTCGTCATCATCGCTCTCATCATCCTCATCCTCCTCCTCGTCATCATCCTCATCACTTTCGTCGTCTTCGTCGTCTTCGTCATCATCAACTTCTTGTGCTGCAGCATCAATATATTGAGCCACATATGCCTGTTGTTGTTGTTGCTCCTCTTCGGGCTCTGATTCAGATTCAGAGGATTCCGAATCCGATGCATCGCTTTCACTTTCAGACTCAGAATCGGATGATCCTGAATCAGAGTCGCTTCCAGAATCAGAATCACTATCAGAATCAGAATCGCTATCAGAATCGCTATCCGAGTCCGTATCCGATCCCGACGATTCAGTCTCAGAGCCCGAATCAGTAACCTCGTCCGTGTACTCTTCTTCCTCGTCATAAATAGAGGGAGCATACACCACTTTCTTGGCTTGTGTACCATATGGAGTGTTATCGCCTGCTGCTACAGGGGCTGATGCGGCATGAATATTGAGCTTAGACATATCGTCGTTGATGTTGTCAGGATCAGCGAGAATAGATTGATGTTGTTGTTGTTGTTGGGGGTTAGAAACGTCTGGGATATCAGTCAAAGGTTGCGATGGTGATGGTTCGGTAGTATGAGCACCAGATTTGGATTTCTTGGGAGATTTTGATGATGATTGTTGCTTGGGGTTATTATCTGAAGGATGAGATAATTCTTTTTGGGCTGGGTCGGTTGCAGAGGACGATGATGATGAGGAATTATTGATGGATGCCAAGAAATATTCAACGTCTGTGACAAGTTTGTCAAACCCAGATTCTTTCAATCGTTTGATATGAGACGAAGAATCAGGGTTTTTAAATGCTGATACGGCAGTTCGAACAAAATCCAAACAGTACAATGTGAGGAAATTTTTCTTATCAGTATGGAATGCCTTGGATGCATTTTCCATTGAATTGTAGAGAACTTTTTCACCATTTGGTTGAATGGCTTCAACGGAATGAAGACTGTTTTCGTTGCAATAGTTGGAACAAGTTTGAAGTAAACTGATCACCAATTGCAATTGAATAGGAGTAAAAAGACGAAGAATATCCTTGTATGTATTCGCATTTGACGAATTTGGATCAGTAAGATACCAGAATCCACTATCAACCAAATAAGGGAAATAGTCCAAAACTTCAACAGCATCAGCTCGAAGACCAGAAACAAAATTGGAAATTTCTGTTGATTCATTGCTCATACGTTTTTCAACTTTACTTGATAGCATTTTGTTCTTTTTCAAAACATCAAAAGCATGATAATCCAATGCAGTCCACAAGAATTTAGGATGTCGGCTAAATGGACCATTTGAGTAACGTCTTGTCAAAATGTCCATACATTTCAAAAGTTGTTCTTTACCTTGTTCTTCGGGAACACCACCCAAATGAGAACAAACCTTTTCAAGGATAGATTCTGGGATGTGTACAATTTGCGATTGTTGATGATTGGACGACGCCATGTTTTCAATAACCGCAAAAACTACGGGTGTGTGTGTCGTGCTCACTCAAACAAACAGTTTTTTTTCTTTGTATTTGAAATAATGTAGGTTGTTTGTGTGTGTGTGTGCGTGTGTGGGTTTGGTTAACTTGTAGAAAAGAAGAAAAAAAAACCTTATCTCTTGTTAACACAGAAAAAAAAGAAACCGAATCAGCAACAACAACAAGTAAACATACAGGATGAACGACGAACAACAAGTAGGAGGAGATGGAGTGGTTGGAAAACTATTCTCTTTTGGAGCGAGTGTGTTTGCAAAGGGGAAAAAAAATGCCGAATATTATACATCCTTTGAAACAACCGATCCTAAATTGAATGAAGAACTGAATCGATTGGCAGATAATGTTTATTCAAATGTGAAACAAGTGATAGCTTCTTTTGCCGAGGATAACCCCGAACACAAAGAAGGTATTGAACTCGTTCAGTTTTATGCGGAAAATATGTACACACCGAAAGATATGGCATGTCAATTGATACCTGCTGTTGTAATGGGTAAAATGTTCAAAGTTGAAGATATTGCCAGCAAGAAGGGTATTGTTGGACTTCTCGACACAATCGAAGAGTTTGGCGGTGTCAAATTAAATTGTCCAGTTGCCAAACACGAACAACTAAGTAAGATATTCACGGAAACCATTCAATGTGTTTCCAGGTATCAGGAACTGATTGGTGAGTCGTATGGTTCCACAAACCCACCACCTCCACCACCTCTTCCTTTTGAGGGTGTTGATGCCAGTCAAATGTTGAACTTTTTGGAACAAAACAAGGATCAAATCAAGAGTCAAGTTGAAGCTTCGGGAGTAGTAGGAGGAGGAGGAGGAAATGGTGCCGTTGCTGCGAATATTCAAGCACTACTTGCAAATAGTGGTCAATTTGGTCCAATTGGTTCTCAAATGATGGGATTTATGCCTCCATTTGGACAACCTGTTGCCGCCGCTCCTCAACCAACTCCACCAGTTCAACCGGTTCAACCACAAGCGAATCCAGCTGCTTTACCCATTCAACAAGTTTTCCCACCGAATGTCAATCGTCAAGTTATTCCACCTCCTGTCATTCCTCAAGATGGTGGTATGTTCTCGCAGATGATGAGCTATTTTCAAGGTGCTCCTCCACCAGTAAATCCATTACAACAAACTACCCAATTGGATCCATTGGCAGCATTGAAACAACAATACTGTAATCCATATGCCAATGAGGTTGACTTACTTAAAATGCAAGAGATGATGCAACAATTTGCTCAAATGCAATTCCAAATGCAACAAATGCAACAAATGCAGCAAATGCAACCACCTGTTTATGTTGTTGAAACAAAAGAAAAGAAAAAGAAAAACAAACATCATCATCATCAACAACAACAACACCGTCGACATCGTCATCATCATCATCAAGATGATCCCAACAACAACAACAACAACAACAATCAATTTTATCAAGCAGTTTCTTCTCCCGCTGATCAAGTTGCCTATGAAAATACCAATACCAATGGCCATCGTTCTCGTCATCACCATCACGAGAAGAAGAAAGATAAGAAATCATCGTCTAGTAGTCGACGACGTCATCAAACGTATCAAGCGAGTGAAGAGTAGATAGATGCATTTTTTTTCTGACTCTTTTGTTTTGTTTTTCCTCGCAACTATTCTCAATCAATTTGTGTGTCTTTTTAATACAAAAAAAAGAATGCCACTTGACCGAATTGAAAACAAAGAAGAAACATGCCCATCCTCCTCATCTACATCCTCCTCATTATCTCCCTTGTCTCAAGTGTCATCCTCGTCCTCATCTCATCATCCGATTCCAACGCCTATCTCTCAGCCTTTAACTACGACGACGACGATGACGATGACGACTCAGAACCAACAGCAGAATACAGCGACGATGAGCTCGTCTATTCAGATGAATTTGGTTGGTAATGAACAAAAGGTGCAACAACAACAACAACAACAAGAGACAGTGGTAGAACAACATTTGGATACACAACAATTGTTTTTGGATATTTTGAAATGTGTTTATGTGAATGACAGTGAAACTTTGCAAACAAAGTTGTTCAGTTGGCCACATATGTACTTTGATTTACATTGTCAATTGGCACTTTATCGTACATCTGACAATGAATTCTTACGTGCCAATCAAGCACCTCGTAATACAAATCAACCAGGAAGTGGGCGTTTAATGTGGTTGGGTGTCATGGACTTGTTTCTTGAGAATTCAAATTTGGAACAATGTTTATCAACTCTTTTACCATTTTGCCCTATTGCAGCAATTGAACAAGCTAAAGAATCCTTTCTAAAAGTAGGATTTATGGAATATGTGGGTATTATCAATCAGTACATTACCAATTGGCAAAATGTGTTCGAAGAAGAAGATCCAGAAGAAGATGAATGAATGAAATGAAGCTTTTTGTTTATTTTTTACATTTTGTACATCCAGATGGTTTGAAGTAATTTTTGGGATCATGGAAAACAAGAGAGGAAGGTGTTTGTGATGATGTTCCCTTGTAATCACATGGATAAACCAATTGAACATCTGGTACAGTATCACCTTGAAAGAAATGTATTTCAAATCCTAATCGTTGTGCTGCTGATAACCAATTGGATCGGAAGGATGGATAATTCTTGTTTTTAGAATGTAAGAAATTCTCGTACAAATCACCAAATGTGGTTCTTAATTGACAAATGTAGGAACAGAATTCATTGTGATCGTAATCATCACGAAAACGTTTGATAAATGCACGATTCAAACGAATCAAATAGGTTCCTTCTTTTGAGTATACCAAATGAGCAATAGGACCTTCCAATGACAAAACAAAGATATTCTCCAAATCAACTGCACTTGGTATTCCTAATGTACACAAACCTTTCACACATTGTGCCGGATGTGTATGCCAATCAACACGTGAATCACTAATAGTTGATGCAGCAAATTGATTTGATGTATTTGTATCTTTCGGTTCAATTGTTTTCGTATCGTAATTGATACGTGAATTACCACCATATTCTACAGTCTCATTGTACACATATTGTCTTCGTAATTTGTGAACTTTTTCATCAAAATGGAACGTAGCCGTACACGTACGCATGTTGTTCTACGTCGTTTTGTCTTCGTGATCAATTCTGTCCAATGACCTAACCCCGTTTGACTTGAAACCCGAAGAGAAAAAAATCTCAGCCCTTAACCTGTCGCAAACCCTAAACCCTCCCCATTTCGCACAAAAATAAATCCATTTCTCTCATTTCTCTTGTTTCATTACATCCAACACGCACCACACACGCACCACACACACCACAATGGCACAGCGCACACTTTCTAGCTTTGCCGCTTGGAGGGTCATGCTCGAACCTAAGTTGGAGGAGAAAGATCGCCCACATTTCTCTTCCCCTGGTGTGCAGGCTATTGCGTTCAAACTTACCGCTCCTCCTCGCAATATCGACGATAACGACGACAACGGCGATGATGCAAAAATGCAGCTCCATAACGACGACGAAGAAGAAGAAGAAGGTGGTAGCGGTGATTTCTTTGATTTTCTGTCACGTTATGCCGATGATTTGAAAGATCCCAACTCTATTCAACAAGTTCCCTCATTTATGGAACATCATCCATCCCCTCTCATTCGCCGTCCCAATGATGATCATGGTGCCAATGATGATGATGATGATGATGATGATGATGTTGCTACAAAGGACAATATGTTCTTCTTCTACGATATGGAGATGATATGGAACAATCTTTTACGTCATCATATTCCTCTCGTTTCATTCTCTTTGATTCACACCCGAGTACGAGAATTTGTTTCAAGTATTCTCGGTAAGGATGCAAAAGAATTCATATCTTTCTACTGTGTACCCGACTATGACTACGACAATCCCCGGCTTTTCCCTCCTATTCGTACCGTTGATGGAGAAGACAAAAGTTTTGTAGTTGCACGTGTCTACTTTCCCAATCTTTGGGTAACCAGACAAACAGCAAGCATTCTTCAATATGCTGTCAGTAGAAAACTAGAGGCCTATTTTGAAATCCCTGTGGGTTCCATTAGGAATCGCATTTATCACCAAGATCCCATTGATTCTCCATGTGTCATGTTAGGATCATGTTACAAACTACCATGTAACCATAATGACCCGGGATGTGTATGTACCAATTCATTGACACGAATCAAACTAGGACGAAGTCATGCGTATTTGGACAAGACAACGAGGATGCGTATCCATTCTCTATTTCTCAAGGGATCCGACGAAGAAGTAAAAAGCCATCAACTTCTTACTCAGTTCTACCAGGAGAATCCATATTTCCTCTTGGTTCTTATCTCCCGTCTTCGTTGTCCCTCTATTACACAACAATCCGAAGAGGAAGAACCCAATCCTCTTCCTCGTCGCGTCTACTTCTCCTACAACCAATGTTCACCGCTTGAATCAAGACGTGTGTTTGGAATTGAAGTTGAAACCCTTCGAACAGCACATACTATCATGGAAGAATGTTTCAAAGTCAGCGACATCGACGTAATGGACCTTGATAAGTATTCCCCAGTTATGGAAGAGTACAAATTTCCATTTCCTGTACAAGATGCTATGGATGCAGCAGCTGCTCGATACGAAAAACAGAGACGTGCTCTCCGAGCTAAAAAAGGTGATTTAGGAAATGGTCGTATTCAATACGAAAACAATCGCCAAACCAAAGGAATTAGTCTTCAAGATGCGTATGAAGCCATGGAATTTGCAGCTGCCCAAAAAAAGAAGACTGCATTTTCTACCGAGGTTGATTTGATTGAGTTTTGTGATGATCAAGGTTTGGAAGCATTACGACCATTAGAGACATTGTACCATCTTGTGATGGCCATTCTTAATAACTCAGATGTGGGACTTGCTGAAGGATGTACAATTATCAATCCCAAGTGCGAGATTTACAAGACCAAACTGGCACTCAAAGTCAAAAAGATTGAATTTACGGCATCCGGATGTCTATGTCCCAATCACGGTACCGTACATACCCAAGGTTCCAATAGAGTACAAGTTACCATCCATGAAAAGGATGAACGACCTGTCAAAGATGAACAGGGTAGATTCAAGAAAAAGGAAGATGGTCTTCCTTATTTGGAATTTATTTGTTGTAACAATCAAGTTCCATTACCACTAGCATTCGATAATAACCCAAACCGACCAGATCGATTGATATGCAATCAGTTTGTACATTTCTACGAAGTCAGTCCCGATGATACCGGCAAACTACAACGTGAAGTCATTCTCACACTATTTGATGGATTAAATCGTATTGGACTACCTACTCATTTCCCTGATGTCTCCAAGGAGATTGAAGATGCTAGAAGTATTCAACCGTATTACATTCAATGCTCTGGTCGTGTGATTGAAGAAAAGAAGAACAATCAGGGACGTGAACATGTTCCTCTTCTTGCTGCTGCTGCTGCTGCTGGAGGTGGCCCTCGAAATGGAAGACGTGATCCAGTACCGCCAAATCGAGCCAAAAGACCACGAAGAGAAGGAGAAGGAAGAGGAAGAGGACGAGGACGAGGAGCAGCTGGTCGAGGAAGAAGAAATCGTGGCGGTGGCGATGGCGCTGAACAATTTTTCGACTAGTTTTAATATCTTTTTTCTTTTTGTTTCTATTTCAGTACAAACTCTCCGATCTTCATAGTTCCCTCTCGTCTTTTTCAGGGGGTTTGTTTTTGGAAAGAGACACACCCGATCATGGGAAATACAATTTCTAATACAGTGGATGATATTGTGGATACGGCCTCTAATACAGTGGATGATATTGTGGATACGGCCTCTAATACAGTGGGTGATATTGTAGATACGGCCGGGGGACTTGAAAGAGAATTAGAATCCGATCTACACGTTTTTAGCAGTTTGACAGAAAAGCAACCATGGGGGAAAAGAAGATTTGCGGCAAATAAACGTCCTCTGGCTAACAAAGATCAATTAGACACCAAACATGGAAATGATCCCTCTACACCACCACTTCCATTTGACGAACCAACAACCCAGCCACTACCTCCATTCGATTTACCTTCTCCTCCTCCTCCTCTCCCAAGAGTTCCATCATCGTTTACCTTTCCCGAGAACCTGAATGACTTGATAAAATTAGATAAGGAAGGCAAACTAACGGGTGATGATATTTACAAGATGTTTATGATATTTGCCGGAAAAGGTAAAATCGGTATGATGAAGTATTTGTTTTCGATGCATGGGAACGAAATAAGACAATTTGGGGAAACGGCATTGTTGAACGCTATTTCGGGAGGTAAACCAAAAACAGTTGCGTTTCTTGTGAATGACCTCAAATTTGTCCCAGACTCGCAAGTGATTCAAATGGCAAAGAGGTCAAAACACAGGGCGAAATTGTTGAAAGCATTGGGAGTAGATACAGCCTCTAACACTCGATCATCGTCATCGGCGAGACAACCACAATCACAACCACAACCATCATCGTCGTCGGGCTCTTCTTATTCACAGCCACCAGCTCCAGAGCCACCGACAAGAGCAACGAGAACAAGAGCAACAAGGACGCGAACCAGATCTGTCCAAGCAGGTAGTGCCAAGGATCTTTGGGATTTGGTGTGGTTCTTTGCCGACCTTCAAGGAGACGAAGCAACAAAAACCCTGTTGGAATCAATGTCCGAAGGTGCGACGCGTTTTTCGAATCAAAATTTTGTCAATGGTGCAGCTAGTTATGCAATATTTACATCGCGGGTAACTCGTCTCTTGGAAGGTGCTCCACAAGAAACCATATCCGAAGTGAAACAACTTACCAGCCGATTGAACAAGGTTCCAATGTGGTTCAAAGCTGCTTCCAATACAAGAAATCGTGTTCTTAGAGCAAATCTTGATAACACCAAAGCCAGAGGTACAAAGAATCTACTGTTGTACAATTTACATGGACAGATTTTGTGTATTCCCGTTGAAGATATTAACCCCGAGTTGAGTATTGCGAGTTTTTTCTCGGTGGAAAACTCTCCTTATTTGAAAACGGGTAAAAAACCAATTTGGAAACGAAGACCCCAACAACAACAACAACAACGACAACAACAACCAAGTTATGCACCGGGAAATGTTTCGTACATTCCGAGACAAGAAGCACCGGTGCCTCCGCGCGTGAGAAATGTACAGCAGCCAAGGAAGAGACCCAGTAGAGCAAAGAAATCAACACCGATAACAACGAGCAGTTTGGCGGAAGAAATTCAAAAGCATTACAAAGACAGATCAGATCCAATGTCTTTCTGGAATATCGCGGATCGTATTAGGAACAACCGTAAGATACATGATAAAGTTGGCGCTGTGCAAAGGGTGTTGTTGAATATTGAAAAGGAACTACTTGAAAAATCGCACAAATTTGACGCAAATGACCCATTTCTTTTCTTGGTGATAGACGCAATTGAGGAATACCAAAAAGCAAGAGAGGCATTTATGGAGGAATTCAAAAACAAAATGGGAACATCGTCATATGCACCAACAGGGGCCAATCGTCCAAGAATTCGAAAGAAACAACAAGCCGGGGCATCGTCAATAGCCAAGCGATTCATTGAACAGATTCGAAGATATTACACCAACACATCATCGCCGACATTTTTCGGGAATATTGCAACTGGGATATTGAATACGAGAAGTAATGAAGATAAACTATCAGCATTCAAACTGAAATTAGAATCGATTGGAATTGAACTAAACACAAAAGCCGAGGAGATATCGGTTAAATATCCGGACTATTTCATGCAATTGACAGAAGAACTTGAGAGGTGGAATGTGGCAAAAGATCAAGCTATTCAAGCTTTCGAAGCAAAACTAGCCAATCGGGGTGTATAGAGCTTTATTTGCCTTTGATGGCTTTTCGTTGTTGTTTTTCCAACACGGATAATGTATGTGACAATTTACATTGCTTGCAATGTTTATGTGCTGAGGATGGGATATGCTCCTCAATGAAAGAATCCATTAAACCATATTTGCACGCGTATTGAACATCACGAATCAAGGGAGGTGTATCTCCTTCAAACAATTCAATTTGGAAACCTAATTCATTACACGCATTCAACCAACGTTCACAATGTTCCTTGTAACTTCTGGTCTTGTTTTTCACATATTGTGAATGAAGATCCATTAAAATTCTTTTGAGGCGGCAACGATGTTGACAAATAGCTTTATCACCTCCTTTGGTTTCTAATTCTTCCAATACACTTGGTTTAACACGTATCACATACGTACCTTCTTTGGCATACACCAAATGGATAATAGGTCGATAAAAGGACAATTCAAAGATATTGTCCAAATCCATTACACTTGGTAAACCTAATGTACACTGTCCCTTGTGACATTTACCTGGATGAGAATGCCATTCAAATGCACCATTTGGCATTTCTAATTGATTGAATGATGTTGAATGTACAGTTTGATTGGCTTGAATTTGTTTTTGATGATAATTGGTTTTGAAATTACCACCATGTTCAACAATATCATGTACATATTGTCGACTTTGCATATGAAACTCGGGATCCACTGTGAACATACCCGTACATTTTCTTTCACTTGGGTTTGATTTAGAGGAGGATGGCATGTTAGAGAGTTGGAGGTATTTTTTTCGTTCTACTTTTAAAAGTAACCCCAAATAGTGTTTTTTTAATCTACTTCTTTCTTCTTTTCAGTCAGATTCAAAAAGAGAAAAAAATGACCGATTCGAATCAACAAGGAGGAAGACAAAATGGTTTAGATGAAAAACATGTGAATCCTCTACTTCCACCTGATTATCCAGAGATTAAAGTTGGTCCAAATCGTATTCCATTACATTTGGATATTGGTCGAAATCCAGTTACGGCTACCCGGGCAAATCTTTACACTCTGAATAATCAACAACAACAACAGTTTCTTCATGCGAATGTACTCGCAGGACCCAATTGGTTAGAACAGAATCCAGAGTTGATACAACAATTACGCGATTCGTGGGATTTATCAGTTGAAACGAAACAGAGAGAAGAAAAACGTGCTACTACTGGTAGTAATCGACCTTTGAATCGGATTGGTCGTATTGTTCGATTAAGAGGTGCTATGACAACTTTGATGAACGCATTGACATTATCGGGTGCAAATTCAACAATGATTGGTGGTGATTACGAACAAGCACAACAAGATTATGAATCCATTATCAGACAACGATTCAATGAGGAGGAATACAAATGGGTTGTTGATAATTCACCGAATGAAACAACGTGTCCTGATAAAACAACAAATTTGGGCAAACCTGCTAACTTAAGTAAAACCCAGCAATTTGTTCGTGATTTTTTCGTACCTGAACTACCACAAAAATCATTACTATTATGGCAATCTACTGGAAGTGGTAAAACATGTGCTGCTATTGCTGCTATGTCATTTCGTTTCTTAATGCACAATCCGGAATGGAAAGTTGTATGGGTAACACGATACTCTCTTCGTGATGATTTTTTGAAAAACGTCTTTGATCAAGTATGTGATGCAACAATTACAAACATCCGACGTGCTATTGATACCAATGATCCCTCTGTTTCACAAACAACAAAAAACGAATATAATCGTATTTTGGAAGTAAGAAGACAATTGAATTCTGGTGAAAGAAAAAGACAAGGTCCCGTCAATCAAGCAACAGGCGCAGCTTCAAGTTCGGTGAATTCGGATGCATTACAAAGAGAACCTGATGTGCATTTTCTTGTCAATGATCTCTACCCGGACAGGTTCTTTGGACCATTATCTTATGTTCGTTTTGCAAACGCTATGGGTGTTGGTCATCAGAGAAATGAATATTTCTCAGGTAACAAATTTACTCGTGGCGCTGATGTAGATAATGGAGTACCCCCTGCAAGTACACCGGGGTTGGGAAGAACCTACAAGAGAATGTTATTTATTTTTGACGAGTGTCAATATCTTCAAGCAGGTGATCCTGAAGATGAAAAGGAACGATTGTTTAGAAGTGTTTCCCGGGGTGGGAGAAGTAGAGCACCCGTGTGGGGGAGTGAAGAATCGGAACGTTTACCAAACTTCAAAGCATTACAACATGTACTTCGAAACTCGTGGGAAAACGAAACAGAAGCATGTAAAGTTTTAGCTATCTCTGCTACACCACATAGTAACAGTGTTCACTCTCTTTTAACATTTCTCAATTTTCTACAAGATGTCAAAGAAAGACGTATTCCCGAAAGTGAAATTCATTCCTTTTCCACCCGGCACATGTTTGTTAATAGAAACCCGTCGGCTATTGCTTCAAGTATGGATGATGATAGTTCTGTTCAAATCACAGAGGAAGGTAAAAAACTACTTCGACGTGTTGCATATGGTATTATCTCGTATTTGAACTTGAAGAATTATCGTGAGAAATTTGCATTTGTTGATTCTGAACAACCATTTGTTGCCTACATAACCGATGTAAGAGGTGTTCTACGAAATCATACACAAGGTGGTACCATTTCAACTACCCAACGATCTCGACAACCAGGAGGAGTATGGGGAGGAGGAGGAGGATGGGGTAGAGGAAGAGGATGGGGTAGAGGAAGAGGAGGAGCAAGACGACAAAACCAAGAAAATGAATCAAAGAACCCATTTCGAGCAAGAGGACGTCCTGTTACTGAGAATACCCTCTTGAAAGCATTAAGTTGGATTCAATATTCTCCCAAGGTTATTGAAAGTTCAGTTGAGTTACATCGATACATGTTTGATTCAAACGTGTTTGATTTAGCAAAAATGCGTGAAGGTATTGCCAATATTCAATTCTTCCCTAAATTCTACATGTTGAATCAAGTAATGAACAAGATCGAAGAAATGGAAGGTGGTATTTTCCGAAATCAGAAGCACTTGATTTTATTGTCTGGTAAAGGTGGATCACGTATGAAATTATGTGCATCTGCTATGATTGCAATGGGACATTTACCTGCTTTTCATGTACAGGGACAAAATTTTGTATTGGGAAATGGAGAGAAATGGATTTATGGTTGGCCACAAAAATCACGTCAAGAATGGGAAGATGTTGTTCGAGAGAATCAAGAAGTTGATCAGGGTATCTCTGGAAAACAATTTGATGCTGTAAACAAAGGTCAATTCATTATTATGTCAAAAGCCAGTTTCCGTACAATCAAATTAACAAAAGGGTTTGTAACGGATGAACAAAAAGCATACAATAGTGATGAAAATAGAGTTCATGAGCATGTTGTTGATCCCGTAACTGGACAAACAACTCTTCAACCGAAACGACCACCTCCATCACATCAAGCCCCAGCTTCGGGATTACAACCAGATGATCGACCATTCATCAAGTATGTCCTGTTAGATGGTGATTATCGTGAAGGTATTGATATCTTTCAACCAAAATTCATTCATGAACTAGATGATTTAGAGGGCTCAGAGAAATCACAAGCAGAAGGGCGTGGAACACGATATTGTGGTCATACAGATGTCAAATTTATTCCTGGTGTCGGGTGGCCTACTTATGTTTTCAAATATCATACGGAGTTTGAACCAGAAGAAACTGTTAACCATGAACAGGAAGTACTTGAAACAATTATGGATTCTGCAGCTGCTGCACAATTGGCAAAGAAAATGAGTGATGAACGTATTGCAAAGAATTTGGAATATACAACATTTGGTCCTATGTACATTACACGTCAATTGAAAGGAATTTCAGAAATGGAAAAATTAGCTACCATTGAACGATTTATTCAAAAAGAAGTTGCAGTAGATCGTCATTTAACAGAGGCATTACGTGACCCTGTTCAAAGAACCACTTATGACGTTAAAGAACTCTTTCAAAGCGAGATCGACCTCCAACAACAACAACAACAACAACAGCAACAACAATTTCAACAAGGACCACAATTATTTCAACAGTCAAATGGCAATGGACTGGATCAAGTTCCTTCATTGTTTTAGGTTTGGTAGGTTATCTCACATTCGTACGAGTGTGGTTCCCCATGGAAATTGTACGATGTTCCATTGGGATGAACAAATGAAAATGTTAATGTTCTTTGACTTTCTGCTTGTCTTTTCCAAATGACTTCTGGTGCAACGAATGAATTGTAACACATGTAGCCGTACGGTTGATCCATGTAGATTTTAGCAAAGATATTGGCAACATTATCTGTTGTAATCATGGGGCTTGAAATACCAGCGGCGCACATGTAGATGTAAGGACTTCCTTGCAAATCAATTGGATTAGGTGAAGTCAATGAATGAGAAGTAGATGCAGCATCTGCAAGTGGGAAACCAAGTACTTTTGCAGCACATGTCAAACTGTTTGAACCCGAACCAAACAATAAAGTAAAATCATTGGTACTGTGTTGAATTTGTAATTTGTTTGTCCCAGAAGCAGTTACTGTAAATCCAGCATTGATGGTTTGTAATTCGGTTTGTAATTCCGTTACCAATGCAGCCTGGGTTGTAATCAATGTAGATGTTGTTAATTGAACAGTGTAATTGGTACCATTGTACAAAACATCAATATTGTTGTTAGATGCATTGATTGGATAATCCGCATTTGGGAATCCAGATGCAACCATTCTCATTGCATACACACGTGCAATACTTCGATCACGGAAAACATAATTACTATCTGATTTGAATTGTTGGGTATTACTTCTTAAAGTAGAAGAATTGGTTGTTGAAATAGATAGAATCTGTTTCTCAAATTTAGGTGCTATTGTACCTGTACCATGTGGTGTCACTTGTTTTCTTTCAACCAATGTATCAAAATAAGAAGTCACTGGATGACTGGATGAAACACTTCCTTTCAACATCTTTCTTTTTTCTTTTTTTCCTTTACTTGGCTCTCAATGAAAAGGTATTTTTTTCTCAACCTTTTGAATAGTAATAACCTCTTCTCCCCAGTTCACTTGTTCAACATAAGAAGGGAAGAAAAAAATGAGTGAAAGAAGTAACACAATGAATCCTATTACAACAACACAACCAGTTACTTCTTCGTCTTCTTTACCTACTTCAACTACAGCTATTATTGCTACACCTTCTTCTTCTTCTTCTTCCACATCCTCCCAATCTTCTACTTCTTCGACTGACACGACAACAACAACAGCAGCAGCAGCTGAAGTATCAAACGGAGGAGGATTTCTTGATTCTATTTCAAAGGGATTAGGAGAATGGGTAGATGGTGGTTTCTGGGACAATATTCAAAGTTTTGTTTTATGGTTTTTCTTTTTTTTGGTTGTTTCCTATTTGATTGACATGTTTTTTAGTGAAACACCACAAGTATCATCTCCTCCTTCCCAATCTCCAACACACCAAACTGTAATGGATGCAGATCCAAAAAGAGGCTCAAATAGACCAAGACGTTCAAGGGCTAAACCATCATCATCTTTACCACCCATTGAAGAAATACACGAAGAATCACCACAAGAAAGAGATGGGAAGAGAGAAGAATCCTCAAAACAGTTACAAAGTTCTTCGGATTCAAACCCAAACCCCGTGAACAAACAATCCACGCCTACAATCAAAGACAGGGAAAAGTTGGAAAAGAATTTAGCTGCATTGGAAACAATGATTGATGAGATTGGTGTGTAAATTGTGGTTTTTTTTCTTTCACTTAATAAATTATTTGGGAAGAATGTCGTCCACTGATAACACAGGGGATGTTCTTTTTTACCACGTAGGCGCCGCGTATGAGGAATTCAGTAACTTTTATTATGACAAAGATAACCCTGTTTCTTTGCGAATCCCACCCTATGGCGAATTGCGGTTTCCAACAGCAGAGCATGGATATCATTTCTTCAAGTTTAAATATGACGAGAAATTGGCTGACCAATATCTCGATGAGACGCTCCGCAACGGGCCACGGGTTGCTCTCGATTGGGCAACTAAACACAACTCAAGGGTTGATCGACGATGGCACAAACGCATCGATGGAAGGACGGATGAATACAAGGTGGAAGTCATGAAGATACTGGTTCGCGCTAAGTTTAGCAAGAATCAGAAGCTGAAAAAATTACTTTTATCAACTGGAAACCGACGAATTGTAGAAAATTCTCCCATTGATGATTTTTGGGGTCTTGGTCCGAATGGAGACGGTACAAATAAGCTTGGTATGATCTTGATGGAAATAAGAGAGGAACTACGTGAAGGTAAGACTGGCCCCCCCGAGCCCCCCCCCCCCCCCCAAACCCAAGTATCAAAAACCGGGGGGACAAGAGAGAAACCGGCCCAAAGTTGAAGAAACA
>VFSW01002194.1_pt1 | contig 29572 bp, 29 predicted proteins | sample 5358111 | NCBI WGS metagenome assembly VFSW01 (sample SAMN11554181, study PRJNA540505) | mine drainage metagenome | isolation source: sediment from site ElyBrook_90M | place: USA: Ely Copper Mine, Vershire, VT | collected 2017 | reverse complement strand
TGGTAGTGTAGTGGTCCAGCATACGAGCCTGTCACGCTTGCGACCCGGGTTCGAATCCCGGCCAAGGCGTAATTTATTAGTAGAAGTGCAAACCCAGTGTAGATATGTCCGTGAAGAAATTTTGCTTTGCTGGAAAAGAGACAGAAATAATCGTGGACTGGGATATCCTGGCAAATATTGGACAGAGGATAGCCGAGCATGCCCCTTACAGAATAGTCATTGTAACTGACACGGATGTAAGAAAATCCTATGGCGAATTTGTTAAGAAAAATATCGAGAGCCAAGGGATAGAATGCATGCTTCTTGATTTTGATCCTGGTGAAGCTCAGAAGGACAGAGAGATCAAAGACAGGATACTGGATGCGATGCTTGGTTTTGCAACTGCCGATAGTGGAGTTGTTGCAGTTGGGGGAGGGGTAGTTCTAGATGTTGCAGGTTATGCAGCATGTGAATATTTCCGAGAAAAGCTGAGGTTTTTTGCCGTGCCGACGACACTTATGGCTGCGCATGATGCTGCAATTGGAGCGAAGAATGCGCTGAATTCTCGTTTCGCAAAACATTCATTTGGAGTTTATTATCCGCCGGAGTTTGTTTTTGTTGATGTAAAAACTCTTCAGTCATTGAGCCAGCGAGAAATTAGGAATGGACTTATAGAAAGCATAAAGCATGCAATGGTCCAAGATCTTGACTTTCTCGACTATTTATTGTCTCTGCCATCAGACTTAAAGCTTTCAAAGGAGGAATTATTGGAAGTAGTTAATCATACGATTGATTTGAAACTGGAATGCATGAAAGAGGATGAATATGAAATGTTTAATCCTGTACTGCATCTAGGACATACGTTAGGCCATCAGATTGAATTTAATTCTAATTATAGCTTGACACATGGGGAGGCGCTATCTCTGGGCATCAGGGCAGAATCTGTACTTGCAAACAAGCTCGGCATGCTTTCTTCGGATGATGTGGACAGGGCTTTCTCTGTCTTTGAAAGAATAGGAGCGCCTTCAAAGATACCAGATTCGTCAGATAAATTAGTTGATAGGATTATTGAAGGTCTGAAGTATGATAATAAGAGGATAAGAAGAGGGACCCCTTTCTTTCTCCTAAAAAAATTCGGTGCTCCGCCAATCACGATTTATGAAGAGGCGATTCCTAAAGAGCATATACGACAAAGTCTAAAAACAATATCATGATGAAGATGATTTTATGAAATATAATAAGCTTGTCAGGGACAACATTCCAGATATAATAAAGAAGGATGGGAAGGCTGTGAGGGTGCACTTTGCAGATGATGATGAATATGCAAAGAGACTTGCTGACAAGCTTCTTGAGGAAGCAAACGAATATGTAGCAAGCGGCAATCCTGAGGAGCTTGCAGATATTCTAGAGGTCGTTTATGCTATTGCAATTGCAAAGGGCATGCACAAAGTGCAACTTGATTCTATAGTACAGAAGAAACGGGATGAGAGAGGGGCTTTTGAAAAGAGAGTAATACTTGACGATGTTGTAGATCAGTAGTCAGGATTGCGTGGTTCTTAGGATTCTACATATTCAACATTGAACAGAGCGCCTGTTGGTATATGCAGTATTTTGTACTTTAGCCTTACTCATAATTGTTGCTTTTGAAAATAGCTAGTTTGACCCCAACAATCAGCAACCATATTGCAAACGGGACTACTATGAATAGCTCTGTTATCCCAGGGCCTAGAAAACTTGCTGAAAAAATCAAGATTATGAGTGAGATTATGCTTATCAGGCCGAGCGCTACTGGAACGTATAGTAATGGTCCCTTTTCAGTGTTGTATGACCCTATTGTGAATATGCTTCCTGCAGCAAAAGCAAGGAGTGCGCCTGTTGTATGCATACTTCCTGCGGATTCGTTAAATGCCGCTAATATTGCAAAGCCTATACCTGCCGCCATCCCTATTGCAAATAGCAAACTGTTCCTGTTTCCTGCATAAAGCAGCAGCAATAGCCCTGCAGCAGCCAACACTCCGAAAATGAACATCCCCGTGTTCCACGCCAGCGATGTCGCCTTTATTATTCCAAAGTCGCTGAAGTACTGTTTGCTGGGATTAAAGCTCGGGTACGCGGCTATTGACAATATGTTTGATATTAGCAGTGATGCAAATGCCGCCATTAGCATTGCTCCTGCGGCTTTTCTGTAAATCCGTTTGTCCTTCATGCGTTCCACTTGATTGCAGGCATGCCTGTCACTTCATATCGCTTTATCACGACAAGATTTAAATATCATGGAATTCATCTCTTTTATTGTGTGGTTTTGTGAATAGGATAATCATCGGCACTGGCATGGAAGAGGTTGACATATTCGATGAGATAGGCAGGTTTGCCCTGAGCACTGATCCCCTGGAACGGCTTGTTGCAGCCGGAAGTAAGTATATATCTGAGAGTTCGCTGAAGCCCTTATGCTTCGACCTTTATGATTGCGTACGTGAAGCTGCAGCTTCAAATGAGAAAACGTCGCACGACATGCTCTTCAAGCTAAGCATTGATGACTCCCAGTGGGTCAGAAGGGCAGTTGCAAGGAACAGGAACACGCCTGATGATATTCTTGAGACGCTTGGCACAGACAGCAGCTACTGGGTCAGGTTCGGTGTTGCGGAGAACAGGCAGGCACCCATCGACACGATAATGAAACTTGCCGAGGACAATAACTTCTTTGTCAAGCAGATTGCGCTGCAGAGCATAAAAGCGCACTCCTTGTCCATTGCAAGGGAAAGGAGGAATTGAATCCTGCATGAGCATGTGACAGGCAAATAATGCTTGTAAAATCAGTCCGTGATGGTTATCTTCTTCTTGTAGTAATCAAAAAACGCCTTTTCTATGTTGGCTTTTGTTTCTGAAATCTTTCTTATAATCTCTTTTTCGCGCGCTTCTGTCGACTCTATTTCTGATACCGCCTTCTGGTGCGACATCCTGCCGTCTTTTATCCTGGACATTGCATTTGCAGACAGCTTTATGCCTTTTTCAATTTCTTGCCTTCCTGCCTCTGTAGAGTTGAACGAGTTTATCAATCCATATAAATCAGCATTCATCAGCTCTAAAACCTCTCCAGCTTCCTTCGTACCGTTCTTTGATTCTATTGAGCCAGACTCCAAGGCTTTTTTCAGTTCTGTAAGAAGCGCCTTGAACTCCTTATAGTCGTCTTCCCCTTTTATCTTGTGCAACGGATCCAATAGGATATCTGACAGGCGCACTTTCCTTGCTGAAATATGATCGTATTTCTTTGATATCCGCCCCAGTGGGGCTGTGAGATGGTTTATCTTTTCACGCAGATCGGATATTTTCCTGTTCAGCTCCTTGAGGCTTTTCTCTTCGACTTCAATGTCTTCCGCCAGCTTTGCTTCTTCTGCGTCTATTGATGCCGCATCGTGGTTTGCCAGGGATCCTTTCAGCAGGCTTATTGTGTTTTTTGCAGTATTGAGCTCTTCCCCCAACAGACTGAGTGAATTGATTCTGCTGTTTACAGTGTTGTATTCGAGAAGCTCTTTGCTCATGCTCTCAAGTTCGTTTTTTAGCGTGTTTCTCTGCCTCTCTATAGCGGAAAACGATCGTTTAAAATTGTCGAAGTATCTGCCATGGGTGTAGAGGACGTACTTGAACTTGTTGTTTGATTCGAGCGATTCTTGTATGAACCTGTCGGTTCTTGAAAGCACAATGGAGTATCTTTCGTACAGGTTGGGCCCTGCCGGCATGCTGGCATCCCATTCATTTACTATCCTTGTCAATGTAACGGTGTAGTAATGCTTCTGGTCCTTCAGGAACCCGGTGAAGTCCACGTATGGATTGTCCACTTCAGGTTCAGCATCAAGCATGCCGAACTCCCTGCATGCGCGCCCATATGCCTCCTTAGCGTGATTTAATTCCTTTAGGCAGGAGGCTGCCCTGGAATTAAGGTTCTTCAGTTTGGCGTCAAAGGATGAATTTAGCATTCCAGACAGTCCGTCAGCTTTTACATTTTCAGCGCTCCCGCCGCGTCCAAAAAACATGAAAACATGATGTAGTTGGGCTTCTAGGATTAAGATAATTGCGGTTAATTTCGTAGATGCAGGGATTTGCTCTGCAGATACATCTGGCGAGCTTACCTGAGCCTGTGAGAATCGAGATCCATCGGAGCCCTTGATTCTACGTGCATTATGTTTCCAAGGACACGTGCAAGGTCTTCGCATTTCGATTCCTCGCCATGCATCGTGAATATCTTCTTCGGGGAAGGCCTCATGTTCTTCACGAAGTCTATCAGCTGGTGCCTGTCGCTGTGACCTGAGAAGCCTTCAACTGTTTTGACCTGCATCTTCACCTTCACCTGCTCCAGCTTGCCGTCTTCTCCAGGGAGAGCTATCTCAGTCACTTTGTTCTGCAGCCTTCTTCCTAAGGAGTTTGCGCTGTTGTACCCTACGAAGACCAGCAGGTTCTTAGGGTCCTCTGCCATCTCCTTGAAGTAGCCGAGGCTTGCGCCTCCATTGAGCATGCCTCCGCTTGCGAGGACCACTGAAGGGCCTTTGTCGAGTATCTCGCTTTTCTCGCCCTTTGCTATTTCGAATATCTCGCTCTCAAACGGCGAATTGTTGTTGAGTATTCTTTGCTGCACGCTGTATTTCAGGTATTCTGGATATGCGGTGTGTATCGCGCTTGCCTCTAGTATCATCCCGTCAAGGTATATCGGCACTTCGATTTTGTACTTTGGATTGTTGTTTATGTAGTTCTCAAGTGCGAGCATGAGCTCCTGCGACCTGCCTACGGAGAATAGAGGTATGAGTACCTTGCCACCGTTGTTCACTGTTGCAAGTATGGAATCAAGGAGCTCTGTCTCTGAATCCTTCCTGTTCTGTGTTATGTCATTTGGTCCGCCGTATGTGCTTTCTGTAAAGAGCGCGTCTATTCTTGGGTATCTCGTATCTGCTTCGTCAAGCAATCGTGTGAACCCGTATTTATAATCTCCTGTTATCACCGCATTGTACATCCCTTCACCTATATGCAGGTGCACAGTGCCGCTTCCGAGTATGTGGCCTGCGTTGTGGTACGTCAGTTTTATCTCGTCGGTTACGTTTGTCACTTCGCCGTAGTCCCTTGTCACCATGTGCATGAGCATGGTCTTTACGTCCTTTTCGCCATAAAGCGGTGTTCCGCCGCTCTTGATGACGAGCTTTGTATAATCGTAAAGCAGGAGAGCTGCAAGGTCCCTTGTTGGGGGCGTGCAGTACACCGGCCCTGTGTACCCGAACTTGTACAGGTATGGGACAAAACCTATGTGGTCCATGTGCCCGTGCGTTAAAATCACAGCGTCTATGTCATTTATCGTCGCATTCATGTTAGCGACATAAGGGAATGCCTTGTTCTCTCCGTTGGATGGGTTTGCATCGACGCCCTTTATACCTGGCTCAGGGCTTATGCCGCAGTCTATTAATATCTTTGAATGATTTGTCTCGACGAGCATGCAGCTCCTTCCCACTTCCTTGAAGCCTCCGAGTGCTGTCGCTTTTATCCACTCGCTCTTCATAATCTGCTTGTTTATCTTGTTGCCTATGCTGTCGAGGAACTTCTTCCTGAACGGACTTTCCTTGAACAGCATGTTCCTGACCCCTTTTATCACGTCGCTGTTCATTGTCGGAATCCTAAGCACTTTGGGTATCCATTTCGTCTCGCTTATGATGTTTATCAGGTTCGCTCCTCCTTTTCCTATGACAAGCCCAGGCTTCAGAGCCTCTATGTACACTTCTGAGAACTCAGGAACGAAGCGTATGCCCTCTTCTGATATACCCGCCTCTGGAGGCACTATCTCTTTTATCTTTTTCGCTGCTGACTCAGGATCAGTGAGCTTTGATGCATCGCTTCTGACAATGAGCCTTTTCTTTATCGAAACGGAAATGTTCCTTATTATGTTCTCGTCCCTGTAGACAAAGGCTACGTCGTTCACGTATACTGCAACGTCAGGGCCCTCGAAATCCACCTTTGTGATTCCTGCAGGCGCAGGCATCAGCCTCTTTACCTCTTCAAGAATGTCTTTGTTTATCTCTTCTGCCACTTAACCACAAGAAATGTAATTAGAAAATTGATGTTTTATTTCAGGTTTTTGAGATTTTCTCGATCTCTTCCTTAGTGTATTCACGGTAGCCTTTCTTCGTCACTGAAACTATTTTCATGCTGCCGCCTGTCGCCGAATCCCTTTTCATCGCTATGCCGAGGGCCTTTGCTGCATGCTTGACGCCTTCCTGTATGCTCATCTTGTCCTTGTATGCGCTTTCTAAGTATCCGAGTGCCGTAAGCGAGCCGCTACCAGATGAGGTGAATGTGCTCTCCTTTATGTAGCCGCCTAGCGGATCCATGTCGTACAGTTCAGGGACGCCGTTCGTGAAACCTGCAAGCAGCAGCTGCACCATGAACGGGTACATCTTGTTTTCCTGGAGTATGATTGACATGAGCGAAGTTGCAGACCTTGGCGACATGTTCTTCTTCTCTTCCATCTCGTAAAGCTGGTTCTGCGCATTCATCAGCTTGATCAGATATTCAGCATCGCCTACGCCTCCTGCTATTGTCATTGCAAGCGAATCGTTTATCCTGTAGACCTTGATAGCTTCCTGGCTAGATATGAACGTGTCCATCGTGGCTCTTGAGTCTGCGCCCATCACTACGCCGTCATCGCAGATAATCCCGAGGGTCGTAGTGCCCTTTCTCATTTTTTCATATATAGCTTTGTATTCCATCCTAAGACCTGCCACATAGTACTGATTAGAGAATCTAAAGCAAGACAAAAATCTATACTATAAGGCTACCATTACCTATAAAATACTTGCTGTTCTCCAGCGACTCGCCGTAGGCAAAATCCTTGTGCTTGTCAGTTATTTTTATCCTGTATCTCTTGCCTATCCTTGTCTTCGTGTTCTTTACGAAGACTACGAAGTCATTGACCCTGCCAATCCCTTCGCCCTGCGAGTTCTTTGCAGATACCCTTAAATCGTATATCTGCCCCACTTCGAGTTCGCCTATTTTCGATTCCATTCTACCAACCCTGTTAAACATTCATTGGTCGCTAAATATACAGGGACCCTTTCCAACCATACCAACTATCCTGTGGTGTTTATTTAAAGCTTTTCTCTGAATTATATGAATGACGAGTTTTTTGGAACCTTACTTCTGCTGAGTTTATGATAAGTTTGATACTGCCAGTTCACAACGAATACAGGAACATGAAGGAGAATTTTCCCAAGATATACAAGGCAATGTCAGGCATGGGTTCTTTCGAGATAATAATAGCAGAGGATGGTTCTATAGACGGGACGGTGGAGCTTGCAAGGAAATATGCGCGCATGAAGAATGTAGTTCTTCTTTCTGAAAAGGCAAGGGCAGGAAAGGGAAAGGCGATAAAGAGCGGCGTCTCTGCTGCAAAGGGCAGCATTATAGGATTCATAGACATAGACCTGTCTGCTTCGCCGAAATACGTAGGTGTAGCGGTGCAGAAAGTCAAGGAAGGGAATGTTTTTGTGATAGGAAACAGGTATGGCAGAATGTCAAAGTCAGAAAGGGGTTTGTGGAGACTTTCTGAAAGCATGCTTTACAACGCCCTTCTTGTCGCGCTTTTCAATTCAAAGGTGAGGGATCATCAGTGCGGCATCAAGTTCTGGTCCTCAGGCTTCATAAAAAAAATAATCAATGAAGTTCAGGACGATTCGTGGTTCTTCGACTCTGAACTTATAATAAGGGCGGAAAGGAAAGGAATAATGCCGTACCAGATGCCGATAGCATGGAAAGAAGGGAGGACTAGTCAGGTCTCATCATCTGTGGCGCTGTATCTTTTCAAGGCCGCGCTGAGATTCAGGCTGTCCGGATGATTTCATTTTATCGGAGAAAAAGTTATGTTGTAGACTCCGAACGTAAGGTATGGGTTAGGGCTCTGGAAGGTGGAATTCGGCTGGTAGAGCGCAAGCTGGTTGAATCCCTGCTTCAGAATTGCGTTGAATGAGTATTCCTGATCAGAGCGCCCAAGCGTTATGTTGTGCTGCAGCGCTCCGTTTACGTAAACGTAAAGCTCGCTGTTCCCGTTATAGGTTATTGCATTGGTTGTGATGGAAACTCCTGTGTTGTTCGGCGAGTATACGATTATGCCCCTGTAGTTGCTCCCGACCCACATGCGCTCAAGCGTCTGGTTGCACGGGCCGGTTGAAAAGTAGCATATGAGCGCGCCTGACACCCATGACATGGCCCCGGTAGGATACGCCACTATCGACCTGCCTGCATGCTCAGCCAGCGCTTGCTTTGTTGAGAAAACAAACGATGAGTTTGTGACGACGCCTTGCCCGAACGCGGAAGTCAGATACGAGTAAAGGAGCTGCTGCGATGACTGGCTGTATGCGTTCCTTAGCACGGTTATGAAGCTGGTGTTGTAAAGGGCGAGGAAGAGCAGGGTCTCGTTGGTCACGTTCTGGCTTATCGGAGATGCATATCCAAGGTTCGGCTCAAACTGAAGGGTCTGGGCCTGCTCCGACAGAGGAATCAGCGATACTGAAAGAGACTGCGTCGAATTTGTCCTTCCAGTATATCCTCCTACCAGCGGCCTCTTGGTAGCAGTGATGTAATATGTCTCTGCGCCGGTGTATTCTGCAGGATTGGCTCCGGATAATGGAAGCGAAGGCAGCATAAGGACTGAGAAGTTGCCTGTGACATTTCCTATCTGGTAATACTCTGCAGGGATTGTCGAGCTCATTATAAGCTGTGATGAGAAAGGCGGAAGCGCAAAGCCCACGTACTCTGCGAGTATTATCACGGACAGTATCGCAGTATACATTATTTTCTTCTTCTCCTCCTTGTTATGAAGTATGTGGGCGAACCCAAGGGCTGCGAGTATGCCTGTCGCTATCGTGACTATCAGGTCTAATCTTCCAGGCTCCCTTATTATGTTGATGTATGGTATCTGCAGGTATATGGAATAAAGCGTTGGTATTCCTGTGACTGTGGAGTACGCCTCTATGTTCGGGCCGAGAGCCAGCAGGAAGTATATTGCAAATATTATTATCCAGAACAAGGAGTGCTTCATCCTGTTCTTTTTGTAATCGTAATATATCCCAAGGGCCATGAGTATGAGCACGGAATATCCTATGTAGGATACGCGCTCGCCGACATTTATTGCGTAATTGGAGCCTTGGTAACTAAGTGCATACGTCTGGTTTGCATACGACAAAGAAGCATTGTGGAAGAATGCATTGTAATAGCTCGGCAGGAAGAACGAGGCAAGGTTGTCGCTCCACTGCATGTTATGCACTATGTTTGACAATTGGCCTGTCTCATTGAGCGCGGCCTTCAGGTGCGGCAGCATTCCGTATATGAAAGGGGCAAAGAGTATGAGTATGGCTATTATCATGTATGCCATGTTCAGCGAAACGTTCCTGATTTTTATCTCTTTTCTCCTGATTATTGCGATTATCACAAAGGAGAGTATAGCGAACAGGAATACCATTATCCCCTGCTCTATGTCTCCCATGAACGTAAGAAGGAAGAAGCATATGCCGGCGTATACTGGATACCTCTTCTTTTCCTCAAACATGGACTTCAGGAAGAAGAGCGTGAACAGCGGTATGAACTCTATTATCGTCCAGTCGAGGTGTGCCTGTGCCTGCGCTATGTGCATGGGGCTGAATGCGAATATCAGCCCGGCGATGAATGCTGCGTACTTGTTGCCTATTATGTAATCGGCAAGCATGTACATGAATACTCCTGAAAGCGCGAAGCTCAGGAAGAAGAGCAAGTTGTATGCGAGTGCAGGGCTAATCTGCTGTATCGGCCATGAGAGTATGCCTGCGAGAGGGCTCATGGTCTGCGTCACGAAGTTTGCGCCGACAGGATAGTACAGCAGGTTCGTGAAATAAGGAGAAGCGTGAAGCGTGAATATGGCATACGGCACCCACCATAGGTTGAACATGCTCTGGTAGACATCGCCGTAGCCCTTTGGCACTGCGCTGGTTATGTTCACTGCTATGTACCAGAAGAGGACCATGGATATGGCAAGATATATGAGGAACATCCTGCCCTCTGGCTTGTATTTCTTGAGGGCCTCCTTTACATTCCCGTAGTTTACCTGCATAAGAACCAATAAGAATTAAAGAACAGCTTACATTATAAATTATAAAACCTTTCCAAGATATTCTGCCGTACTTCAGATATCTTGTAATTTGCGCAGGTATGCCATGGAAGAGCAAGAGCTTGGTGTCGGCAGGGAAACAGTGAGGAGCTTTTCATCGATGTTCACAGGCACGGTGGCAAGCATACTGGTCAGCCTGTTCATCTACGTTGCAGTTGCAAGGCTGCTCGGCCCTTCAAACTACGGAGTCTATACCTTCGCATTCGGATTCGGGAGCCTTGCCATTGGAATCTTCGGCGGCTTCGGGGTCGGGAACTATCTGATAAAGGGCATTACAGAAGCAAGGTTCGTACGCAGCGGTGAGATGCTTGAACGCATACTTGCAGGCGGGTATACGGTCATACTTGCCATTACAGCAGTTCTGCTTGTCATAGGATTGGCTGTAAGCGGAATAGTCGCTGGATCTGCGCTGAATACAGGCGTGGATTACATATTCCTTGTGATTGCAGTTGTCTCGATATTCTTCGGAGTATTGGAAGCAGTATCTGAAAACGCGCTCGTGGGTTTCGGCAAGGCGAAGCTTGCGGTCGCAACCATGCTGACTTCAGACATCATACAGCTTGTAGTCAGCGTCGGCCTGATACTTGCAGGTTATGGGGTGCTCGGCGCACTGATAGGCCTGCTTGCAAGCGACTTCCTTGGATTCCTGTTTGCTGAGCATTTTGTGAATGCCGAAAGGAAGCAGTATGGCGCAAGAAGGGTGAGGCTTGCAACTTCACAGGAGGTGCGCGAGACAGTGAAATTCTCCGCGCCAATTGGAATGAAGAACCTGCTGGGCAACGGGCTTGTCAATTTTGCAATAGTCCTTCTCGGTCTTTATGTGACAAGGAGCATGCTCGGTGATTACGGGGTTGCGATGAGCGGGTTCAGCTTCATAGCAGCGTTCTACGGAAACGTCACGCATGTGATGCTGCAGTCATTCACGAATGCGAGGAAGGCAAAGCAGAAGCCTGACCTGGACAAGACCTACGGTTTGACCCTCAAGTACTCGCTGATGTTCGTGCTCCCGATATTCGTGTACATGATAGTGTTCGCAAACCCAGGGGTGTACATCATATTCTCGCACAGCTATACGACAGCCCCGTTTTACTTAAGCCTGATAACCGCGGGCGTGTTCATAAACACGATATCGATTTACATATCAACGTTATTCATATCCGCAAACCGCACTTCAAAGGTGCTGAAATACTCATTGATATCTGCGGCGATACAGTTTGTGCTCCTTCTGCTGCTCATCCCCATGTACGGACCATTTGGCAGCATAGCCGTGCTGTTCATAATCGGAAGCGTGATAAACGACATACTCTACATACGCGGCGCAGGCAACACGCTGATATTCAACATAAGCAGGGCGAGGGTCTACAGGGTCATAATCGCAAACGTGTTGCTTGGGTTCATAATTGCGCTTGCATTCCTTTTCAGCAGCGGGATATGGACCATTGTCTCAGGCGCGGTGATTCTTGTCCTCGTTTATCCGTTGCTGCTTGCCATTTCAAAGGTCGTGGACAAAGGGGACACGGAACGGCTCAGGAAGCTCGCGCATACGGTGAAGTGGCTGGAAATGCCGATAGCCTGGTTCCTCAGGTATATGGATTTATTTATCAATAGAATATGGGGTCCCAATGCGCTATGATGATTTTACTGTGGTGCTTCCCACCCTGAATGAAGGGAGGAACATAGCCGTGCTTGTTTCTAAGCTGAAGAGTTCTTACAAAGGTATGCGCGTGATAGTATCTGACGACGGGTCAAGTGATGATACGCGCAGTGAAACATTCCGCATGAAGAAGAAGTACGGCAGGGTAGGTTTCATCGACAGGAAGGCCCTTGGGAAGAGCAGGGGCCTGACTGCAAGTGCTATAGATGGGATAATGCAGAGCAGGAGCAGGTTCGTGATTGTGATGGACGCTGACCTGCAGCACCCTTACTCTGTTGTGGGTAAGATTGCGAAAAGGCTTGCTTCAGGAGACAAACTCGTAGTGGGAGTGAGGGCGGAGGTGAAGGACTGGCAGCTGTACAGGAAAATAGTGTCAAAGGCGCTCATATCCATAGGGTACTTTGTGCTTTTTGCAAGGATGTCGCAGAGCTGTGGCGACATCTTCTCAGGTTTTTTCGGGGTTGAGAGGAAATTCTTCATGAAGAAATATGACAGGAACAGGCGGCGTTTCATAGGGAGCGGGTTCAAAATACTGTTCGACCTTCTCAAGTGCGTGAAAAGCGGCGAGGTGGAGGTTTCCGATGTGCCTTACACTTTCGAGAGCAGAAAGTTCGGCAAGTCCAAGGCAGGCGCGAAGCAGGCGTTTGATCTGCTAAAGTCATTTGCCAGCTGAGCTGCGTACTGCTTCGGCTATTAATCTTGAGAATATCGGCGCAGGGCGCTCTAGCCTCGATTTAAGCTCGGGATGCGCCTGCGTGCCTATGCCAAAGCCTGTCTTCCATTCTATGAACTCGACAAGGTTGTCCTTCGGGTGCGTCCCTGCAATTACAAGGCCGTTCTGCTCCATTGTCCTTCTGTACCTGTTGTTGAATTCATACCTGTGCCTGTGCCTTTCCTCGATTATTCTTTTTGAATATGCACTTCTGGAATTTGTCCCCTTGGCAAGTATGCATTTCTGCGCGCCGAGCCGCATCGTCCCTCCTTTTGTACGTATTCCGCGCTGCCATTCTATTATGTCTATCACTTTGTGTTTAGCTCTTGGGTCCATCTCTGAAGAGTTTGCGCCTTTTAGTCCGCAGGCGTTCCTTGCATATTCTACGGCCATTAGCTGCATTCCGAGGCAGAGCCCGAGGAACGGGAGGGAATTCTCGCGTGCATATCTTATCGCGTTAATCATTCCTTCTGTGCCGCGTTTTCCGAAGCCGCCGGGCACTATTATGCCGTTAAGACCATTCAGCCTTGCTTCATGACCGCTGCTTTCTAGTTCTTCAGATTCTATCCATTCAAGGTTTACCCTTACGTTGTTGAATGCGCCAGAGTGTATCAATGCTTCCCTCAGGCTTGCATACGAGTCCTTCAGCAGCATGTACTTCCCGACTATGCCTATCCTTACTTCTTTCTTCGGGCTGATGATCTTGCTGGTTATGGACTTCCACTCGTTTAGCTTCTGCGAATTTATCCGCCTGCCTTCTATGCCCAGGTCCCTGAGCAGAAGAGTGTCGAACTTCTGGCTTATGAAGCGTATGGGCAGATTGTATATCGTGTAATCATCGGAATCATCTATCACCCTGTCCTTGTGTATGTTCGAGAACAGCGCTATCTTCTGCTTCGTCTTTTCCTCAATCGGACCTTTGCTCCTGCATACGACTATGCTCGGAGTTATGCCTGCCTGCTGGAGCTGCCTGAATCCAATCTGCGATGGCTTCGTCTTCTGTTCTCCCACAACTGCAAGTTCAGGTATGTACGTCAAGCACACGAAAGTGACATCATGGTTGGTTGCGAACTGCCTCATCGCCTCTATGAAGTAGCTGTTCTCTATATCACCTACCGTTCCTCCCACTTCTATGACGAGCACGTCGGGATTTTTCTTCTTTGATATCGACTCTATGCTGTCGATTATCTCATTTGTTAGGTGGGGTATTATCTGGACGTCCTCGCCGAGGAAGCCTCCTTTTCTTTCCTTGTTTATCAGCTTTGAAAAGAGCTTGCCGCCGGTTATTGAGAGGTCGCCGGTGAGGTTCTTGTTCAGGAACCTTTCGTAAAGACCGAAGTCCATATCCACTTCACTCTTGTCGTCGAGAACGAATACTTCGCCGTGTCTGTACGGGTTCATCGTGCCACAGTCGTAATTCAGATATCCGTCGAACTTCACGGGCAATACTTTCAAATCATAAAAATCGAGCATCTTCATTATCGAAGAAGTGACTGCGCCCTTCCCAAGGCCGCTCATCAGAAGCCCTAGAACTACGATATATTTGGGTGGCATGATATACTACTTTTGGAAAGAAATATATATGCTATACGAAGGATGATTTATTAAGTTTCTTTGCAGATACGCTGTTGTGCTTTTATGGACATAAGGATTGGCGACGAAGCGCCGAAGAAGGTCAACGCTTTCATAGAGATACCGAAGGGCTCGAATGTCAAGTATGAGTATGATGAAAAGAATGATGCGATAAGGGTCGATCGCATACTTCACACGTCAATGGTGTACCCTTACAACTATGGCTTCATACCGGAGACGCTGGGAGAGGACGGAGACCCGTTGGACATAATGGTGATAACAGCCAGCCCTTTTCTTCCGAATACAATAGTGAGCGTAAGGCCGATAGGCGTATTGCTTATGAAGGATGAGGAAGGCGTGGACACGAAGGTGATGGCCGTTCCTGTTGAGAAGATCGACCCTTCGTCAAAAGGGATAAATGACATAGCCGACCTTAACGCACATGCAAAGGACATGATATCGCACTTCTTCTCCTATTACAAGAGCATAGAGCCCGGAAAATGGGCGAAGACCGAAGGATGGAAGGGCGCGGAAGAGGCACACAAATTCATAGACGCAGCATATGCCAGATTGAAGAAAGAGGAATAGTTGCTCAGGACACGCTGAATGCGCCCGGCGGCAGGTGCTGCATTATGTAATCTATGTCGGGATAGCCTGTGAGCTTTGCAATCCTCTTCGCAGCATCGGATTTCTTCTCATCTCCAGGCTTTATCACCGCGTATTTCTTTATCCCTGTCCGTTTTGCGGTCGATATTGGGACTATGTTGAATCCTGAATCCGTTGCAAACGCGGCAAGCCCCAGCGCTATGCCCTTGTGCCATTCGCGCTCTCCTGAAAGCAGGAAACTGCCGGTTCCAAGGGATCCTTTCTCCTTCGACTTGGAAACCTGCGCCCTTTTCATGGCGTATACGTCTACAGACGATGCTCCGCTCTCCCATGCTTTTGAGAATGCGCCTGCGAACGCGGCGGTTTCGTCCTTTGCTCCTTCAGGCGCGGACTCGCCTTTTTTGAGTATTGTGACCGAGGCTCCGAACACGTCCGCATGGAAGAAGAGATCCCCTTCCTCAAAATACTTTGAATTTATCTCCTCGTTCTGCTTCGCGCTCCTCCCCCCTATCGCAAGGGAGCCGTCGCTTGCGAAGAACCAGTTGAACCTCTCGTACCATTTCCTCTGCCTGATCTCTTTGAATTCCTTTTTCTTTGCTTTTTTCTCCGTGCCCTTCTTCTTATCCTCAAGTTCAGATATCGCAGCTGCGGCGCCCTCGGCCTTTTTCCTTGCGGTCTTCGACATCACATAGTATCTGTCGGCGTTCTGCTGCGCTGTCTTGGTGAAATCTATCTCAGCTTTCATGCACTCGCTTTGTTGAACGGAATTACAGGACAAGGTTTATTATCTCTGCTATCACGAATCCGAGAATGCCCAGTGTCAATATCCCTATCAGGACTATCTTCAGCGTTCTCTTGAATGAGGCGGTATCAGGCTTGTAGCTCACGCTGATTATGTGCTTTGAATCTGCAATAAACCGCTTCAGCCTAGGAGCTGGATTCAGGTTGATCTTCATGCCCGCATCTATGATTCATCGAATATCTGGTCTAAGTCTATGTCCTGGTTCTCCTCCACCTTCTTCTTCAGCCCCGATTCGCTGTACTCCGCGAATTCCACTCCGCCAAGGACGACCATGACCTTCAAGGAGCTCTTCTGCATCATCGGCTCTATCCTTGCGCCCCATTTCAGCATCGCGTCGCTGCTTATCCTGCTCGACACTTCCTGGAAAATTCTTTCCGCTTCCCTTAGCGTAAGGTCCTCGCCGCCGACTATGTTGACAAGCGCCCTCTTTGCCGTTGAGGTGTCGACGTCGAGCAGCGGGCTCTTCAGCGTGTTCTCAAGCGCTATCTTCGCCCTGTCGTTCTGCTGCGTTACATTCGCTTCGCCCATGCCTATGACTGCATAGCCTGAGTCCTTCAGCACGCTTTTGAGGTCTGCAAAATCGAGGTTCACCATGCCTGGTTTTGTTACCATCTCTATTATGCCCTTTGTAGCATTTGACAGTACCTCGTCGCTTATCTTGAATGCCATGTTCAGCGGAAGGTCAGGTGCAACCGTAAGCAATTTGTCGTTAGGTATGATTATGGTCGTGTCAGTGCTCCTCTTGAGCTTTGCAAGCCCTTCAAGCGCGTTCCGCATCCTTGGCCTGCCCTCGCTTGAGAACGGCAGGGTCGCTATCGCCACTGTCAGCGCTCCTGCTTCCTTTGCCTCATGCGCTATTATCGGAATAGAACCCGTGCCTGTGCCTCCGCCCAGTCCGCATGTTATGAACACTAGTTGTGCGTCGCTTAGAAGGTGCCTTATGTCCTCTTTCGACTCTATCGCAGATTCTTCGCCCACTTTCGGATCGCTGCCTGCGCCCAGCCCCTTTGTTATCTTCTTTCCAAGGAGCACCTTCCTGTGCGCCTTTGTCCTTGCAAGGTGCGGTGCGTCCGTATTCATCGCTATTATCGTTGCCCCTTCTATTGACAGCTCTGACATCCTTGTCGATGTGTTTGAGCCGCTGCCTCCTGCGCCTACAACATATATCTTCGGCTTTGCGGATTCTATGAACTTAAGCAGTTCTTCGTCATCAGGGGATATCGCTTGTTCGGGCATATTATTACCGTTTCACTGGTCGCTCTATCGTATATGGCTGAAAAGTAATAAAAATATTCGTCTGACATCAAAAGCAGGTTTCTGGCCGATACAATAAAATTAAAAAGAAGCGACTGCATTGGTTATACGAGACCATGGACACTGCTGAAAAGATTGGCATAATAAAGTCCGACCCTTGCGAAGAGATAATAACCGAGGAGTCACTTAGGGAGCTTCTTGATTCGAACCAGCATCCAAAGCATTATTTCGGCCTTGAGATAAGCGGCATGCTGCATGTGGGCCATGTGCTGGTTGCAGGGAAGAAGGTGAATGACTTTGCAAGGATTGGCGCTGAGACCAACATACTGCTTGCAGACTGGCACAGTATAGCTAATAAGAAACTTGGCGGAGACTGGGAAAAGATACTCGAAGTTGGCAAATTCTACAAGGAGATATTCGGCGTGTTCTGCCCGAAGGCGAAGATAATTTTTGGGTCCGAGCTGTACGACGATAATGATGATTATTGGAAAACGGTCATGTCGTTCTCCACGAAGGTCACAATGGCAAGGGCGACAAGGACAGTCATTATAGAAGGGCGCAAGGAAACGGATAAGCTGTATGTGTCGCAGTACATGTACCCGATAATGCAGGCTGCCGACATTCATGCTTTGGACATAGACATACCGCATGCGGGAATGGACCAGAGGAAGGCGCACATGCTTGCAAAGGAGCTGTTCAAGGAATCAGGCATGAAGAGCATTGTACCGGTGCACAACAGCCTGCTGTTGAGCCTGCTCAAGCCTGAGGCTGCAGCGAACGAAAGCAAAGAGGAAAGGAATATATCGATGAAGATGAGCAAGTCAAGGCCCGGGTCATACCTATCAATAGTCGCTTCAGAAGAAGAGGTGTACGAGATTGTAGGAAAAGGATACTGCCCTGAAGGCGTTGCGGATGAAAATCCTGTTCTAGGGCTGTGCAGGCAGGTAATAATCCCGATAAACAAGGTCCTGAAAATAGAGAGGGATGCAAAATACGGCGGCGATATTGAATACAAGTCATATGCAGATATAGAAAGGGATTTCAGTATGAAAAAGCTTCATCCTGCTGATTTGAAGAAAGGAGTAGCCGCTGCGCTTAATGAGATAATAGGGCCGATAAGGAAGAAGCTTGGCAGCAGGAGGGAAAGGTTCCTTGAACTTGCGAGTGCTTAGATTACCTTGAGATAACTGCACTCCGATGAAACGACATTTATCTCAGAAACATTTGCGATGCTTATCCTTTTTGATGACAGATTGTAGAAGACGCTAGGCCAGCCCCTGATGTCATTCTGGTATGCGGCAAAATACCCGCCGCATATCCTGAGCGTCTTGCCTGCCATTGAGTTTGAAACGGCAAACTCCCAGCTTACATTAAGGGTTGTGTTCGGATTCTGCAATGGGCCTTGTATAGGCTGTCCTACGCTGCTTATGATGTTGCTGAACCCTTGGCCGTTCTGCACTGATATGTTTGACTGGTTTGCAAGGCCTACACCGAAATAATGGACATTTATTATCGGGCTTTTCAGGTATTTTATAGTCAGAGCGCCGTCCGACCATTTGAATTCACCTGAATAAGTTACTGTGACGTTAACAGTAGTATTTGGATATGTGGTGGTGCCGAGTAGGACGTTTACAGAATCTACCCTGTTTATTGTAGTAAAATTGGTGATGTTTCCATGCTCAAGCGTTCCAACTCCAGTAAGGTTTGAATAGTTGAAGCCATAATTCTCAGGAAACGCTGGTATGTAGTATAACTGTGCTCTGAAAGGGACTGCAACGCTTGTTATGTAATCAGGGAAACCAGTGGCGTTAGGATATAGAACTTGCTGCCAGTATGGGCATTCCTTCGATGGGTTAGGCGTATAATTAAGGCCGAACATTTCCTGGTACTTTGGCAGTATTATGTATGAATTGCCAGGTATGCTCCTGCAGTCTGATATTGAGTCGTATACCTGGAACCTTGACATGTTGCTGAATTTCATGTATATCGGAAGGTCTGAGAATGAAGATGCGTAGTATATCGTAGTGTTATTGGGCAGCGCGCTAAGGTAATTGGCTATGGAAAGCTGATCAAATCTCTCTACGTATGAGACCCGATACCATAAGCTGTTTACAGGCAGCGAGGTTGCAATAAGGAAGAGTATCGCTGCTGCGCCGATTATTATGCCGATGTATCGTTTTTTGATCCTTGATAGCCTTGATATTGCAATTCCTATTATGATTACAGTAGGGGCGGCTATTACCGTAAGGAATCTCAACAGCCTGTATGAGAGGAGGTACGAGAATGGAAATAGTGAAACGTGCATCGGTCCGAATTCAAGGTATCCGAAGGCTACAAGAAGCCAGAATATTGCAAAATATGACCTTTTCTCTTTCCTGATAAGCAAGTAAGCTGCACACAGCACCATTATGTAGAAGTAGAAACCTGCGGAATTGTAGTTTATTATGTATATGGAGTTGAAGATGCTTACAGGATTGAAGTTGCCGCTGCTAAAGCTCGAATATACTATATGCAGTATGTTGTAAGGGAACATCTGCTGTATGTAGAACATAGGGTCGGTGTTTGTTGAAGGTATTGTATTCTGGCCCCCTACTGCGCTGTAGAAATGCGATGTGGTTGTGAGGGTTATGAGCGGGTTGGCTGAACTTGCTGTATTGAAAATCATAAGCAGTATTCCGGCAACGAGTAGGCCATATATGAAATGTGCAGAAACTTTGTCAAGTTTTATCTTCTTCCTTGCGAGTTCTATCAATAGGTATGCAGCTATCGGAAATGCTATCACACCGCCTTCAGGAGTCACAAGGACGGATGCGATTATCAGCGCGCCTGTTGCAAAGTACCATTTTTTGGAGTTCTTCCTTGTTGCGTATAAAATGGCGAGCATTGCAAGCGAGGTGATGAATGCCATTGGTATGTCGTCGCTGACAGTGGCGGATAGCGGAACTATGAGTGGAAATACAGCGAACAGCAGAGCTGAGGCTATGCCTGCATAATTGTCATACAGTTCCCTTGCTATGAAGAACACCACGGCTATCGTGAGCACGTATGAAAGTATGTCCCATGCTGCGCTTGACAGCAGGGATACGCCGAATACATAGTAGAAGAACGCTATAGGGTATATCTGCAGCAGCCTCACGCTGAAGATGAACGGACTTTCCTGGAAATTTCCCTGCACAACAGAGTGTGCAAGGCTAAGGTATACCGTGTCGTCCCCGAAGAACGACGGTCCGACAACATATATTATCGAGTATACAAATGCATAGGCCAGTATAGCAAGTAGCGCGGCCTTGTATAAGTTTGTGAATTCTTCAGGTTTGGATTTGCTGCTGTTTGTTGCTTCTGCCTGCTGTTTTTTGGGTGCACGTTTAGCCAAGTGAATCAACGATGATATTATTAATACCTGTTCTTATTATTTTGCATTTATATCAATAATCTGTAGCAGCAGGGATTATATGGCAGTGCTAGGAGTACATGACGCTCATGATTGCGGGGCATCTTTGGTAGGCGATGGGAGGGTCATAAGCGCTGTAAATGAAGAACGGTTCACAAAAAAGAAAAATGATGTCGGATTCCCTGTAAATTCCATAGGCTACTTAAAACAATTTGATGATGTAGATGCAGTGGCAGTGCCGTGGATAGGCGGCAGCGCGCTGTTTGCCAGGGTATTCCCAGGGCTTGAGGTAAAAAGAAGACGCCTATGGAGGAAGGAAATTGGTGCACCGTCTGCTTTGTCAGTAAGCTTCAGGAACGCCGTTTTCAGGATTGTACAGGATCAGAAGCCAAGGGCGCTTTGGAAGGCTGCTGGCGAGAGCATAGGGGGCAACATACTTTCAAGAAAATTGAAAAAGAATGGCATAGATTCAAAGATAATTTTTGTTGAGCACCACATAGCGCATGCTGCATGCGCATATTATGCTTCTGGATTCAAAGAAGCGCTTGTGATTACACTTGATGGAGCTGGGGACGGCCTCTGCGGGTCCGTGTCCGTGGGGGATAATGGAAACTTGAAAAGGATAGGCTCATTCAGCGCAAATGCAAGCCTCGGGATACTTTACGGTGCTGCCACGATAGCATGTGACATGCGCTACAGCGAAGACGAGGGCAAACTGATGAGCCTTGCTGCATATTCCTATCCTGCGGAGATAAAGGAGCTCTCGCAGTTCTCAAAGTACGATGCAAAGAGCGGGGGGTTAGTAGGAAATTCAGGCCTGCGTTATGAGTATGCGGTTGCAGAATATATGAAGAAAAAACTTTTGTGGAAATACGGCAGGGAGGCCTTTGCCTATGCAGTTCAGAAGCATGTGGAAGAGCAGGTTATGAAACTGCTGGAGCATTACATCAAAGAGACAGGCATAAGGAATGTTGCAGTTGGCGGCGGGCTTTTCTCAAACATAATAGTGAACATGCTGATAAACGAGTCAAAGGAAGTGAAGAATTTCTTTGTATTTCCACACATGGGCGACGGCGGCCTGTCTCTGGGCGCAGCGTATTACGTGGATTACATGAAGAACGGGGCTTTTGGGAAGAAAGCGATAGACGATGTATATTTCGGCCCTTCATACAACGACAATCAGATACTCGAGGAGCTGAAGCATGGGAAGCATTCCAAAGACGTGTCTTATGAAGAGGTTAGCAACATGCCCTCTTATGCTGCAGACATGCTTGCGCGCGATAACAGGATTGTTTTATGGTTCCAGGGCCGTATGGAATACGGGCCGCGTGCCCTTGGAAACAGGAGCGTGCTTGCAATGCCAAATGATCCTAAGAACAGAGATAGGATAAATTTTATAATAAAGAAGAGGCCGTATTTCCAGCCTTTTGCAAGCAGCATATTGGAAGCAGATGCAAAAAGGCTCCTGGAACCTTATCCCAGATCCAACAAATTCATGACTGTGGGCTACAGGGTCAGAGAAGAAAAGCTTGACAGGCTTGTTGCTGCATCGCATATAGACGGGACAACAAGGCCGCAGGTGCTCTCTGATGAAAACACCGCATACAGAGACTTGCTTTCCAAAGTGAAGAGGATATCAGGCACCGGCGCTCTTGTCAACACGAGCCTTAACAAGCACGGCATGCCGATTGTAATGGACCCCAAGGATGCTTTGTGGACATTGATGAACACAGGAGCGGAGTGTCTTGCTATAGGCAGCTATTTTGTCGAGAAGAAAAAGTCCAGAATCTAAAGCTTATAAAATGTGCATTGCATAGGTTAAGTTGTGCCAGGGTGGCAGAATCCGGTAATGCGCTGGTCTTGAGTTTTGCTCAAGAGCTGATTAAAGATGATGCAAAAAGGCAAACCAGTTCCCTTCGGGGATTTAGGGCTCGAATCCCTACCCTGGCGAATAATAAAACTAGGTCTTGAATGCTTGTTTATCAGGTAATCGCGGCTGGCGCAGGCATAGGCCTGCTTGAAGGGAGCGAAATTGCAATGTTCATATTGGCAGGCGCTGCAGCATACGGATGGCGAAGGGCTTGGCTTGTCCTTCTTGCAGGGCTTCTGTCTCTTTTGCCGATACTTGCAGGTTTGTACTTCTTCTTCACGATAATACCAGTAAATACCGCAGTGCTCTTGGCAGGGATAGTGATATTCGCCCTTGGAGCGCACTTCTTTTACGAAGGATTTACAGAAAGGAATGCGGATAAGGAGCATGATAAGGAAGATAAGAAGGCTGGAGCAGGGTTGCTTGGGATTTATGGCGCGGTGATATTGGAAGAGATAGAGGCAGGAGCCATAGTTATGTCGATAGCAGTTGCTTCAGGCGGTGCATACGGCAGTGTTATATTAGGAATGTTTATCGGGCTGTTTGTGCCATTGATTGCAATAAAGGGGCTTAAGTCGTTTATCGAGAAGATTCCAGAATGGATAATCCTGGTTTTAGTAGGGTTAATCATGATGGGAGTATCGTCATTGATACTTGTTTACCATTTTTAATCCTAAGCGAGGACCTGCATTACGTTTACTTTTTCCTTGAATACAACTCGTTCATTGAGGAGAGAAGTATTGAGGTGTATTCGTTGTTTGGGAGCTTGCTCCAGTTTTCTTCTATAGCGCTTTTTGCCATGTCGCCGTACTTCTGCGCAAGCTCCTTCGCATATTCCAATCCGCCATATTTGCTTATCATCTCCCTTAGGAAATTGATCTCGTCCACTGTCTTGTCGCTGCGCTTCTTAGCATATATTGCGTCAATTTTTTCTTTTTCTGCAGGCGTCGCCTGCTTGTATGCATTCAGTATGATTAGCGTGACCTTGCCTTCATAGAGATCGCCGAAGTTCTTTTTACCGAATACCTTCTCATCGCCCGTCATGTCAAGTATGTCATCAGTTATCTGGAATGCCACGCCTCCTGCCTGACCTATTCTCTTCAGTATCTCAAGAGTCTGGTCCGGCTGTTCTGCCACAATGGCTCCTATCTGCAGGGGCCCGTACACAGTATAGTAACAGGTCTTGCTGTCTACGACTTTGAAGTAAAAGTCCTCTGACACATTTCCCAGTTTTTTTATGTCGTGTATGAAATTGTTTTCTATGTACTGCCCTTCCATGGTATACGAAAGTATGTCATAAAACTTTTCATAGATTCTGTTTCCGTTTTCAGCGCCGAATTTTATAATGTAGTCTTTAAGCATGCTCCACATCGCCATCTGGCCTATGTTGGTCGCATTCATTGCATGGACCCAGCCGTATAGCTTCTGGGCTGCTGGTTTTCCCCTTCTGAGTTCAGAATCGTCCTCGGTGTCATCCTGCATCAGTATCCAGTCCTCTGACAGTTGGATTGCTGCGGCTGGAAGAAGAAGCTTGTCAAGGCTTGCGCCGAACATCTGCCCTGTAAGCATTATGAGCCCTGGTCTCCTGTAGCTGCCTTGTCTGTCTATGTAGTCGCGCATTATGCTGTAATGGACTTTGGGCTCCTTTATCTGCACGTATTCGCATATTTTTGAGTACACAGTGCCCTTATGCTGTGCAACGTATTCCTTGAAATCCATAGAACCAAATATATAATATTGCAGGCATATTAAAACTTATCTTTCATACTTCGTTTTTGTGTGTGTTTTTCTTTATCGCGCTCCGGCTTTTTTCAAAATCTACAAAAACATTAGGCGTTTATAATTATGCGAGTTAGAATAGGCATATGCAGGAATACGTTGTTGTATGGTGCAGGGGACATGGCAATAATTACAAAACCTGCATCATAAGTTATGTTGTCCCAAGGTACGCTTTACTTAAGACTTTTATGAAGATTAGGGTTGGCTCCGCTGTCAAAGAAAGCAAAGGTGCTGTTTATTTTGGCAGGGAGAAGTTGGGCAGGGTTTTGGTTTTTAAGTCAGGCTCTAAAGTAGAAGTAGGCCTTAATCATGATATAAAATACACAGGAGGTTATTCCAAGGATGGAAATACTGTTTTTCTTGACAGGCGCTTTCCAAAATCGCATGTTTTCGGGAAAGTAAGGATAAGTTTTGTTGCTTCGATTGCAAAACACCATGAAATAGTGGAGAAATGGATGATTGACGATGGTTTTTCATATGAGCATTCGCACAGGATAGCAACAGGCGTGGAACGGGCATATGTCGAGAGCATGGGGGTTGATTGGAAATCGTATGACAGGCTGTGTAAAAAGGAGGTGAAGAGGATACTCTGCATGCCCCTGCATAAAAGCCCAAGATCATTGGACCTTGCGCCTTACCATGATAATAAAGAGGCCTTGTCTGAGATAAGAAAAACCTATTCCTGAGAAAGTATCTCTGTCAGGAGAACCGGAAGCTGGGTAACGTCGTCTCCATCGGTGAAATGCCCCCTGTTCTCTTCCAATATAAGATTTGCGCCTAGTTTTTCAGCAAAATATTTTGCGTTGTCTGTCGATACAAGCGGGTCCGTGTCCGAATATATCACGGTGAAGCCTTTTGCATGGGCCCTCGCCTTGTCCCAGTCTATCTGCGTCTCTACCCACTGCCTCGCCGTCTCTTTTGATTCCTCCTTTATTTTGGTAAGCTCCGTCCATGGAGCAACAAGGATGACTTTTCCTACGGAAGTGCCGTCGGGGAGCTGCGCAAGGTATCTCACTATCGCCTGGCAGCCTACGCTGTGGCCTATTAAATATGTGTCCGTATCAGGGGCAGCGATAAGGCTGAGCAAGAAGCTCGTCCACTCCGTTATGGTAGGCGCGTCCGTGTTTGGCATGTCGGGAGAAACCGCGGCTATGCCGTTTGCCTCTAATTCTTCTTTGAGCCATGGGACCCAGTCGCTAGTGGAATCGCCGCCCCATCTGTGTATTATGTAGGCCCTTTTCATCGTTTCACCCCATGTCCTCTTCGTTCTCCCATGTCTGCGTTACTGATTTTCTGCGCCTTGGCCTGTATATGTATTCGTGCCCCCAGGGATCCTTCATCTTGAGTTTGTAAGGCCTTGCCTTAGTGTATTTTGAAAGCGCAAATTCGTCCTTCGTAGGCTCTATGTCAAGCATAGGACCCTGCTTCGGCTGGTATTTGGGCTCTTTAGGAACCTTGACTATGGTTATGCATGAGACCGGGCATTCCGTAGGGCAGATCATGCAGCCGGTGCATTTTGACACCTGTATCGGGTATTCTGTCATGTATTCCGTTTCCATATCGTCCTTGTTTGTGCTTTCGACCCGAGCGTGCCTCGGCCTTGTAAAGTCAAGCGCGTTTACTGGGCAGGAATCTCCGCAAATGCCGCATTGTATGCAGGTGTTGTCGTCAAATGTGAATTTGAAAGACATCCTATCACTTCTTCTGCTCCAGCGGCGCTTCAGTTTCCTTTACAACAGGGTTTGCCTTGGGCTCTATCCTTCTGTTGAATATGCCGCCTTCAAACGAGTAGATTATTGCAACTAGTCCGCAGATTCCAAGTATTATTATCGATACGTAGAAAGAGTATATTGAAAGTGCTGGATTGTTGACTGAATTGAAGTATTGGTAGGAAAAGCCCCATATGTTGCTGGTGCTTGCAGAAACTGTAGGTGGCAGTTTGGCGAGCTGCACAGCGCTCTCTGTTACAAGTATGACGCCTGTCAGGTAGAGTAATGAGCCTATTATTACAAGGATTGAGACTATGCTGTTATAGAAAGCGTTATCTTCGGTGTCGACAACCAGCATGAGCACAAGGGCTATTGCAAACAGGTCTATTGCGAGCGGCGCGAAAGGCACAGCTATCGGGAAGTCCTGATATATGCCTGGCCAGAGGAGCATGACGCCTAGGAACACTACAAGGAATATGCTTGCATCCCTGAGCAAGACGTACAGCAGCCACCATATATCTGCGGCAAGCCTCAGCGTAAACTTCCTAAGTATCCTTATGAAGTACTTTCTTGCTATCTGCACTGACAGCGCCAGCACAGTGAGCATCGTCAATAGCACCACTATTGTGTTTTCAGTGTACGTAGCGCCAGCAGTCACATAGTTGCTGACCACAGCCGCTTGTAGAAGGAGGTCTATCAATTAATTACCAATAATGATTATTTGTTAAGGCTTTTATTATTATCATTTATCATTGGCTTGTTTTGTATAATGGATGCAAAAGGAGTTGTAGCGATGGTCAATCCCATTTCAGCAGTTTGTACTCCTTTGCATCATCCACGCTGCGTATGGGAAGCCTGCCGAGTATGACTTTGGTTATCTGTGCATGGTCGATCTTCAGGCCCTGGTTCTTGAATGCTTCCTTGTGGTATTTTATGTTGTGCTCGTATGCCGCTTCTTCCGAGTCATATGCGCTTAGCGTGAAGAAGTCCCTGCTGCCGATGAGTGCAGAGCATATGAGGAACCTGCTTATGAGCGGGTTCTTGTCATCGTACATGAATGCCTTCCTTGCATTGGCCGAGCTGCTCTCGTACCCTTTTGAAGGCGAGTATTTTGAGAAGAATGCTGTGAGCGAAACCCCTTTCGGCGGATCCAGCGTTATGGTGAATCTTTTTATATACCCTGTCTTCATCAGGTTTTCAAACGTGTACGCTATGGTGGAGGCGTTTGTATTCAGCTTTTTTGCCATTTCATTGAACTGCACCCTTCCGTTTTCATTCAGGAGCACGAGCATCTCCCTGTATCGGTCCTTGAAGTTAAGCTTACCTATCACCTCTTCCCTCACAGGATAGAAGCCCAGCTGGGAATGGACTATCTCCGAAGTGTTCCATGATACGCCGTATTCCGAAAGGAGTATCTGCATGTCTTTGTCCCAGTGCGCGTACTCTTTGCCTGCGAAGCTGTTTGCAGATATTATCAGGTCGAAATCCCCTTTTGCAAGCGCTGCAAACTGCGGAACGTGCGATTTCCTCAGGATAGAAAGAAGCTTGTCCTCATCTGGCTTTTTTGCGAACTTTACCATTATGATGTGGGGATTGGTAAGCCCTATGGCTTTTTCATCGAATTCTATAGTATAGCGGAGGTTCAGCTCCTTTTCGAGCCTTTCCATCTTTGTCTTGATTGTCCTTCTTGATACGCCAACATACTCCGACAGGTCTGAAATCGACATACGGCTGTCTGATGAAAGGGCATTGAGTATCTTCCTTGCGATTATACTGTATTTCTCATTGAAGGCGCTCTTCACCTCGTATTCTGCCATGCTACATAACAAGCAGTTAAGATTAATAAATGTAGCAAAAACACGAAATAAAGCCGTATTTTTTCATTATTATCCTATGTTTATAACCTTTGAATTCGAGAGAAGAAGCGATGTGTGAATGAAATCGATTAACATAGCATATGCATATCTTGCAGGCGCATTGCTACTTGGTGCGCTGATGCCTGTAATGCTGGGAATAGCAGCAGGGACAGTCAACATTTATGCGTTCCTGTTCTTGACTTATTTGATAGCAATACCGCCGTCGATTGCGTTTCTTTTATTGTCAAAAAGGAAGAAGTTCTTTGTAAGCTACCTGAAGAATGGCAGGGACTTCCTTACAATAGCACTGATTGGATTGCTTAATTACGCGTTCCTTGAATATGGTCTTCTGTACGCAGAAAAATATATCTCTGCGTCTCTTGCAACTGTAATTTACAGGACTTATCCGCTGCTCATGCTGCTCTTTCTTCCTTTCATATTAAGAGAAAGGATAAGCAGGCATCAGTTGGCTGCTTTGCTGATTGCATTCGCAGGTCTGTACATAGCGGTAAGCTATGGGAGCAGCCAGTTCTTGGACGGATACGGCATTCTTCCCATAGCAGCCGTGGTGATAGTAGCGCTTGCAAACGCAGTTGCAACGGTCCTTGTAAAACGGTACACGTATGATATGCAGAGCTCTGTGCTTATATTCAACCTAGCTAATCTTCTGTTCTTCGGAGCACTTTTCTTCATAGAGGGAGGAGCTTTCGGGGCATTCGGAACAGGCACGATAATTGCTGCGGTTTATGTCGGCCTGTTCTACAATGTAATTACAGGGTTCCTGTACTACAGGTCCTTGAGGGCGCTGAAGACTACGCTTGTGACCAACATATACTTCATCTCTCCGTTCCTTACATTCCTTGCTGCAGGGATTATACTCGGGGAGCCTGTTGAGGCGTATTACATCATAGTGGCGCTGATGGTTGCAGTCGGGATTATAATACAGAGATTTGATAAAAAAGGCGGGACATATGCGCAGCGCAAGAAGCCGTTGCTGGGAGGGTTTGCGATTTATGATGTTACGCCGGCATACTCAAACACTGAGAATGAGACGGTACATAATTATGTCAAAGGCAGCGGCAGGGCGCTTGCTGTTAAGGTGCCTGCCTTGCATGCCTCAAAGGTGGGCAAGTTCCTGCTTGACAACAGGGAAGAGGCTGCGCAATATGGCGCGATGATGTATTCTGACGCAGATTACCAGTTTCATGGAGCAGGTGAGATGGAGCATGTGCGAAGTATAGTAGGAGCAGGGGATGGGGACTCTGTCATCATCTGCGCAGGAAAGCCTGAGCACGGCGAACTGTTTCTGGGCAGGACAGGACCTGAAATATACGGCTTTGGGAAGAGTGTGGATTTAGGAAGCGGCTAGCGCACCTTTGTTCTCGCAATCTCTGTTTCAGATATTCTTAAATTGACGCTTGCTGCAAACCTCTGCGCGGAGATCTGCCTTAACAGATTCGTTGCTGCAAGCAGAGTCTTATCTGTGGAGAATATAGTGACATCCCGTATGCCTGATTTTACAACAAGGCTTAAATCAGGTATTATGTTGTCGCGGCCTATGTATTGTATGAAATATGCATTGTTGACGTCTGCACCTATCCTCTCGGAAAGGGAGGAATAGTTTGAATGGGATTTGTCCACGGTGTCTATGATTATTGCTGCTTTCTTTTCTCCGTCGGGGTGCGGCGCATGCGAAACGTCTACAAGCTTCGCTGAGAGAGCCGTATGGGCATCTCCGCTGCTTGCAGCTGGAAACATTTTTTCAAGGGCGCGCAGTTGCGTGTTTTTGTTCTCTTCACATATCCTGCCGTGAGAATGCTCGGAATACTTTTCAGCAGCGGTTGATATCTCAGGATAATCGGCTTTCGCGCCGTCCTTCACCCTTGCTATCTCCTTCATTGCTGCGCAGTCGTTATGCACGAACACCGACACACTCCGTATGTCGTATGCAGATGCAATTTCAGCAATTGACTTGCTTAAATTGTCCACGTCTGCGCCTCCATTTCTGAGAACTATAGCCATTGCTTCAGACGCCTGGGCTTTTTGTTCGACAAGCTGGTTAAGCCTTCTGTCCATACACGCTATTATTATATCAGCTTTTTCTTTCATGCTAAAACCTATTGCAACGCATTTTGTCTAAACATAAAGGTTTCTTTTGGCTGGTCTCCGCCCGTGTTTTTAACAAGAATATTACTTAAATAAATTGGTATTTAAACT
>VFSW01002193.1_pt1 | contig 29575 bp, 21 predicted proteins | sample 5358111 | NCBI WGS metagenome assembly VFSW01 (sample SAMN11554181, study PRJNA540505) | mine drainage metagenome | isolation source: sediment from site ElyBrook_90M | place: USA: Ely Copper Mine, Vershire, VT | collected 2017 | reverse complement strand
GAAGAGCCAGTACGCGGAGAAGCAGAACAGGACCAAGAACGACTACGACTTCGTCATCGTGACTCTCGACGGCGCGACCATGACCGCCAAACAATGGCGCTGCTCCCATTCCTATGCGGTCTTACCCCCCCCGGGCGACGCGGCCTAACACTTTGGCGCCGACCAAGGCGACACGCCGGCCTGCTGTATGCGCGATCACGAGCATCACCTTGTCCGCTACATCCGCCGGCTTGAGGCGGACCTACGCCGATGCCGCGACGATGACAGCGACGTAATGCGCTCGATCTACACGCTTGAAGTCGACCAACAACGGTTGCTGCGCCAAGCAGAAGAGGCCGGTTACGAGAAGGGGCTTCGAGACGGCCGGGCGCTGGGAAAGGACGCCGCATGAACGCCACATGGACCTACGCCGAGATCGAAGCCGCAGCCAAGGCGATCGCATGGCGCGAACTTACGCCGCTCGGTCGGCGGCAGTGCAAATGGCTCAGGGACTTCGGGCGCAAGGAACGCGCCGAATACCGAGGGATTGCGCGCGCTGCACTTGGTGCAGTGTCGCGCCGGTCAAGGCGGGGAAAACGCAAATGACCGCCCTCCCCCTCTTCGCCTCCATCCCATCCGCCCGCCCCAGCGATCCCGAGCCAAGCTGGCTCGCCGCTCTGCGCGCTCCGAAGGTTCGGCACAACGACCGACTGCGCGCCCTCGAGGCCCACTACCTCAGTCCAGACGGCCTGACCGACTTCGAGCTCGCCATCCACATCAATCGCCAGCAGACCAGCGCCGGCAAACGCCGCGGCGAGTTGCGCGACCATGGCTTGATCGGGGAGACCGAGCTACGGCGCCCAGCGCCCAGCGGCAGCCCCGCCATCGTCTGGCGCATCACGGAAGCTGGTCGCAGGTTCTATCAGAGCTTGCCGAGGGGTGAGGGCGGGCGATGACCTGGCCGTTCGGCAAACTCAAAATGTTCGGCTACGACTTTGCCATGATCGACCCGCCGTGGCGGTGGGAGGCGTGGGGCGGTGGCGGCGAGTGGAAATCGCCGAACCGGCAATATGCCACGATGACGATTCAGGAGATTGCAAAGCTCCCCGTCGGGCAATTGCTCAAGTCGAATGGCGTCTTGTGGTGCTGGTGCACGTGGCCGCGCATCGACCTGCAATCTCGCATGATCGCGGACGATTGGGGCTTCGATATCAAAACCGGCGGCGCCTGGGCGAAGCGCACGCCCAGCGGCAAACTGCGCTGGGGTCCGGGCTACATTCTGCGTTCAGTATGCGAGCCGTTCCTGATCTGCACAGCGGGCACCGGGAGCGACCACGGCTTCGGCAACGGAAAGACCACCAACCTCATCGAGACAATCGAGGACGCAGTGCTCGATGGCGTCGCGCGCGAACATTCGCGCAAGCCGGAAGAGGCCTACCAATTGGTCGAAGCGCTGACGCCCAATGCGTATCGCGCCGATGTGTTCTCCCGCCAGCAGCGTCCCGGCTGGGACAGCTTCGGCTACGAGGCCGACAAGTTCTCCGGGGAGCCGGCCGCATGAAGCGCGTCATCCCCGGCGTCGGCGGGAGCCACGACATCACGATCTTCACCGGCGATTGTCGCGACGTGCTGCGCTCGCTGGCGAGCGAGAGCGTGCATTGCGTGGTGACGTCGCCGCCGTATTTCGGACTTCGCGACTACAAAATCCCGTCATCAATCTGGGGCGGCGATCCGACCTGCGAGCACGTGTTCGCTGATAAGAAACGCACCGCGGAATTGCGCAAAGGCGCTGGTCTCGCCGCGCTCGGCGAGCGCATGAAGGGCAGCGGTCACAAGCAGGGCCAAGTCCCCAAGGTCGAGGTCACCACCGGATTCTGCATCCACTGCAACGCCTGGCGTGGCAACTTCGGCCTCGAACCAGATTACAAACTCTATATCGAGCACAGCGTCGAGATTTTTTGCGAGGTGTGGAGGGTGCTGCGAAAGGACGGCACGGTCTTTCTTAATCTTGGCGATAGTTATGCCACTGGCGCTGGCGCTGGCGCTGTAGGTGAACACCCTGGCGGCGGTGAACAAGGTGCGCGCTGGTCGGGATCTGCGAGACAGCACGGCGGCAAAGGCGCCACCAATAACGGCCGCACTGTCGATTGGGGCAGCCGCAGCCGCGCCATGGAGGGCAACGACCACAAGGGTCGCGGCTCGCCCGGCAAAGCCAACGGCAGCGAGGATAACTCCGATCGCCCGAACTACTGCCCGATGACGCAGCCCAACCGGATGCCGCAGCCGGGATTAAAGCCCAAGGATATGTGCGGGATACCGTGGCGGGTCGCGCTGGCGCTGCAGGACGACGGGTGGTGGCTTCGTCGCGACATCATTATCTCGAAAAAAAACCCGATGCCAGAATCGACCTATGATCGATGTACGACGGCCCACGAATACCTGTTCATGTTTGCCAAGTCCGGCAACACGCTCTGCTGGCGCCACCGCGACGGGCAATGGACCTGGAAGAAGCCGAAGGCGGATTACCGCTGGCGCCATCGCTATACCCGCCGGGAATTGATCGCGGCGCCGGCGGACGTCGATGCGCTCGACGACAGCGGCAACACCATCTGGATCAAGGTCAATCTCTGGCGCGGCTTCGATTATTACTACGACTTCGCCGCGATCATGGAGAAGTTGTCGCCGGATAGTCACGCCAGAGCTGCGCGCGATCGTTCGGCCAATCACAAATGGGCCGGTGGCGGACCATCCATCAATGTCGGCCAGGGGCCGCAGACCATCGCTATTCAGCCACCGGTCGCCGGGCGGATGATGCCGAAGCCTGCCGGCTGGGATGACGGCGACGGCCACCATGGCTCGGTGCACCGGGACGGGCGGCGCCACCGCAAGCTCGGCCAACACGACACCAATGGCCCCCGTATCAAATCGAACGACAGCTTCGACGAAGCGTTGACCAACCCCGTTATGGTCGCCATGCGCAGCAAGCGCAGCGTCTGGGAGATCGCCACCGAACCGTTCGCCGAGTCACATTTCGCAGTATTTCCTCAAGCCCTTGTAGAACCTTGCATTCTTGCCGGATGCCCGAAGGGCGGCATGGTGCTCGATCTTTTCGGCGGCAGCGGGACCGTCGCCGTGGTCGCCGACCGTCTCGGCCGCAGCGCCACCTTGATCGAGATCAATCCGCAATATGTGCAAATGGCTGTTGCGCGAATCGAAGCCGCGCGCATGGGTGAAGAAGCCGGCAAGCGCCACATGGCGAAGATGCTGGGGAAGACGCCCAAGGAAGAATTGCCGTTGTTCGCGGACCGCGTAGACCAGCGTGACACCACCAGACGGAATTACATCCTTGACTCCACCGAACCGAAAGTAACCGGCAAGTGATCCTGACCTACCGGTATCGTCTGTTGCCATCGAAGCGCCAGCACGCGGCGCTGATTGCGATTTGCGAGTCGCAACGGCAGCTTTACAACGCCGCACTGGAGGAGCGGATCGACTGCTACCGGAAGACCGGAAAAACGCGGACCTTCATCGACCAAGCCAAGTCACTGACGATCTGTCGCCGCGACCTGCCCGAAATGGCGGCGCTTCCGGTCGCGCTCCAGCGATGGACCCTGAAACGTCTCGACGAGGCGTTTGCCGGTTTCTTCCGGCGGGTGAAGGCGCGGAAAGGCAAGGCTGGTTTCCCGCGATTTCGCGGTAGGAGCTGGTGGGAGAGTTTCGGCTTCGCCGAGTTCTCCGGGATACGCTTCGATGGCAAGCGGATGCGGTTCAAGGGAATGCCATCCGGGCTTCGCGTGCATCTTCACCGCGAATTGCCGCCCGCTGCCGATATTCGATCCTGCGTTTTCCGGCGCGATGGGCGCGGATGGGTTGTCTGTCTCGCGGTTTCGATCGAGGCTGCGGAGAAACGGGCGGTCGCCAATGCGGTCGGCGTCGACCTTGGCCTCAAGGTCTTCGCCTATTGCTCCGATGGCGTGATCCTGCCGAACCCACGGATCGCACGGCGGGCCGAGCGGAAGATGCGGGTCGCGCAGCGCGCACTCGCGCGCTGCAAGCGGGGCAGCAACCGGCGCCGCAAGGTCAAGACGCAGCTTGCGCGGCTACACACAAAGATCGCGAATACGCGATCGACGTGGCTGCATCAGCAATCCGCAGCACTTGTAAAACGGACTGACCTGATTGTAGTCGAAGACCTCAACATCAAAAACATGGTTCGACATCCAACCATGGCGCGCTCGATATCGGATGCGTCGTGGTCAACATTCCTGGGCTTCCTGGCATACAAAGCTGAAAAGGCTGGTGTGCATTTCGTCAGGGTAGACCCGAGAAACACTTCACAGAAATGTTCGGGTTGTGGCGAGCTGGTCCCGAAATCGCTGGCCGTGCGGACGCACTCATGTCCGCATTGCGGCCTCGTGATCGATCGGGACTGGAACGCCGCCCGCAACATTCTCCGGGCCGGGATTGGTCCGGGAGTCCTCAATGCCGTCGGTGGATGACATGGACTCAGAAACACATACTCGGCTCCGAAGGATCCGAGTATATAAATCCCCAGGAGACGCGCCATGAAAACCAAGCCACGTGAACGGGATTTTGCCGCCGCCATCATCAAGGTCGGCCGTGGCATCACTCGCGAGAAGCGGTGGCTGCAATCGGAAATCAAACGGCGGTTGCCGAAGCTCTACCACAGTCAACTGTGTGCCGTGAAAGACTTGGTTACGACCATGGTGAAACAGCGCGATGGCATCGGCCCACGCAACCGGCGCTTTATGACGAGGAAGAAGCCATGAAGGCAAAAACCGTCCATCTTGGCTACGAGGTCGGCACGGGCGCCGCTGTTGAGGTGCCGCTGTTCCACCTTGCGGTTACCGGGCAAACGCAGCACTCGGGCAAAACCACGACGCTCGAGGCGTTGGTGGCGCGCTCCGGCGTCACCGCGCTCACCTTCGTGACCAAGCGCGGCGAAGGCTCGTTCGCCTCCGGCCGCCGCATCGCGCCGTACTTTCGCGATCGCGCCGACTGGCAGTTTGTCACCTCGATCCTCGACGCCACCTTGCAAGAGAAGAACAAGTTTCTGCGGCCGACAATCATGCGCATCTGCCGCAATACCAAGACGCTGAAGGACGTGCACGAGGCGGTGCGCGGCGCGCTCACCGGCACGAAGAAGATGCGCGGCTGGGACTCCGACATCTACACCCAGCTCGACGAGTATCTGAACCTGATCGTCCCGGAGATCGCGCGCGCGAAACTCTCGACGACGCTTGATCTACAGCCCGGCCTCAACGTCATGGATGTGACGAACTTCGCCATGCCGATGCAGATGCTGTTCATCCAGTCGGCGATCGATTGGGTCAACGAAACCTGTGACCACACCGTCGTGGTGATCCCGGAAGCCTGGGAATTCATACCGGAGGGCAAGGGATCGCCGGTCAAGGCGTCGGCGACCGTGTTGGTGCGCAAGGGCGGCGGCATCGGCAATTTCATCTGGGTCGACAGCCAGGACATGGCCGGCGTTGACAAGGTGATCCTGCGCGGCTGTACCGTCTGGCTGATCGGCGTGCAGCGCGAGGCAAACGAGATCAAGCGGGCGCTGTCCAACATTCCGGCCAGCATCAAGCGGCCCACCGCCGCACAGCTCGCGACCCTCGATCGCGGCCAGTTCTATGCCTGCTTCGGCCAGCACGTCATCAAGACCTACGTGCAACCGGCATGGATGTCGGAGGCCGTGGCCATGTCGATCGCTACCGGGCAAGCGTCAATCGAAACCGCGTCACCGCCACCAACTCCAATTCCAGTTGCAGCACCAATCCAGGAGGACGAAGTGAACGAGGCCGAAGCCCGCGCATTGCGCGAGGAAAACGAACATCTGAAAGCCGATGTCGAGGCGGCGGAGACCCGCGGCTACGAGTGCGGCATGACCGCAGCGCTGCGCCAGGCCGGCGAATACTGGAACGCCGCAGCGCTCGATCTACGCGACAATTCCAAGCGCGTCATGGACATGGCCGAAAACCTGGCCGCAGTGGCGCGCGAGGGTCGCTGGAGCGTGCCGCGCGGCGCTGCTGCACCACAATCACCACCCCGGGTCTCGTCCGCGGCCACCACGGGATCACCGCGCCCCGCGCCGACGCCAGTTGCCCCTCCAGGGCTGGCGCTGGCACAGCCATCTGCCGAGGCGAGCGGCGGTGGCACCCCTCGCAAGCCAGGCGAACCCGGAGCCATTACGGCAGGCGCGCGTGCATTGCTGGACGTGCTGGTGCGCTCGCATCCGCAACCGCTATCCGCTGCCCTGTGGGCGGCATTTGCTAACAAGACCGCGCGCGGGGGCTGGTGGAATGGCGTCGTCAGGCAGCTCCGCGATGCCGGATATGTCGAGACAGTTGGTGGTCAATATGCGGCGACGCTGTTCGGCATCGAGGTATCGAACGAAAAGCCGGCGCGGCCGAAGAACAGTACCGCGCTTTGGGGCCTGTGGTGCCAGCAGATCGCCGAAGCAATCGGCAATGCCGGCATGAGCCTGCTGGTCGTCCTCGCTGCGCACCGCGACTACAAGCTCACCACCGAGCAATGGGCGTTGCTTGCCGGCAAGGCAGCGAGTGGCGGTTATTGGAACGGGGCGGTGAAGGCGCTCCGGGATTGGGATTGCGTCGTTTCCGATGGGCTGTGGTGTGCGACCGAAAGCGGACTTGCGCTATTCGATCCGCTGCCGGCGAAGGCGGACACCGGGAAGCAACTGCGCGAGGCACGAATTGCCGCCATGGAGCCCGCCGCGCGGCGGCTTTACGATGCGCTCAGCCAGGAGGGCGCCACCCCGGCACAGCTTGCGCAGCGCACCAACCTCAGCACGTCGGGCGGCTACTGGAATGGAGCGCTCAAGGGGCTTCGGGATTCCTGGCTGGTCGCCGACGATGATGGCACGCTGCGGCCTGCGGCCGAACCATTGGAGAGGGCGGCATGACCGCGCGCCAGAAGCAACATCGCTGGAAGGCGTTCTACAAGCTCAACTCGACGGACTGGTTTGGGATCCCTGGCGTGCTCGCCGCGACGAAGGCTGAGGCGCTGCGCAAGGTCCGCAAGAAGCACGGCTACAACGCCGCCGAGGTCCGCAGGAACGGCGGCGTCGGGGGCTACAGGGTCGAGCCGGCAGCGGGAGCCAAGCCATGAAGGACATCCCCATCATTATGTCGCAGCCGATGGTCCTGGCGCTGCTGCGTGAGGTCGAGAGGCCCGGCACCGGCAAGACCATGACGCGGCGACACGCATGGAATGAGCGCGATGCCGTGGATGAGGACGGCGAGCCGGCCATTCTGCGCGTCAAAACGATCTGGCAGGACGTCAAGCCAGGTGATCGCCTTTGGGTGAAGGAGAGCATCAAGTTCACCGCCGACCACATGAGCTTTTACTACGAGGCCGACAAGAAGGCGCTGTCGGACTACACCATTCAATGTCTGCGCAACCGCGAGTTCGAACGCGGCGAGCCCTACAAGAACTTGGGCGCCCGCTACATCCCGAAGTTTGCGTCACGGCTGACGCTGATCGTCACCGCGACCAAGATCGAGCGGTTGCAGGAAATCAGTTACGAGGACGCCATTGCAGAGGGCTGCATCGATTTTGCCAAATTTCTTGCTGCGACCGAGGATGAGCCGTCGCGATTTTTAGAAACCACAGAAGCAACCGCACGGCGGCTACGATGGCCGCAGCGACAGTTCGCCGAATTATGGACGAAGCTTCACGGCACCGGCGCATGGGAGGTTTCGCCCGAAGTCGTCACGCTCACCTTCACCGTTCACAAGCAAAACATCGGCGCGATGCCGAAAGAGGAGGCCGCATAGCCATGGGCTATCCCACGCCAATTGAGTGGACGGACGCGACTTGGAATCCAATTGGCGGTTGCAGCATCAAATCCCCCGGCTGCAAGCCCTGCTACGCGATGGCGCTCGCCGGCACGAGGCTTCACAAGCACCCGCTCTACAAGGGCACGACGTTGATCGAGAAGGGCCGGCCGGTATTCAACGGCAAGATGACAGCGGCGCCGGACGATGCCGATGTTTGGACCTGGCCGCTGCGCTGGCGCGGCGCCAAGCAGCCCAAGCTCGGCAAAGGCAAGCCGTCGCTGATCTTCGTCGGCGACATGAGCGACCTGTTCCACGAGAAGCGGCCATTCCGCGCGATCCACAAGACGGTGACGACGATCGGTGCGTCGGAGCACATCGGGCAACTCCTCACAAAACGGTCTGACGTGATGGCGGCATATTTCGTCGATCGGGCGTCGAGGGCGACCCACGACTACATCGCGCACTATTGGCTCGGTACTTCGGCCGAGCGGCAGCGCGAGTTCGACCAGCGCTGGCCGCACCTGCGCCGCCTCGCCGAACTCGGCTTCACGATCTTTATCAGCTACGAGCCCGCGATGGGGCCGCTGCTGCTGCCCGCCGATTTCCTGGTGCTCGGCCGCCGCGCCCAGGTGATCGCCGGCGGCGTGTCCGGCCGTTGGCCATGGGCACCGCATCCGAAGTGGTTCCTCGACGTCCGCGATCAATGCGCCGCCGCCGGCGTCGCATTTTTCTTCAAACAATGGGGAACCTGGGTATCGCCGGAAGCTGCTGGCACGGTCATCCCGCTTAAAGAAACAGACCAATTTACAGTTGGTCGGCCGCACATGATCGGCGTCGGTAAAAACCGCGCCGGCCGCCTCCTCGCCGGCCGCGAATGGAACGAGTTTCCGCAAGCCCACTCCGCTTAAATCCCACACCGGAGCCACCCATGCCCACAACCACCGATACCAAACCGAAATCCACCATCATCGCGACCTACATCACCGTCAAACGCACGGTCGAGGGCGACATGAAGGCAGCCGATATCGAGCAAGCCTTCACCACCGCCCGCAAGATGAAGGACCAATTCAAGGACCATGGCACGGTCGAGGCCACGGTTATGATTGGAAAAACACGATACGGAGTGTGAGCTATGTCGATGACCGAACCAACCTGGACCGATGACGAGCGGGCGCTGACAGTCGCCGCCATAGCGCAACATCAAAGCTGGCTTGCTACCGTCGACGGCGATGGCCTGTCTTGGGAGGAGCTTGGAGATGGAACCCAAGACGAACTCAAAGCGGCCATGGCAGCCGCCCGTGACGCCGCCGGATGGTCGCGGCAGAGCGCAGCTCAAGCGCGCAACGCGGCGCAATTCTATCCAGTCGGAGAGATTGAGAATTTACTTCAAATCGCCGCCGAACTACGCATCGCTGGTCAACGAATGGAGATTCAGGCTAGCGTGATGAAGGACTGGTCCGAACGGTTTTATGCTTTCGAGGCCGCCATCCGCACCCTCAAATCCCATGACGGTGGATCGGCGGGGCTGGCTCCGCTCACAGCCGGATCAACATCTAGCGATTCCAAGGGCGCAAGCCCGAATGGCCGGAGCCAGCTGTCGCCAGACCTACAAGATTTAGCAGATCGGATTAAACACCCCGAAGTTCATGAAAATAACGGGAATTATCGGCACAGTCGCAGAATTAAGTTCAAATGCACAGAGGAGGAACAAGAACTAATTGTTCACCTGCTTTGCATCGCGCCGCAGCCCACCACTATGGAAGCGCCAACGCAGCCGGACATGCGAGGCGCCGTCTACGGCGTTACGCAGAAAATCCCAGGCGTTGACGTAACGGACGACTATAAGACGCGAGCCTTTGCCGCGCAAGAATGGGATCAGACATCGCCAGAACGTCGAATAGCCGAGTTGCTGTGCTATCAAAGTTGTCGTGTAGCAATCTGCAAAGACAGCGAGACTTGCAGAACTTCCTATCCAGCACCTGGCTACAGCGGGTTTGAATCTTATCTCGCCGAGGCGCGAACAATTCTCGCCTCCTGTCTCGCTCCCGCCGTGGCCGCAACAGAAAAGCGCGCCAGCGCCTGTGATATCCTATTCGGGGTTCTGAAGGGTCTGCGGGCAACGGCAAGTGAGCCAGACGCATCATTGCGGGGCAGTGCATCTTGGATTGCCGCTGCATTGACGGCGGGAGGTTACGACCTATCTGCGCCATCCGACACGGCGCCCCTCGCCGAACTCCGCGCGGTGGCGGACTTGGTGGCGGAGGCATTGCGCCGTGTATCTGTAAAATCACACATTCGATGGACGCGGTGTGACGCGTGTAATGGACAGTGGGAAGGCACAACACCAGAGCATCATCGAGGCGGATGCGCCCTCGCCGCCTACGAGGCCATGAAGGACAAGCCGTGATACTATTCGTCCCTCGTCTCTACCTGCTCTCGTTCACACTTATGGGCGTGATGATCTTCGTCTTTCTGGCTATGTCGCCGGAAGCGCCGTTTAGATAAAGGACAAGCAGTCATGACCATAAGCTCCGATGTCGAACTGGAACGACTCGACGCATTCCTGGCACGACCGTCGCGTTCGCGTCGAGATAATCTTGATTATCTCGAATGGATGCAAAGGAACTTTTGCGTAGACGAAGCTTTCAATTCCGCCATCACCAAACGCGCATCCGACCTGCGCGCCGAGATCGTAATGAGCGAGTGGTAAAAGGAGTCAGCGATGGAACCGACGCGAGAGCAGATCGGAGAGGCAGAAACTCCAATGCAAGATCATGTCGAGCGTTTCTGGAATTTACTCCAGGCCGAGCATGTTCGCATCTTGGTCGATATTCGGCGCAATCATGAAGGGCAGTCGCCGCATTGGGACAGCGCATCGTTTCCAAACGACGTTGCAAAAGCCATTGTCAAATCTGCCTTCGCCCTCGCCTCCCCTCCCCCAGCATCGGGAGGGGTAGTACCGGAAGGAAGGCCGTCAACGGCAGACGTTTTAATTGTTGCAGGGCGGTTGCGCGCGCTGGGCATTCTTCGCGGTGAGTGCGGCCAACTTGAGCACGAAGCTGTTCGGAAAGCGTTGCTCGCTGCCTCCCCTCCCACCAGAGACGGGAAGATCAGTCCGACAAAATAGAAAAACCCCCGCCCCAGCCTTTCGGCCAGGGCGGGGTAAAGTCTCAGACAGCACGAGCGTGTGGCGCTCGTGGTTGGAATTATTTCAGTATCGCGGCGGCAGCGAACTTCCAGCCACGAGGTACGCAATACCTTGCATCATGGCGTAGAGGCCGCTTGCTACGCTTACCGCGACTGCGGTGAAGATTGCCTTACCGAACACGCCTTCGGTTCGTTTGCGGGTGCGCCGTAGCCAGTCGGCGTCCGCCGTCGCGTCCTCGTTGTCCAGCCGTTCGGCGATCCGGCGCAGTGTTGCGAACACGCGCTGCGATTCGAGCGGGTAATTGGTGTCGATGCCGACTGCGGTCAACGCTCGACTGATGGCCGCTGTCGCGGCCGCCTCAGCGACGTCCTTCATCAGCGCGAGGTGGCCTGGCGTTAGGCCGTTGATAAAGTCCCTGCGCTCGCGAGGCTTATCGGTATAGTGATCGTCGGCCATGACAACATTCCTCTCAGCACCCGCGGCAGATTGCCGGCGGAGCGCCCGGATATTTCTGAAGCGGTCCTATCCGGCTCTCACCGGAGTAGGGGACCGCTCCGTAGGCTGCCCAGGGACGGCCCGACACCGAACATCGTGTTCGCGGCCAGCGCCAAGAGCGAGATCAGACATATTGCGCCAACGATGAACAGCACCGGCTCCGCGAGTTCTGGCGGCGCCAGCTTCCCGATTACGAGCTTGACCACGTAAAGCACCACCAGCACCACGATGATGCCGATCGCCGATACCACGGCGGCAACACCGGCCGATGCGGCGGCAATGATGGATGTGATTTCGGGCGGCGTCATTGTTATCTCGATACTCGGTTGCGATGCTTATCTCTTGAACGCCTTCGCTGCGATCACCAGCGCAGCCGACGGCGGACCAACGTAGAACAGCGCCTGCAGGATGGCGTGTTCGGTTTCCTCGAACTTGCCCGGCAGCGTCGCGATGCCCCAAGAGCCGACCACGTGCGCGTTCCATTGCAGCCACGGCAGCATGTACCACTTCATCGTCAGTCCGATGTGCCAGGGCGTCGAGTCCAGCACGATCATGCTGGTGTGATAGGCGAACATCATCGCGATGATGAAGCCGGCGAGACCGAACGGCCCCCACGTGCCTTGGCTTTTCTGCACGTCGGCGCGGGTGCGTGCTGCGTCGCCGTGAGCGTCGGCTGTCGTCTTGGCGAGCGTCACGCCGCTCTCGTTCTCGCTCTTTTCGCGGGTGGTGTTGTCCTTGTGGATGTCGGTAATGGTCTTGCCGAACACGCCAAAGAGCGCGCCGAGGCCGCCGCTGAACAATGATGTGAGGAAACCAAACATCGGCCTAATCCTTGCCTTCGGCCGCACTCGGCGGCGCCTTGCTCTCGGCAATCTCCGCGGTCTTGGCGGCGATCACCTTCGCTGGCGCGTTTGGCATGATGGCCGCGACCTGGACCTCGGACGGCACGCCGACCGGCGTCGTGGTGGCGTCCCTCAACTTGGAAACGACCCAGGCCACCAATGGCACCAGCGCCATCGGGACATATTGCGTCGGCGCGATCTGCCATGACGACGTGACGTGGATCGCTGGCAGCATCGTCGATAGATCAAAACTGCCGTCGGTGACCATGCTCAACATCGGCAGGAACAGACCGCCGATCGCGATCGCCTTGGCGAGCAGTTTGGTGCGAAGCCCAGCCACGCCGAGCTTGATCTTGGCCAACCAGGAGGCGCGTTTGATATCCGACTTGTTGAAGAACGCCGCGAGCTCGGCGCGCTGGCGCAGCACCGGCCGCAGCAGGAACCAATAGGCCGAGCCGATGCCGGCGAGGATGATAACGACGACCAAAAACGTCATGGGAACTCCTTATGTGGCGCGCTCTGGCACCACGGCGATGCCGGGTGTCGGCGCTTCCTGTTGCGATTGGTGACGGCGATTGAGCAGATAGATCGCGACGCCGGCGAGGATGACGATGACAACCACGACAGCGCCGACTTGCCAGGGATGCGCGGCAACCCAATCGTGCCATGTCGCGGCTGCGGCGACGCCTCCGGTCGGCGCAGCCGCCTTGACGGCGTTCTTGAGTCCGGTCGGCGACGGCACTGCGCCCTTCGCCGCCACGTCGTTGGGATTGCGCCGCGGATCGGGCGCGGTTGTCGGCGCGGCGTCGGCAAACTGCGCGACGGTCGCCGCCATGTGCAGCGAGGTGGCCCGCGCCTCGGCGACGCGGCGGCCCCAGCCGGCGCCAAACACCGGCCAGGTCTTGAGGCGCTTGAGGAAGGCCAGCCGTTCGTCATTGATGGCCTCAATCAGATCGCTGGCGTTGCGTTTGGCAACGGCGCGAAGCACTTCGTCGGTCACGACGCTGGTGGCGTCAGACAACCCGAGAATCCGGCGCAGCACCTTGCCGGACCGGCCGATGCCGGAATTTACGCCGTAATCGAATACGCTGTAATCGAGGCCGGCCGGCAGCTCGTCGCATCGCTGCGCGTCCCAATACTTTGCTCGATAGATTGTCTTGGCCTCGTCGAGCCGCATCGCCTTGACGTCGGCCGCGGTCGCGTTCGGCTTCACGTATTTGCGATAATCGAAGATTGTGATGCCGAAGTTGGTCGGGCCGCCCGGATCGGACGGATGATTGGTGTAGCCGCCCTCCGAGATCAGCAAGCGACGCAAGGATTCATCATAGGATGATTTGGCCATTGGTACTCCGGGGCTACACGGTATTGAGCAGATCGCGCTGCGCCTTGGCCAATATCCAAAGAGCCTCCTCCTTGGTGACGCCGGCAAAGCGAATGATCGGTTCGTTGTGGCCTTCGACGAAGCCGCAGACGACGGCCTGGCGCCATGGCAGTTGAGAGACGATGGCGATGTTCTCGGAGACTGAAGCTTGAGACATTAGAAGCCACCCTTTCCGCTGAAGCAGAGCAGACGATCGCATGTCGCGACCGCCTTGGTTTGCAGAATGCAGGCGTGCGCCACGTTCCAATCCGGCGACTTGCCCTTGACGATGAAGTGCTCCGGCTTAACCGGGCACCACTCGCCGTCGATCTTCACTTCGGTCCCGGTCGGCGTGTTGCGCACGTCCTCGTCGGCCAAGGTGCCGCAATCCTGATTATTGCAGCAGTTTGATGTTTTCGTTGAGGACCATGACTTGTAGTCGTCATGGTGGCGCTCGTGATTTTGCTGTGCCGATGCCGGCATGACCAAAAGGACAAGCGCCGCCATGGCGCCGAAAAAGGTGCGCATCGTGAAACGGCTCCTTGTCATGGGACGGATGGCGTGATTCAACCGGGGCATGATCGGTCGAATCGTCAATGCCGGTTACGGGTCTGCTGTTGCGATCTGCGTGGCGATTGCGCTCTACTTGCTGTTGCTTGCGGTCGCGAAGATGTTGCCGCCGCCGTCGCCGAAGCCGATTGATGTCACCGAGCGCCAAATCCTCGCCGATCCGACGCGCGGCCCGGCCGAGGTGCGCCGCCGGCTGCAGACCAAGATCAAGGTGCAATCCGGCTTCGCCGCGGTGCAGCCCTATCTCTCGACCGACGACGTGCAGGTGATCCCGACGTCGACGCCGTGGACCATCCGCTGCAATGACGGCTATGGCTTGGTGATCGCCTTCATGCCGGATGTGACGGCCGAGACCGGCGGTCTTTTGGTGCAGATCGCGCCAGTGAGGGCGAGCGCCGACGAATGCGTGGCGATGTCGCTTATGGCCGCTACTGCATTGCGGGAATTGCTGGCCGAGAGGTAGATCATCGTACCCAGGCCGGCACTGGCGGGGGCGATGGAATTGCCTGGGGTGCCGGAATGCGCGGTTGCGCGGCAGGAGCGGCTTGTGCTTCTGGCCGCGGCGTAGCGGCTGGCGCCACGGGCGGATTGGCGAGACGCCGGTTGAAGTCGGTCTTCACTGCCTGATGTGCCTTCGGCCAGTAACGCTTGTGCTCGTCGGGGTTCGCTTGTTCCAGGATGACCTTCTGGTCAGCATCGGGAAGCCGCGAGAATAAATAGACATCAGTCGGGGTGATGCCGATCTTGGTCATCACGTCCTGTTTCATGCCGATCGCTCGACCGCGCGTGTAGGCCGCTTGTAGCGCTGTCCAATCCTTATCCTTTTTTGCGAGCAAGATGGCGGCCCGAACCGCCATCTTGTCTCGCATGTTCTCGCCTTGCTCCTGCGGCCTCGCCGCCGGTGCGACGTGTTCGCGGTATAGATGTCCGATGCGATTCTGGATGCCGGACTTCTCGACGTAGGACGGTGCTGGGCCAAAGCCCAGGATGCTCATGCCGACACCCTTAGCGGTCAACGCATCCATAAACTTCTTCGGATCGGCGACGGCTTCGGCGAAGGTCGGGAACGGCTTGCCTGAAAGCTCGGCAGCGTATTTGGCGCCCGAGATCGACATTGGGCTGGTCTGTTCGGTGAGCGTGTGCTTGAGCGCTTGCCAGAACTGTTTGTAGACCGGCGCGTTCTCGTCCCACACGTTGTAGCCGTAATAGCTCCGGTTGTTGAGGAGTTCGTGGAATGGCGCAAACATCAGTTTGTTGTTTATCATGTCGGCGGTGCCGGTCAGCCAGTTGCCGCCGCGCTCCTGGACATGCTTGAGCAACATCGGCACTTCGCGCAGGTACGACATATTGGTGATGCGTCGCGGCGTGCCATCCGGGTTGGTGCCACCGATGCGCGCAAAGATAAAATCCATACCTTCTGGGAATCGGTGATCGTCATCGAGCAGCATCGACATGATGCCGTTTAGGATCGCGAAACTCCCCATGTAAGCGATTGCAAAAGCGAGTTTGTTGGTGGCGTCGCGGATTGTGCGGCGCGGCATGTTGGGGCGGAACGGCGGCAATATGCCAGTTGGCCGGGTGGTGGCCTCCATGACGGCGCCGCCGAACTCGCGGACAAAGCCGAGGTTCCAACCCAGCGAGAGGAAGGAGCCAATCGCCGAATCCTTGAGGGTACGGTGCCAGAACAGATTGCCGTAGAACATTTCGCCGAAACGATTGTCGATGGACTTGGCGATCGCGCGCAGAGCCACGCGGCGTTCGATGTCATCGGTAAGAAGTTCCGGGCGCCGCTTGAGCAGCGAAGCCGCGTGATCGAGATAGGCCGCGGTCTTGAGCGCCGGGATCCATTGTTCGAAGATCGGAGCCTGGAGCTTCTCGATCGGCCGGCGCATCACGGCGGAGACGATCTTGCGCCATTCGGAAACGCCAGCCTCGCGCCGGAGCACGTTCTGCCACGCCTCGGCGAGTTGCCGCTTGGCGCCGATCTTCAATTGTTCTGAGAGCTGCGGCACGAAGCCGCCATCGGTCATCAGCGCAACACGGGCTTTCTGGTCTGGCGACTGTTGGCTTGGCCGCTTGCTCCAATCCTCGCGGGCCGAAATGCCCTTGTGACCGAATGGGTTCTTGCCGACCACGCCAATGCGTTTAGCGGCGCCGAAGGCTGCGGCGCCGGCGATCGAACCCATCACGCCGCCCCAATAGGGGCCGACCGGCACGACGGTCGACCCGAGAACGGCACCGACCGCAGCGCCGGCGCTTGCACCAGGCGCGGCACGCATTGGACCGCTAAAGCCATTCACCACGGCCTTCATTGCGGCGCCGAGATCGCGGCCCTTGGTGAGTTCGTCCCAACCAAGCCCCATGCCATTCGAGTAATTGATATGCAGGACGTGCAACGGATGGAACGCCGACAGCGCAAGCTTGACCGGAACCCAAGCGTTCTTGAGCGCCATCCAGCCGCGGAACATCGAACCGCCAGGATGCTCGGCTTGCCACAGGCCCTTGGCCTCGACGCCGTTTTTCCAGAGCAGTTGGACATCCGGCGCGAGTACCCATTGCTTGCGGTCTGGCGCATTGATTGCGTGCCAGCCGCGGCGCACCAGCATTTCGCCGCCTTGCTCGCCCTCCCAGGCGAGGCCCATGTCCTTGAGCTTGTGCAGCAGGTCCATGCGTTGGCGCATGTCGACGCCCGACATCAGGCGATGCACCACGATATCGACGGGGTTGGTATATTTGAGCTTGAGTCCGGCCGCCAAGCCGTCGGTGATGTAATCGATGGTGCGTTTCTTTTGGAACCACGTGGCACCGGCCTGTGCGGTTTTGGTCTCGGAGAATGCCCGCCACTCGTCGGGCTTCTCCCAGATGTGCGGGAAGTAGTCTTCGACGAAAGCGGCGGTTGATCCGTATTGCTTTTCGAGCGCCCAATTGGCGTCAAGCATCCGCCGATAGCGCCGCGCCATGTCAGCCTGCACAGGATCGGACGGCACGTTTCCGAACGCGGCGGTTTCGATATCATCCAGAAACCGTATGCGCTCAGGGACGGACCGTTTATTCCAATACTCCCAATTGTTTTCGCTCTGCTTGATGACCGAGTCCTTCTCCTGGGCCGATGCGGACTTGTATCGGGCAAATAGCGGGTCGGATTCGAGCGCGCGATCGGAGAACAATTCCGGCTGGAAGGTCGATTGCCAGAACCGTTTGAATTGCATGGCGGTGCGGGTCGTCGTCAATGCTCCGGTTATCGGCCGCGCGGGCGAGGGCGGGCGTTGGCGTGGCGGCGGAGTTGGCGTCGCGCCAGGAGGTGGTGTCCCCCCGCCGGGCGGCGGTGCGCCAGCACCACCTCCTGTAGCGCCAGGGCGATAGCGGTTGGTTGTGTCGGCAAACCCCGGCAGCCTTAATTGCTCCGCTGGCCCCGCTGCGACTTGCGCGCGATCATCTGCTCCGCGTTGGCGATCAGGTCGCGCCTGAGACTCGTATCGGGCGGCATTTGTTTCAGGGCTTGCAAGTGACGCTCCCAGGTCTCCCGGGTGTCGAAGGGGCTGGGCTCGTCGATCATCAGGACTTGCTCGGCCATTTTGGAGTTCTCCTTCAGACTGTCCGAATGCGCGCCACACGTCGGTGGCTGAGGTGCGCAGGAACGCTGCTGCCGCTCTACGAGCTGCAAGATCAATCAGCGGTTCGAGGTTAAGAGTTTCGATAACGAACGCAGCGTCTTGGTTGCTGCGGTAATCGATGATGCCGGCACGGTCCAGGATCATGCCAAGCAAATGCGGATGCGCGTGGCCTGCCTCTTCAACGTGTAGGATGTCCTCGTTCACCGCGTTCTGGATGGTATCGTAGAGGTTGCCAAACGCCATCTTGGCGAGACGGAAGACGGCGGCTGGGCGCTCGGCCTCGTTGAACTGCATCACGCGCTTGCGTGCAGTATCGGTCAGCGCGGCGCGCGATGTCGTGCCGCCATGGCCATGCGCCCAGATTGCCGCCAGACCGAGGTAGCCGAGCATTCCGATGTCGACATCGCTGAGGCCCAGATCGGAGGGATGATTGTGATGGACGACGACCGATTGATCCGGGTTCTTCAAACGATGCAGCAATTCCGGGCCGACCTCGACGAACCTATCGGTGCCGCGGGCGTCGTCGACCACGATGCCGTTGGCGTCGATCGCCACCAAATGTTCGTCGCTGGTATCGATGCCGCGGTTTACCACCGAGTCCTGCGCCTGCCGGCCGGCCGGGATGCCGGGCTTTAGCGCGAGCGGGCCATAGGATGCCGGCACATGCGGGGTGAGCGGTGTTGTGATGCGCTCGCGGGAGAACGGGCGCGACTCGGCGAGAATACTTGGGTTGTTGGGGTCGAATGCGCCGCTGTTGCCGGTGGCGGATTTGATCTGTTCGGGGCGGAAGGCAATGTAAGAGTCTGACGGGGTGCTCAACTCGCGGCGCATATACTCGTGCGCGCTTGCCCGCGCGGCTTCCGGGGTATCGCCATCGCCAACAAGGCTGCCGCCCTCCGTGCGCGCCAGATATTTTCCAAGATTATCGTCGCGTTCGGGGTGCGGATTGTTCTCAATCGTGAGAGGCACTTCTTCATTCGGGCCGATCTGACGCAAACCCTCAAAGGCGTTTTCGTAGACGACGCCATCGTAGCCGGCCGCCTCGATAATCGCGCGCGCCTTCGCCATCGCCTTTGTCAAAGGGCGCATCTGCGCAAGATCGTAATATCCTCGGCGATCTATCAGTCCCCGTCCAAAAAGTTCATGTGCGACGCCGTTTACGCCTCTCTGACCGCGACCAAATTGGTCGTTCATGCGTAACGGGTTCTCTAACTTCAAGTAGACAGGCATGAGCCGACCGCTATTACCGGCCTTTGGCTCGCCGGCAAAAGCATTCGCCTGTTCCAGTGTTCCGAAATGAAACCCAAGGTCAGGTCGGCGATCAAGATGTTTGAACGTATCGAAGTCAGCGCCGGTGCCGTGGTAGACCACCAACGGCTTCCCGTTCTCATCCGCCACCTTGCTGTCGCCGAACCACCGTTTGAATGCCGGTGTGTCGACGAACGGCGATGCTGGCTCGGCCAGCCCGCTATAGCCGTTCCACTCTGCCCCGGCTCGCGCCCAAGCATTATCGAACACGGCGCGCGCCTGCGCCATGATCTCCTTGACCTTGGCGATGTCTTCAGGTCGGCCTTGATCTATCAGCCGCTTGACCGGCTGGCGCACATCATGGGCTTCTTCCATCACGTCCGCGACGGCGCGCGGCATGATCTGGATTTCCGCCGAGGTGCCATCGCCAAGCGCGACCTGCATGTGGTAGGCGCGGTAGCCGTTCTTGACCTCGGGTGATCCAATGAAATCGTCCGACTCGAGCACGCCGCCGGTGTCGTGCAGCTTGTTCACCAAGGCGCCGAGCGCGACAGGTGTGTCGACGACGAGGCGGGTGCCGAGGTAATCCGAGATCGTATTTGGCGCTCGGCCTTTGGCCTCGATCTTGTCGAGAAGCCCGGCCATATCCTTGACGCGCGCGCCGTAGACGCTGGCGCCTTGCACGCCGGCTGCGATTTCTTCCAACCTACTGATAAGGCGTGGTTTATTTTCCTCTGCCGCGGCGTGCAATTCGTTGACGTTATTGCCCCCCTGCACTATATATTTGGTGGAGGTTGGATCGATGTCACCCAGCCGAAATTCAGAAAATCTCAAGGTCGCATTCGGCCCCTCGAAGATCGACGGCGGGGTCTCCCGCGTGGTCGAGCTTGCGGACGGCTCGCTGCGGCCGGAGACCTGGAAATCTGGCGCCTGGGCACCGGGCGGTTGCTCGGTCGACGAGTTCGTCAACGCGCCGCCAGTCTCACCCGACTTCGCTGCTTCGCTCGGCATCCCGGCTTCGGAGCTCGCCGGCGCCGCCTGAGCCTTCGGCGCCTTCATCGCGGCTTCCAGTGCATCGCGCTTGGCAATCGCCTCGCGGTATTCCTTCTCCTTCGGCCACGTCTCCTTGAGCGTCTTTTCCAGGCGACCGACGTTGCTGCGCTCATTGGCAAGCGCGCGGTTAAGTCTTGCCGGCTCCTGCGCAATCCCATCCAAGATGCGTTCGAACCGGCGCATCAGGCCGATCGGGTCGGTTTCCTTGTTGATGACCAGATCGTTGATGGCGCCGTAGCCGCGCTCGCCGCGCAATGACGGCGTGATCGTGAGCACCGTGTCGCCAGCGCGATAGAGGCCGCGCGCTTCCGCGTTCATGTCGAAGCCGGACAGGCTGCCGATCTCGACCGCCTTCGGCGTGTAGAACGAGCGCGGGTCGAGTGCCGCGAAGCGCTTGATGATGGTCTCGCCGGCAGCCTTGCGCTCGGTCAACTCGGCACCATTGAGCGTCACCTTGAACTTGTCGCCGGAAATGTCCTCGACCTTGGCGCTGTCGATATTGGCGGCCGGCAATGCGGCCTCGTACTGCGCGATGTTGGAGTTGGCCGAGCGCAGTTCCCAATCGGCGCGCGAGCGGGTCTGTTCGAACCCGCGGCGCTGTGCCGCCAACTGCCGCACCACGCGGTCAAGCTCGGCATGTTCGAGGATACGAACGTCACCGGACGCCGCCGCTTTCATTTCGGCGGCCTCGGGGAGCGGGTTGTCAACGTCCTCGGCGTGCCGCGAACCCTTGGCGCCGGACAGCACCTGCCCGATGAACTTCGACTTGGTGTCCAGCTTCTGCCACATGAAGGCGTCGAACGAACGCTCGGTCACGTAGCGGAAGATTTGAACCTCTGGGTTCAAGTTTCCCTGGCGCACAATGCGGCCGTCGCGCTGCTCGACTTCGGCCGGCTTCCATGGCGCGTCCAGATGGTGCATCGCGATCAGGCGCGGTTGCACGTTGGTGCCGACGCCCATCTTTTCGGACGAGCCGATGAAGACGCGAACCTTGCCGGCGCGCACCTTCGCGAACAGCTTGGCCTTCTTGTCGTCGGTCGGCGCGTCGTGGATGAAGGCGATCTCGTTCCCCGGGATGCCCTTGGCGACGAGTTTGTCCTTGATGTCCTGGTAGAGATTGATGCGCGGGGCTTCGACCGCCGCCGGGTCCGGCATTCCCTCAATATCGGTTTCCGCTGTCGGCGTCGGTGCGGCGCGGCGCGCACGGCTTTGCGGCACGCCAAGATCGAGGAACACCATCTGCACCAGGCCCGGCTCCCGGCCGGTCCGGTAGATGTCGTAGATGTTGTTGACCGCCTTGGCGATCTTGCCTTCGGGGTTGAAATCATAATCCCCGGCGATCAGGCGACCATCGGTCGCGACCTTGCGGCCGCGCGTGACCACCGAGAGCATGTTCGGCTCGCCCTTCTCGGGCTTCTTGCCCTTCAAACTCTCGGCGAGTTTGACCAGCTCTTGGATATACGCCTCTTCCTGTGAAGACGGCTGCGCCTTGACGATCTCGATGCCTGGGTTGCCGGAGCGCGTGCGCACCTCGGGACGCGGCAGATTGAGCATGTCGGCCGTTTTCGTATCGGCGATCTCCGAATAGATCGCGATCAGTTCCGGCACGTTGACGAACTTTGAGAACGACGAGACCTCCTTCATGGTGCGGCCATCGGCCGACAATTCCATGTTGTTGACGACGCGGCCGAAGGTTGCCGCCCAGGCGTCGAAGGTATCGAGGTCGCGTTCTTTCAGCGCGCCGAGTTCGAGATAGCGCATCATGGTCCAAAGCTCGGCCATGGTGTTCGACACTGGCGTGCCAGTGGCAAAGACCGCCGAACGTGATGGGCGCTTCTGCTCGAGGTATTGGATTTTCAGGAACAGGTCTTCGGCGCGCTGGCTGTCGCCTTGGGCGAGACCCTTGACCCGCTGCATTCGGGTGACGAACGCGAGGTTCTTGAACTTGTGCGCTTCGTCGATGAACAGATGATCGATGCCCGATTCCTCGAAGTTCACTCCTTCGTCCTTGCGCTCCTCGTTCATCAAGCGGGCGAGTTTGTCGTTGAGCTTCTTCTTGAGCTTTTCCAGCGCCTTGACGTTGGGTGAGTTCTTGCCGGCTTCGGCCGCCTCGGCGCTGATGATGCGGTCGAGTTCGTGAAGCTGGTCGAGCACGAAGCGGCGACGGATGTCGTGGCCCATGTTGATGCGGCCGAACGCATCGTGGGTGATGATGATGCCGTCCCAATCGTTGGCGGCCGCCTTGGCGATGAAAGCTTGGCGGCCCTCCCGGCTGGTTTCCTCTTTCGAGGCCACCAGGATTTTCGCGTTCGGATAGGCTTGGATGAATTCGCGGGAGAACTGTTCCAGCATGTGGTTTGGCACCACATAGGCCGGCTTGTTGATGAGGCCGAGGCGTTTCATTTCCATGCCGCCGGCGATCATCGTCGTAGTCTTGCCGGCGCCGACATAGTGGGCGAGCAGCGTGTTGCCGCGCTGGATCATCCGCCAGATCGCGTCATTGCGATGCTTGCGGCCGGCAAAGTCCGGGTTGAGACCGGGCAGTGTCAGATGGTCGCCGTTGAACTGGCGGGGGACCAGATTGTTGTAGGTCCGGTTGTAGATCGCTTCGAGCTGGGCTGCGCGGTCGTGGTCGCCCCAGACCCAGCCATCGATGCCGGAATCTGGATTGCCGGCGAACGCCTCCTTCAATAGCTCGGTCTTGATCCTGGCCGCTTCGGTCGCAGGCTGGTTGACCGACGTTTTGCCGGCCGAGTCCTTCGGGAAATACACCGTGATCTGCCGGTTGTTGAGCGCGGCGTTGACGATCTCCTGCACCGTGTTGTCGTCGGTGCCGTATTTGCTCATCGCGTCGCGTGACACGTCGCCGGTATAGGCTTTCCAATCTCCGGTGATCGGCGTGCGCGCGACCTGCGGCTTGGAGGCGCCCAGCGCTTCCTTGAGGAACGCGGTGTAGACTTCTGGCGGCACCCAGGGCGCGCCGAACTGCGCGGTGATGTCGGTGCGCGTCAGCGGCGTCGGCTGCACCTTTTCGAGCGCCGCGACGTTGCGCTCGTAGGTCTTGTCATCCGCCACGATCGCACGCGCGTCTTCCAACCGTCTGACCACATCGCCGGAGAGATAGTCGTCGGCGGTGCGCCACTGGCGACCGTCAGGATCGAGATAGATCAGATCGCCCAGCGCCTTGACGGCGGCCTCTGGACTATCGACGCCCAGGCTTTGCGCCATGTGATCGAGATCGACCCCGCCGGTATCGTCGAGCGAAGCCGCCAGCGCATCGGACGGGCCGTTGATGGTGCGATTCTTTGGCGGGTCGATGACGTCCTTGGGCTGGATGTCGGCCGGCGTCGCCTTGTCGGTATCCGGGTTGTAGTTCTCGATCGCCGCGACCTTCCATGCGTCGGGATCTCCGCGGAATTTTGCAAAGTTTGGCTGCCGGATGATGGTGACCGGCTCGCCCGCTTTGTCGAGTCGCGTCGTGACGGTGCGGGTCTCGCGATTGATCGGGCCGTGTTTGTCGACGAACGCCTTCCACGCCGCGCGCAATTTCTGGCGATGGACGCCGGATGCCGTGGCGTCACCATGGAGCTGCGCCGCCAAGAGGTCATTGACGGTTTCGCGAATGCCGACCAGTCGTTTGACGCGATCGGTGTCCTCGGCCGAGAGCGCGGTTTCGTGGCCGGAGCCGGCGCGCTTCTGGAACAGCTTGCCGCCCTTAACGAAAAAGGCCCCATCTTTGACGGAGCCTTCGATCTCGGAGCCATGGACGGTTTCGGCAGCGGGCGTTGGCGTCGCCTTGCGCGGCAGGAATGCGCCGGCCTCCATGTTGGCCGCGGCACCGGCGATCTTGTCGCGGATGCCTTCAGGCGTGCCGATCAGCACCGGCTCGTTGGCGCGATACTGCGTCCCCTGCAGGCGCATTTCGCCGAGCATCATCTGCGGCTTGTCGGCGAAGTATTCGTTGATCGAGACCGGGCCGTCTTTGGTCTCGATCGCCTTGAGTGCGAACCACGGATCGCCATTGAGTGCGGCTTCGCTCTCGCCCTTGAGTGCGGCTTCGCCCGGGACTTTCTTGCGCAGGAACATCACGTCGGTCGTGACTTCGGTCCCGGCATTGCCGGCGAATGCGCCCTTGCGTCCGCCCGGCAGGCGAATAGCGCCGACGAGATCGGCGGTGCGGCCGAGAAGGCGCCGGGTGCCTTCGTCGACCCGATCCATCGTGTAGCGCGAGGTGACGAATGCCACCACGCCGCCGGGGCGCACCTGGTCGAGCGCTTTGACGAAGAAGAAATCGTGGATCGGAAAGCGGCCGTAGGGCTTCTCGGTGATGTTGTAGTCGCCGAACGGTACATTCGAGATCGCCAGATCGTAATAGTTCGACGGCCGCTTGAGGGTTTCGTAGCCCTGAACGTTGACCTCGGCGCCGCCGTAGAGCGCTTTCGCGATGCGGCCGGTGATCGGATCGAGCTCGACCGCGGTCCATGACGTCTTCGGCGCGATCTTGTCGGGGATCAACCCGATGAAATGCCCGACGCCGGCGGATGGCTCGATCGCGAGGCCGCCATCAAAGCCAAGATGATCGAGCGCGTCCCAGATGCCGCGCACCACATCGGGCGACGTAAAATGCGCGTTGAGCGTCGATGCCTTCGCCGCGTCGTATTCCACTTCGGTCAACAGCGTGCGCAGCGCGTCGCGCTCGGACTTCCATTCCGGCTTGTGGGTTGCAAACACATCCTGCGCGAAGGCGCCCCAGCCGACATACTTGACGAGCGTCGCTTTCTCTTCCGGTGTCGGAAGGCGCGCTTCGTCCTCGATCGTCTTGAGGGTGCGGATGGCGTCGAGATTGGCGCGGACCTTTACCTTGGGTCCGCCCTCGCCGATTGGGTCGCTGTCGGTGATGCGATAGTTGAGCCGCGAGCGCTCGGCGATCTTGCGCTGAGCTTCTTTCAGTCCTCGGGCGGCGCCGGTTGGAGCACGATGTCGTGGAGCACGATCTCGTTCGCGCTCTCGGGGAGGCTTTGTAACGCCTTCACCTTGTCCTGGTAGGGCAGGTTCTGGACGTCCGGCTTGTTCGACATTTGCGCCAGCAGGCTGTCGTACATTTCCTTCGCTTGCTGGCCCACCGAAGAGAGATAGCTGGTCAGGCTGTCCTGGCCTTGGCCCTTTTCGAGCTGCGCGAACACGTCCGGCCGGTGCTCCTTCAGGAACTGCCGGTGCATTCTGCCGTACTCGACTGCGCTGGGTTCGATCGCCATCGAAGAGGTCCCCTGTTTCAATATGGCCCTTGGCTGCCGGCTTTTCCACGGATGGGGCAGCGGTGCTGACCTTTTCGGCCATGCGTACCGCCTCGACCAGATCGCCCTGCTTCTCCAACTCGCCGAACAGGCCACCCTCTGGCGGTGCTTTCTGTGGCGTCTTGGGCGCTAGAGGCTCGGCGGCTCGGCGCTTGGCGAGGTCGGCACCGCGGGCGCGCTCGGCGCCGGGGATGACAAGTTGGGGCCGGCCTTCTGCCCCAGGCTCGGCACCGAAGAGGTTGTCGGACTCGGCGAACCCAACTCCGCGTTCGCCTCGGCCTCGAGATTCTTGCCGGCCCGCAGCAGGCCGAGATCCCGGCGCTTCTTGCCGCTCTTTTGCGACGCCCGGCCGAGCGCCAGCTTCGCCGCTGGTCCCCTGAAGCCTTTTGGCTTTTTCGGCTGTGGCACGCTGGATGGCATCGGCGCTAACCTCTGGCGCGCCCAGATCGAGGCGCGGGTCATTCGTGACCTTGGCGGCTTCCTCGGCATAGCCGCGCAGGCTCTCGGCTATACTTGATGCGCCGGCGGCCTTCTGTCCATGGGGGTCGTAGAACCACCGCATGAATGTTTCGACCTCGCCGGGCAGGGTGTCAAAGGCGTCCTGCTGGTCGAGGTACTCGGACAGCTTTTGCCCACGGCTGCGCAGGTCGGCGGTCTGCTTGACGGCTGCAATCAGGCTGTCGGTGAGGTCGAGATCGGCGCGCACCCGGCCAGCCTCGATATCGGCGCGTAGCCCAGCCCATTCGGGAGCTGCAATGACCATGGCATTCGAGATCGACTTGATCTCGTCGTCGGTCGATTCGGTGATGCGGGCGAGCACGTCGGCGTCGCCGTAAGCCTTGGCCAGCACGGCGTTGCGCGCGCGCGTGGTGCCTTCGGCCGAGAGCGTCCCTTCGGCGGTCGCCACGGCGCCGCGCTCGGAAGCGGGAATTGCAGCGACGAAAGCTCGGATAAAGGCACGATTTCCGGCAGCTCCGAGGTTGCCGGCGTCCTTGATGAGCCCCAGCATGTTCGGGGTGAGGTGGCGCGCATCCGCCATGGCGCGTTCCGGCGCCGACATCGAGAGCGTGGCAGACTGATTCGAGGCCACCGTGAAGGCGGCGCGTTGCTCGGGATCCAGGTCGGTGATGCGCTGGCGCACCAGGATCGGCTCTTTGTAGGAGGCTACATCGACGCCCTGGTCCTTGAGCCAATCGCGGTAGCGCTCGGCATTGGGGCCTTTGGTGCGGTAGAGCGCGCGCAGCGCCGCGACGCGGCCATTGCCGCTTTCCACCATGCGGTCGGGACCGACGATCGGGGCGCCGCGGTCGGATTCCGCCGAGTAGCCCAGGCGCTCAGGATCGAGCCGTGTCGCAATCTCGCGGATTTGGGCGTGGCTCGCAGCGCGGCCGCGCTGGCGCGGCTGTAGGCTCGCGTCATAGCCCTTGTCCGACGAGGTGATGAGGTCTTTGGCCTCGACCACGACGGGCACCACGTCGACCGCGGCATTGTTCGCGGCCGTGACCCTATGGCGGCCGATGCGCGCGGCCGGCGCGCCGATCAGCGCCCCGGCATCGGCGGCACCTTGGGCAGCCCCGGGTTGAGCGGCGGGCCTTGCGCCAGCGAGCTGCCTTTCGACACCAGGCCCTTGGACATTGGCGAGGGTAGGCTGTTGCCCGCCGGCGGGGTGAGCGGGAGCGCCCCGCCCTGGCGCGGGATGACCGGCTCGGGTGGCTTCACCTTGAGGCCCGGGGGCTTCGGCGAGAGCTGGCCGCCCTTGAGGAACTTGCGCGCCAGCGCCTGGGCCGCGTGTATCGAGCCCTGCCGGAGCTTGGGCAGCCGGCCCACCAGTTGCGGCGCCTGCCGGCGCAGCAGGTAGCCCGCGTTGAGGCCCTTCTGGTTCGGTTGAAAGTAACCGTGCTGTTGCTTCATCGCCGATCTCTTTCTTGGCGGTGGCCTCGCTGATGTGGCCGTCTTCGATCAGGCTGCGCACCACCGCGACCATGAAGGCTTCGTCGGGCGGCAGCCCTTCGTTGAGGTGGATTTCGGCGGCGTGGCGGATGTCGGCCGGGCGGATGCCGTTGAGATCGCGGCCGCTGGCGCGAATCGCTTCCTCGACCACCGCGACATGCTCGGGGCCGACCTCAACGGCTTCGGGTGTGGTCGCCGATTTTGGCTGAGGCTGGCCGGGGATGATCGACTCGGCGTCGTCACCCTTTGTTCGCTCTTGGTTCCACACCTTATGCACAGCGTCGGACAGGGGTTCCGACAAGGCGCCGCGGCGCGCCAGAGCAACGAATTCCTCGCGCGGCAGCGCGCGCACGCCGCCGATCGACTTGGTGCTCTTGGTCGAGGTGCCGAGATATGCGGCGATCGCAGCTTGTGGGGTCTGGAACCCCGCCATCGCCTTGGTCTGCTTGAACTTGCCGGTGGTCTTGGAGAGCTCGTCGATCACATAGACGGTCGGCGCGGTCGGGTGCGGCCCCATGTAGAGGTCGGGGAGATCGCCGTCGTGTCCGAGCGGGATGCCGCGGATGTAGCCGTAGGCCACCGCGTACTTGCTCTCCCATGGCTTACCTTCGGGGGAGACGCCCTTGCGAATTCCACCGGCCGGAACCTCGAAGCTGACATCGAGGCCGTTCCACTTCGCATGGCCGAGATCGCGGTTATTGGCCTCGCCCTGTTCGTGGCTGTAGTCGGCGGTGGCTTGCGACGCAGCGCGGTGCACGTCGGCATCGGTGTTGAGGTCGATCGGGCGCTCGCGCGAGCCTTCCGGTGCCGGCTCTTCCGAGGCGTGCGTGCCGGCGCGCAGCGCTTCGGCGACCGCGGCTTTCTTCGCCGCCGGTGTCATCCCTGCAATGTCTTCGTCGGAATGGCCGTAGCGGCGCAGCACGTCGTCATCTTTCGCGGCCGTGCCGAAGCCGAACTTGACGTTGACGTAGTGCTTGAGGTCGTCGTCGCTCCAAGACTTGATCGTGTCGGCGTCGTATTCCTTGTAGTAGGCCGCCTTCTCTTCCATCTTTTCGCGCGCGGAGGCGCGCATGGTCGACTCGAAGGGCGGAGGCGGTTCGGCGCGCGGGCCAGCGCCGGGCGCCGGCGCCTCTCCGGCAGGTGCAGCACCAGGGGGCGCGCCGGGAGGTAGCGCCGTGCTGGCGCTCGGGGCCTCGCCGGCTGCCGGCGGTTGCTCGCGACGGCGCCGCGCATCGAACGCCGCATGACCGGCACCAAGAATACCGCCGATCGCGAACTCTTCGAGCATACGCTCGGCGTCGGGGCTGTAGCCGGCCTTCGGGTCGTAATAGGCTTTGGCAATCTGCTGGGCGAGATAATGCTGCGCCTCGCCGATCGTGGTGAAGACGACGCCGTTCTGCGCCGCCTGCGCCAGCGCCCTGGTGATGATGCCCGAGGTCTGCGGTATGAATTTCTGGAACGGCTTGAGCACCATGCCGAGCGGCAGCACGCCTATCGACGCGCCCACCGCACCGGAAAGGCCAGCGGCCGTCGCTGCATCTTCCGGCGTTGCGCCTTTCTTGATCGCCTCGTCATAGGTGGCGCCGGCAGACGACAAGCCGAACGCCACCGAACCCGCCACCATGGCGGGGACCACAGCTCCGGGTGCGATGGCACCAGCCGCGACCAATGGCGCGATCGAGGAAACCCCGTGCGGGATGCGATAGGACAGCGCCTGCTTTTCGGCGTCGCTGACCGGAATGTTGCGCTCGGCGAATTGCTGGACCGCTTCGCCGGCGCGGTAGGCCGGACGCTCTGTAACCGGAGCGGCCTTGGCCTCGGCGTTGGCCTTGTCATATGCCGGCTGAAACTTCGGCGGAATGTATGATGGGATGCCGCCGCCAAGCGCTATTGCCGCCTCGTCCGGCGTATGCGGTGGCATCAGCGCCGCGCCCTTGAGGATGTCCGCAGTGGTATCGAGCGGGCCGCGCACGATGCCCTTGCCGATCGCCTTCGGAACGCCGGACCAGGGAATGGTTTCGTCCTTCGGCTTCTCGGCTACGGCCGGTTTAACCTCTGACTCCGGCTCGCCGAATTGCGTGAAGTCCACCGCCGGTTCGTTCTTGACCTCTTCCTCGCTCTTGCCGAATTGCGTGAAGTCCGGCGCTGCCGGCGGCTTGTTGCGTTCCGCCGCGCGCTCCTGGCGCTTCG
>VFSW01002192.1_pt1 | contig 29575 bp, 19 predicted proteins | sample 5358111 | NCBI WGS metagenome assembly VFSW01 (sample SAMN11554181, study PRJNA540505) | mine drainage metagenome | isolation source: sediment from site ElyBrook_90M | place: USA: Ely Copper Mine, Vershire, VT | collected 2017 | reverse complement strand
CGCGCATTGTGAGTACACAGGCGGCGGACGCGATAAATCGGTCCCTACGGTTCTGCCAAACGTCATAGAGAGGATGAGCATGACACCCACAAGGGGTGTCACTACATGATATCAGATGATATGACGTGCATAATACGCAACCAATGCCGTATGCTGATTAAAATTTTCAATGCCATTATCACACCCCTACACCACCAGATACGAGAATGGGAACTTAACGCTCGTTCGTTGCGTCTTGGCATTACAGAGAATATTTCTTGGAAAATAAGCAGGGAGGGTCTTATGTTTAAGGCAAAGAGAGCAGGCGAAATGGCGCGGAATGCGTTGTTCCCCTGTCTCATGATAGGTTTTCTGCTCGCAGTGAGCGCATGTAGCCAACAGGCCTCAGGCCAGCCGCCTGCGTATACCAAGACGGTTAATATGCAAGTAAGCTGGGCTATTATGTATAATGATGTGAAAAGTGCCAAAGATGCTTCTGGTCTTGTGGTGCTTGGAACTATCGAGAGCGTCAAGAACGTGACGAATAGTGGTAATGGATTGGTATCCACCTATTTTGTGTTCAAAATTGAACAGACCGTTATAGACACACATCATCTATTGCAAGGTGCAACAATCATCGTCCACCAGACGGGCGGGATCACGAATGGCACAAAATATGAAGTAAGTGATGATCCGTTATTTCAGATCAACGAACGCGCGCTCCTCTTCTTGCGTATCTATCAGCCCGGCTATGCCTTCGTTGTTGGAGGACCGTCGGGCCGGTTTATCGTCGAAAATAATCTGGTAAAGCCGAGATTTAACGCGGAAGGCATGACCAGCATGCGCAATCAAGCCGTTCCTCTCAAGGACTTTATCGCGCAAATACAAAGTGTGTGAGAGCTGCGAGATGCATGATATCTGTACAGGATATCATGCATCTCTTTTTTATGCGTCGTACTCGTTCCACGATAAAACGGGGATGTGGGCGATGTCTTTGCTTGCCAGCGCGTGCAGGAACAGGCGCATCTGCTTGATCTTGGTAATTAGTGGCACGTTGCTGTCAACGGCGAGACGGCGCATCTGATAATACTTGTCGCTCGCCTCTTGCGCGAGATTGGTGGCGATGATCGCGAGATCAATGCATTTTGTGCGTATGCAACGCTCCAGCGTCAATTCACCTTCTCCCTCATGCTGTACCAGCGTGGCAGAGAGGCCGAGCGAGCGCAACGTGTGATAGGTCTCTGCGGTTGCATAGAGCGGCAAGCCAATCTTGTTCAAGTCTTCAACGCTCTGAGCAAGGGCCGCCAGTTTCTCTTCGCCCGCGATGCTCAAGAAGATGCCACGTTGGGGAATGCTACCGCCCGTTGCCAGCATTGCCTTCAGATAGGCCTCTTCCACATCCGCGCCAAAGCACGCGACCTCGCCTGTTGAGGCCATCTCGACGTGCAAGATCGGGTCAGCACCTGTCAGGCGCGCAAATGAGAATTGGGGAGCTTTGAGTGCGACAAACTTCGGTGTTGGCACATGAACTGCTGGAACTTCGGCTTGGAAGAGTGTATCCACAAACAGTGCCATGAAGTTGACGCCTGTGACTTTTGAGATGAATGGAAATGTACGCGACGCGCGCAGGTTGACCTCGATCACAGCGATCTGCCCATCTTTGACCAGGAATTGGATGTTAAATGGTCCGGTAATTTCCAACGCGGCGGCAATCTCACGTCCGATCTGCTCAATCTTCGCCTGCTGCTCGCGTGTAATTGTTTGCGGAGGGAGCATAATTGTCGCATCACCGGAATGCACGCCCGCGTTTTCAACATGTTCCGAAATCACAAACCCTTTGACGTTGCCGTATTGGGCGACTGCGTCAAACTCAACCTCTCGGGCGTGCTCGAAGAATTTTGTCACTGTCACGGGATGCTCTGGTGAGACTGCTGCCGCCTGTTTTGCATAATGGGCTAGTTCGTCGGGCGTCGAGCAGATGCGCATCGCACTACCCGATAACACGTAAGATGGGCGCACCAGTACGGGATAGCCGACCCGTTGCGCGAAATGCATCAGTTCGTCGAGCAAGATGAAACTGTTCCACTGTGGCTGCTGAATGCCCAGACTATCAAGCAGATGCGAAAACTTATTGCGATCTTCGGCGCGATCAATCGAAGCTGCTGAGGTTCCCAGCAGGCGACAACCATACTGGTCAAGGGCCTTGGCGCGGTTGTTGGGCGTCTGACCGCCAACAGAGACGATCAAGCCGTGTGCTTGCTCAAACTCGTAGATGTCGGCAATACGCTCGAAGCTCAGTTCCTCAAAGTAGAGGCGGTCAGACACGTCGTAATCGGTCGAGACCGTTTCGGGATTGCAGTTGATGATAATCGAACGTTTGCCATATTTTTTGAGCGCGTCAACGGTGCTGACACTCGTCCAGTCGAACTCAACGGAAGAGCCGATGCGATAGGGACCGGAGCCAAGCACGATCACGCCTTTGTCTGCCAGCGGTTCGACATCATGGTGCTGCCCATGATAGGTTGTATAGAGGTAGTTCGTCTCGGCTGGAAACTCGGCTCCCAGCGTATCAATCTGGAAGACAGCGGGTGTGATACCGAAGCGCGTGCGCAATGTTCGGATGGCGCGTTCGCTCTTGTCCGTTAGTTCGCTGATGCGTTTATCGGAGAGACCTACTTGTTTTGCCTGTAAAAGCGCGTCAGGTGAGAGCGTGTTATCAGTGGCGATACTTTGCTCTACATCGACAATATGCTTGATGTGATGCAAAAACCAGGGATCAATGCCTGTCAGCGTGTAGATCTCTTCAATCGAGACATTGTGCTGCAAGGCCGTTGCCAGTGCGAAGGTGCGTTTGGGTGTTGGCTTGCGCAGATAGGTCAGTACTTCGTCAAGGTCGGTAAACAGACTATCGGTTTTCACAGCGCGCACGCCCTCGTAGCCCTGATCGAGCATGCGCAGGGCTTTTTGGAAGGCTTCTTCAAAGGTGCGCCCAATGCCCATTACCTCGCCGACCGATTTCATGCCCGTGCCAATCTTTTCGTCCACGCCTTTGAATTTTTCTAAATCCCAGCGTGGAATCTTGACGACGAGATAGTCCAGGCTTGGCTCAAAGCAGGCTTTTGTCACACCCGTGACCTTGTTGGTCAGCTCGGTCAGGTTGTAGCCGAGAGCCAGTTTGGCGGCAACATAGGCCAATGGATAGCCAGTGGCTTTGCTGGCAAGGGCCGAACTGCGCGAGAGGCGTGCATTGACTTCGATCACGTAATATTCGGTACTGTGCGGATTGAGCGCGAACTGCACGTTACACTCGCCAACGATGCCCAGACTGCGCACAATCTTAATTGCGACTGTGCGCAGCAGCTGATACTCCTCGTTGTTGAGGGTTTGGCTGGGGGCGATCACGATAGACTCGCCCGTATGAATGCCGAGCGGGTCCATGTTTTCCATGTTACAGACTGTTATACAGTTATCGTACTGATCGCGCACTACTTCGTATTCTACTTCTTTATAATGGTGCAGGTATTGCTCAATCAAAACCTGGGGCGTGAAGGCCAGCGCGCCCGTGACAATCTGTGCTAACTCCTGGCGATTTTGCGCAATGCCAGAGCCTTGTCCACCGAGGGCGAAACCCGCGCGTACCATGACAGGGAAGCCAATCTCTTCGCCAATTGCCAGGGCGTTCTCCAGTGTGGTCGCGCTATGACTCTGGGGCGTGGCGACATCGATCTGTTTGAGATGCTCGGCAAATTGCTGGCGGTCCTCGGTGAGGATAATCGCGCTGATCGGTGTGCCTAGAATGGCGACATGATGGTGTTCTAAAATGCCCTGCTCAAAGAGTTCGATGCCGCAGTTGAGGGCGGTCTGTCCCCCAAAAGAGAGCAGAATGCCATCAGGTTTTTCGCGCGCAATGATTTTTTCGACAAAGAACGGCGTGACGGGCAAGAAGTAGATGCGGTCAGCCAGTTGTTTTGAAGTCTGAATGGTTGCGATATTGGGATTGACCAACACGGTCTCGATGCCCTCTTCGCGCAGAGCTTTCAATGCTTGTGAGCCTGAATAATCAAACTCGCCTGCCTGTCCAATCTTGAGTGCGCCTGCTCCCAACACCAGGACTTTGTGTATCTGCTTCATGCCATGCGCTCCAGAAAGTAATCAAAGACCCACTCGGTATCGCTTGGACCGGGGTTGGCCTCTGGATGGAACTGCACCGACATAAATGGCTCGGAGGCGTGCATGATGCCCTCGTTGCTGCCGTCGTTGGCATTGATAAACCAAGGTTGGAAGTCAGGGGGTAGCGTGCCGACTGCGAAGCCGTGATTCTGCGTCGTGATGTAGCAACGTTGTGTGCCCTGCAAGATACAGGGCTGGTTTTGACTGCGATGGCCGAATTTCAACTTGTAGGTATCGCCACCTGCGGCTAGCGTCAATAGTTGATTGCCGAGACAGATGCCCAGTGTGGGCACTTTGCGCTCCAGGGCTTGCTTTATGGTCTCAATTGCGGCGATTGCTATTTTCGGATCGCCGGGGCCGTTAGAGATGAGCAGGCCATCGAAATCAAAAGTATGCTGCTCATCGAAGAGGGGGTAATCCCAAGGAATGACCGTCACGCGCACGCCGCGCTGAAGCAGGCAGCGCACAATGTTATATTTCGTGCCGCAATCCAGCACGACGATATGTTTGTCGCCCTCACCAATTTGCATGACGCTTGGTGTGGAGACTTGCGCGACCAGATTGTCGAGGTTGGGGTCATGGAAGGGAATATCTTTTGTAAAGACGATTTTGCCCAACATTGCTCCATGTGTGCGGATATGCTGTGCCAGTCTGCGTGTGTCCTTGATCTCCAGCGCAGGCACATGCTGCTGCTTGAGCCATGTACTGAGCGTCATTGCATTTTGTGCGTGAGACGGCGTATCGACATACTCTGAAACGACCAGACCCGCGATATGCACGCGCTCACCTTCCCAATAGTGTTGCACGGGAACGCCATAGTTGCCGATCAAGGGATAGGTCATAATCAAGATTTGCCCAGAGAAGGAGGCGTCGGTGAAGGCTTCGGGATAGCCAACCATCCCTGTGCTGAAGACGACCTCACCTGCAACTGCCCCCTCGTAGCCAAAGGAGCGGCCCTCAAAAATCGTGCCATCTTCTAATACCAATGTGCCATAGGTGGGTTGTATTGCCAGCGTCTCGCTCAGGAGTGCGCTATCTAGTTCGTCAAGGTGTGTCAGTGCAGACGGATGCTGCATTAGCTGTACGTTCATGCGGTCTTCCTCATTTCCCTACATAGTTTAGTGGTAGAGCTAGCATGTCAGTCAAGATGTGCAACTATGGAAGAAGAGGGCAATAAAAAATCCCGTCCCTTCCAGTATTTTGAAGGGACGAGAGTAGTTGTATCAGAGGCAGAAGCTCTTGTTGACTACACCCGTGGTGCCACCCATCTTGTCGCCATCAACTCCCTAGTTTTTCCGTGCATCATTGCAAGAAACGATGGTGACCGCTTTTTCCAGGTTATTTGCTGCGTGGGAACCACCCACCTGTACCTACTTGCCCTTGTGCGGAGGCGGACGCGATAAAGCGGTCCCTGCTTGGAATGTCCAAGATTATGCCGACAAGGCTTTCTTCGGTCAGCCGCTCCCGAATGCGTTCTGAGCTGGATTGCCTTCCGAACTTTCACCATCTATCGGATCGCTGTTGACTACCAGACTCGTACTATTTTCGTTCAGCGCGGGTCAAAACGTGTATAATATTGTATGTTACTAATCATGATAACAGCAGTTTGGCGGAATGTCAAGGATTGTTGACACCACTCTTCGCCGCTGCCTACAATAAAGAGCATGAGCAACATGCTGGAGAGCAAATTGACTGTGCATTCATCATCGCATGATCCACAAGAAGAGCAGACTATCATTACGTCAACCCGTATTGGTGTGATTGGTGGTGGGCAATTGGGCTTGATGTTGGGCGAGGCTGCTCGCGCTATGCATTACGCCGGTGTCACTGTGCTAGACCCGACAGAAAACTGTCCCGCCTCGATAGTTGCGGAGCAGATCGTCGGTAGTCTGAAAGATGCTGCCGCTATTCGTCGTCTCGCCAATCAGGCTGATATCGTCACTTTTGAAATTGAGCATATCAATACGCAGGCTCTCAAAGCATTGGAGTCTGAGGGTGTGCAGATCTATCCCGCACCAGATGTGCTGGCGATCATTCAGGATAAGTATCGTCAAAAAGAGTTTCTCGCTCAACATGGGATTCCTGTTGCTCCATATAGAGAAGTCGCTAGTGCGAGTGATATCGAGCGCGCTGCAGAAGAGTGGGGCTATCCGCTTGTGTTGAAGGCGAAGAAAGACGCCTATGACGGACGTGGTAACGCACGGATTAACAGCGCACAAGAGATTAAAACGGCCCTGGCGCATCTGGTAGGGCGCGAGTTGTATGTCGAGAAGGGTCTCATGCTGGCAAAAGAACTGGGCGTGATGATTGCGCGCAACCGTCGTGGCGAGCTGGCGGCCCATCCTGTTGTCGAGATGCTGCACGAGCGCGATATTTGTCAGATCGTGTTGGCTCCAGCTCCCATAGATGTGGCGTTGCAGCATGCGGCCCAACAGATCGCGCTGCGGGCTATTGGCTATTGGCAAGGCGCGGGCATTTTTGGTGTTGAGATGTTTCTTGATACAGACGGCCATCTTTGGCTCAACGAGATCGCTCCACGTCCGCACAATCTGGGTCATTATACGATAGAGGCATGCGAAACATCACAGTTTGCGCAACATTTGCGTGCCATTACCGATCTTGCTTTGACATCAACGGCGATGCGCTATCCTGCTGCGGTGATGGTGAACATTCTGGGCACGCGCAATGGGCCTGCCCATGTGGAATGGCTTAATACGATAGACATGCACAATGTGTTTGTGCATGTCTATGGCAAACATGAAACGCGGATAGATCGCAAAATGGGTCATATTACGGTTGTTGGTGATGAGCTATCCGTTGTTTATCAACGGGCGCAAGAGGCGAGAGCGGCCCTCTCGATGTAAGGGAAGAGCAATAGGATGGAAACAAACGGAACACCGACTTTTATCCAACAGATGGAGGACCATGGCGTGCTGGTCTCACCGGAGGGTATTGGTAACGCGGCGCATGGTTTGCCAAAAGTGTTGGTGACGATGGGTAGCGACTCTGACTTGCCTTTAATGATGAAAGCCGTCGATACTCTGCGCTATGAGTTTGGTATCCCCTGCTTGGTGCAGATCAACTCAGTGCATCGTGACCTGCGAACGATGATGCGCCACATCGAAAATCTGCCGCCTTCCGTCCAAGTTATCATCGCCTGTGCGGGTGGGGCTGCCCATCTCCCTGGCAACATTGCCGACCTGCGTGCCGATCTCCCTGTCATTGGTGTGCCACGCGATCTGGGTGCGCTTAAAGGCATTGATGCCCTGCTCTCGATGGTGCAGATGCCCGAAGGTGCGCCCGTCGCGGTTATGGCAATTGGCGATGCAGGGGCTGTCAATGCTGCCATTCACGCTGCGAAAGAATTGGCAATTGCCGACCCCGCCATCCGCGAACGTCTTCAGCTGTATGCTGAGAAGCGCAAAGCGAAGGTTCGCCAACAGAACCAAACGCTGGAAAACAAGTTAGAGAGCTATTCCTAAATTACGCATATTGCCAACCGATATTTTGCAATATATGTTGTAAAGCCTGCGATGCGCTACAGAAGAGATCAGCACCGCTAAAACCGCTGTATTGATTCGCGCTAGCAAGATGCGGTTCTAAGGTAAGAAAGCCGTCATAGCTGTCTTGCCGCAGATGGTGCAGAATATCGGGCCAGCGCGATATGCCCTTACCCGCCGCGACAACATTGCCATCAGGCAGCGCATCTTTCACATGCACATAGTGCAGCCAGGGCCGCAAAGCCTCGAAGGCATCTGGATAAGGTGTTTGCTCACACTGGATAAAATTTGCCGGGTCGAATGCAGCTTGCAAATGCTCATTCTGAATGCTGCTGAGCAGATCGACGCAGCGTGCAATTGTATCGCCATAGATGGCTTTTTCGTTTTCATGCAGCAAGATGAGATGCTCTTCTGCAGCGCGTTTCGTCATGCTATCCAGTCGTCTGATGACCTCGTCGCGCCACGCCGATGGCATTGTATTATGCCCTGCCCTTGGTGGGTAAAAAGAGAAAATGCGGATATAAGGTGTTTGAAAGATATGGGAGAGCGCAATCGCACGCTCAAAACGTTGCATCTGTGCATCAAACGGTGCGTCAATGGCGACTTTGCCGATAGGTGAAGCAATCGCAGCTACACCGACGTTGTGGGCGTCGAGTGTGCGTTTGACCAATTGCACCTGCTCGTTGCTGAGGTCCAGCACATTGCTATTCCACACGCTCCGTAGATCGAGAAAATGGATGTTCTCGCTGAGCAAAACGGCCAGCTGCTCGTTCAGGTCCTGCGAGATTTCATCGGCAAAAGCGGAGAGACGAATCATGTGAATTGTACCTCTTTTCCTGTACGTGCTGACTCATAGATACCCAAGATGATCTCGACTGCTTTGCGTCCTTCATGACCATCAACAAGGGGCGTGCCGTTATCACGAATAGCCCGTAGCATATCCGCAAACTGTAAGGCATGGCTCTGCACTGACAATGCTACTGGATTGCTCATTGCGCCAGAAGGCTTGGTCGCGTTGCTCTTTTTTGTGTTGCTACCATAGTCGCCGAGCGCGCCATTGGCGAAACGTAGAATGGTAACTGCGCAATCTTCTGTATGGGTCGGGGCAATTACGCCGGCACCGACGATCGCAAAGCGCAGTTTTTCGGTCATGCTTCCAGCTCCTTACGCACCAATGCTGTGACATCATTGAAAAATCCTCGCAATTGTTGCTCTGCTTCTGTTGGCTGGCCGGTGAGGACGAGCAGAAAGCAGCGGCGTCCTTGTTCAAGCATTGCCTGCCATGTGCTGACGGCCTGGGCCAACAGGAAGATATCACTGTAATTCCCGAATAGAACAGGTTCATGTTCGCGCAAAAGTACGCGCAAGCTGATCAGTGTGGGCAAACCATCCATCTCGCCCTGCTCCGTTGAATGATAATCCGCCGGCGCATGGCGCAGTTTCACCGGTACACCCAGCAGTAAATTTCCTATAGCCGAAAAATATGTTGTGGCAATCTGGGTATAAGTAACGGGAACTGCGCCATTAAACGTTAAATCGAGATAACGCACGCCATCTTGTGGGGAGGATGCCCGTGCTGCCGCAAGCAGGGTGCGCGCAAACACTTCGGCTGGTGTTGCTGATGTATCGAGATAATGCGCAGGGGCGAGTAACGTCATGCCGTACTGCGAGCTTTGTGCGGGCCAATCGTGGGTGATATGTAATGGGTCACCTTGAGCGCGCAGGACACGGGCGCGCGCTTTATAGTTTTCGACGGCGGGTTGGCCTGCGAAGGTGATGTGTTGTAGGTAGCCATAGAGAGCCATCGTCAGTTGCCAGCCGAGAAACTGCGTTGCCACTGCTGCGAGGCGGGCGCGTGGGTCACTCGCAGCCATTGTGGGTTGCTCAAGGATGAATGAGCCTGACTCAAGAGCCGATGGCTTGTTCTCTGTAGCGACGCGTACATGTAGCATGCCATCTTCTGTATAGCTACGTGCCTGTTGGTTCAGGTCTTGCGTATGGAAAGCAACGATACCCTTGCCGCCTTTGCCGAGACTCTCTTCCATTAACTGTTCAATCCAGGCAACTAACACTTCCCAGTGGGTGGGCATCTCAACCAGCATGCGACATGCGCTATCCTGGCTGGCATCGTTCAACGCGATGGCCAGTTGGACGAACGGATGTTGTGCTGGTTTGCTCTCCGCTGAGGCGAGATCGTAGTCCTGCCACGCGTTTTGTAAAACGTTCCTGAGTTGACCCGTTGTGCCCGTCAAGCGTGTAAGATAGAGGGCAACAGGCAGTAGAAAGACCCGTGTGGTCGGTGCGCTCATACGTCCGCCCGTGCCTGTGCGCCCATCCAGTTGCAGCGACCAGCGTGGAACAGCGCGTTCCTGCGCGAACTGGTCGAGGTATGAATTGGGCAGCGTCATCACTAGCAGATGTTCAGAGAGCGGGAGCGAGGCTTGCTGTAACAACTCGCTGAACCACATGAGGTGTGTGATGGGTTCTTCTGAGGTCATGCCCATCGACACGCCGACCATCAGTACATCGTCAAATAAATCATGCAGCAGTGACGCGCTATGAGTGGTATCGAGTGAAAGCTGTTTGCTGGCGGCAATCTGGTGTATAAGCGCATTTAACGCTGCTGGATCAGTGCTATCCAACGGGTAGAGTGCGCTATATTGTCCGTTCTGACTTGCACAAAAGCCTAGTTCGGCCAGCACGCGCACGGTGAGGACAGAGCCGCCCATTCCCGCCCAGATGATGTGGCGAATGCCTTGTTGCCAGAGACGTTGGGCTTGCCCCTCGACCTCTTCCAATTGTGTGCTATCTGCCAGCAAGCGTGCAATGCCCTCGACCCAATCGAGCTTGAGTTCGTCGCCTTCGCTACCAAGTTGTGCCATCAGTCCCTCGCTTCTGCGCAATTGTCCGAGCGCATCCTCAGCGATAAGACGTTGAAGTGCAGATGTGGGCGTAGTTGACTGGTCTTGTGTCTCTTTTTTCATGGATGCTCCTATGTAGTCTATCGTGGCATGGCATGTCAGAGAAAAATATACATGCTCTGGTATTATATTATATTATATGAGTATCTCTTTCTTATGCACGCAGCTAAAAGCAGAAAAGCCACCACAGGTTTTAAATTCTTTATAGCGCACTGGCGCGTACCAGAGCAAGGAACAAGGCTAGGTGGGTATGTATTTTTGTATTTTTTGGGCATGAAGGCCTCTAACCACTTGTAGGAGCAAGCTAAACCATCTATACTAAGACCGTTGATAAGGTAAATGAGCTATTTGCAAAGGGTTTTGTGGTAGATTTTCCATGATGAACCATCTTTTTTATGATGCTGCAGCTGTTTCCGAGAGTGGCTTGGCCCTCTGTGAGCGGGTGGAGCTTCTTCGGTTGAATGCAAACCGGAATCTAAATGAGGAGCATAAAGCGGCAATGGGACAATTTTTTACCCCTATGCCCATTGCACAATATATGGCGTCAATGCTTCAATATGATATACCAGCTGTGCATCTCCTTGATGCAGGAGCGGGTGTAGGCACTCTTTTTGCAGCTTGTGTTGCTGAACTCTGTCGCCGTTCGCAGAAACCAATGCATATCCAGGTGACTGCATATGAACTGGATGTGAGTTTTGCCGAATATCTCTCTGAAACCTTGGGGCTTTGTAAGAATGCATGTCAAATGGCTGGTATCTCGTTTTCAGGGAAAGTCATTCATGCGGATTTTATTGAGTCTGCGGTAGACGCTTTACATGGTGGGCTTTTTTCGCCTATCAGTAAACCTACCTATACTTGTGCTATTCTCAATCCTCCTTATCGGAAAATTCATACCCACTCTCAAACCCATAAGTTGCTTCAGGCAATTGGTATAGAAACAAGCAACCTCTACGCTGCATTTCTTGCGGCTGCGACGCAGCTTCTTGAGCCATCTGGTGAACTTGTTGCAATTACTCCCAGGAGTTTTTGCAATGGACTCTATTTTACCGATTTTAGAAAAAAATTCCTTGAGCGTATGGCTCTGCATCATATACATCTCTTTGAGTCGAGACAACAAGCGTTCCAAGATGACGACGTATTGCAGGAAAATGTAATTTTCTACGCAACGAAACAAGTAGGTAAACCAGAGCAGATTACCATTAGTTCAAGTGTTGATCTAGAAGATGAGTTTATTTCTTCGCGTGAAGTAAGTTATTTTCAGGTAATCCGTCCTGAGGACTCTCAGGCGTTTATTCATATAGTTCCTGATGAAGCTGGAGACCTGACTGCACAGCGCATGTTACAGTTTGCTTGTACTTTAGACAACTTGGGCCTTGAGATATCGACTGGTCGTGTGGTTGATTTTCGTGCCAGCGCGTTTTTACGACAGCAGTCAGAGAGAGGAACTGTACCACTGATTTATCCCACCCATTTTGAGAATGGTGCTATCAGATGGCCCAAAACTGAGTCAAAGAAGCCGAATGCATTGCTCGATGTAGCCGATACACAGACGCTTTTAGTCCCCAATGAAAATTATGTGTTAGTCAAACGCTTTTCTGCGAAAGAAGAGAAGAGGCGTATTGTCGCAGTAGTCTATGAAGCTGATCGTATGCCTGGAACTACAGTAGGGTTCGAAAACCATCTGAACTATTTTCATCAACAAGGCAAGGGGTTGCCTCTTGTGCTTGCTCGCGGACTGGCAGCCTTTCTGAACTCAACATTGGTAGATACATATTTTCGTCAGTTTAATGGTCATACGCAAGTAAATGCAACCGACCTCAGAAATATAAGGTATCCAAGCTTAGAGCAGCTTAGAGTACTTGGTTCATTGATGCAAGATACATTTCCTGCGCAAAACGAACTTGATATGCTTGTAGAGAGAGAGCTATTTGGTATGTCTGATACACAAGAAGACGAGGTTGCTCGCAGTAAGAAGAGAGTAGAAGAAACCTTAAACATTCTCAAAAATCTTGGCCTCCCCCGCGCACAACAGAACGAGCGTTCGGCTTTAACCCTTTTAGCCTTACTTGACCTCAAGCCCAATATGCCTTGGGCAGAAGCAAGCAATCCTTTATGTGGCATTACACCAATGATGGATTTTATGGCGGCTTACTATGGAAGAAATTATAAGCCAAATACACGGGAAACTGTTCGTAGGCAGACTGTACATCAATTTCTAGAAGCAGGTCTTATTAGTGCGAATCCTGATAACCCAGCACGCCCAGTAAATAGTCCACAAGCTGTTTATCAGGTTGAGAAAAGTATACTGGAACTTTTGCGAATGTATGGAACTGATCAATGGGCGCAGAATCTTCACACCTATATTGCGTCGATAGAAACGCTCAAGCAGCGATATGCACAGGAGAGAGAAATGGCCCGTATTCCTGTTACTGTCGTTGGTGGAAAGACTGTTATGCTCTCGCCCGGCGGTCAGAATGTCCTTGTTGCGCAGCTTATTCATGAGTTTGCTCCTCGCTTTACGCCAGGAGGAACTGTCCTCTATTTAGGTGATACTGATACTAAGTTTGCATATTTTGACAAGAAAGGGTTAGCTGAGTTAGGGATAGAGGTTGAGGCTCACGGGAAAATGCCAGATGTTATTATTCAGTATACTGCAAAAAACTGGCTTATTCTTATCGAGGCAGTGACTTCACATGGCCCAATTAATCCTAAGCGTAGGGGAGAGTTAAAAACCCTTTTTCGCAATGCCAGCACAGGGATTGTCTATGTGACGGCATTTCTTACCCGACGGGCAATGGTAAAATATATCACTGAGATATCTTGGGAAACGGAGGTGTGGGTTGCGGAAGCTCCTTCTCACCTTATTCATTTTGATGGAGAGCGCTTTCTTGGTCCTGAGTAACCTTCTAGATGTCTTTGGTTTCGTGCCTCGTTATGTGGAGGATAGATGCAGCCCCTGATTTCGCTCTTCCTTGAGCGATTTCCGGGGCTGCATCTATCCTTCATCTGTAAGAGTAAGCATGTGAAGTCACTTTATCATCACAAACAAAGAACGCGCTATCACGAATCTATCACTCCAATAGATCTCTTTGTGATGTTCGACTTTTACATATGTCCGGTTAATTGCAAAATGAGCTTGCCAATTTCTAGCAGGCTATGCACGGAGATGATGAAAAAGCCAACGATAGCCAGAGGGATGTGAATATAACGCCATGCTAGGATAATCAAGTGTGCGCGTTGCTGGCGACGGAGGGATTGAACGAGTTGCGCATGTTCTGTCAAAATATCCCAGGCTCGCTGAAAATCACTGAGTTCTTGTACGGCGAGCGTTGGCGGTCTGCTTGGAAAAGCGCGTGTGCCGTTGATGACCTGTGTGCAATAGTCTTTGAAGGCATCTGTTTTGCCGGCACTCAGGCGTTCAATCGTCAAGCCAATGGCGTGCAGTCGTTCATCGACAGCCTGCTCGATGCCGATACCATTACTATTGGCTTCATATGCGATCACTCGTGCCTGCCAGATATCAAGCAGGCGGCCCACGATACCACTTAGGACAAGCAAGATGAGACTGATAAGCGCGCTCATGCCGCCCAATCCCTCGATGAAGATGCCCGTAGAGTAGTAAAAATTGTTGAGGATATACATATAGTTCTCATGCTCAAAGGCGATGAGAAGGCTGGCGATGCCCAGCCAGGTATGGACCCAGAGCCAGTCTTGCACCTTCCAGGGCAAGCCACGCACAAAGCGGCGGCGCAGTGAGTAGGCGGCAACGACCAGCACGAGTGCATACGAGGCAATGCCAAAGAGGCGGAAGGGGTCAACATAGGGACTGGGGTATTGCTGTGTTTTCAGGCCCATGAAGTACCAGACAGAGACAACTCCATAGATCAGAAGAGAGACAGCAAGCCAGAACCAGAGTACTTTTGAGTGTGGAGTTTTCCAAATACGCCGCATGGGTTGCTGCGTGGAAGGTTGTTTTGTTGCCAATGCCATGAAAAGATGCTCCTCTACACGACCCGTCGTCGCAGAATATCTTCAGTTGAGCCAAAAAATGTGGTTGGTTGTACGCGGAAAGCCGCTCCCATTGGGCAAGCCTCGACACAGGCCTGATCTTTGTAGCCGACGCAGAGATCGCACTTGATCGCAATTTTTTTGCGCATCTCGTCATAGCTGTTGCGTGGTAGAGCGATATCGAGTGGGCTTGGAGCTGCGCGGTTGCCCGCAACTGCCATGGGGAGCGGTTTGCGTTTGGGTTGCCAGTCAATGCCTTGCTTAAAAAAGCGGCTCAAGCGTTCCCAAGAGCTACGTGCGATCTCCTCTTCAGCATTGGTATCGATAATCGTGATGGCATCATAGGGGCAGCGTTCCGCGCAGATGCCGCACCCGATACAGGTTTCGGTAATATAGACCTCGCCATCGGGCAGACGGGCGATGCCTGCTCGACTACAAAGCATACAGACGGGGTCTTGGCATTGGCGGCAGGCCGTTGCGATACTGATGTTACCAACGACCATGCCCTTACGGTTCATGCGTGAGTGCCCATGCCGACGTTCGCATGCCTCTTCGCATTCATTGCAATGGATGCATTTGTCCAGGTCGATGACCAGCACTTCGGTTCCTTCAACCACACCATCATTGACGATTGAGTGTAGTCCGTCACGCACCGCGGCGTCAGTAGAGAGACCAAGCGGCGTGAACTGTTGTAGTGGGCTGGTAGCCAGGATGCCCATATTTGCTGAGGCCGTGCTTTCAACATATTCGCGCAGACGCAGCGAGAAGCGTTGATAGACTTCAGGATAGTACTGAAAGAGTGGCATGAGTGCGGCGCGTGGAACTTCTGCGACGCGTGTGCGGTTAATCGAGGTCACCGTCACGGCTCGTCCATCGCCCAACAAGTCCAGGCCACCTGCGAAGTAATCACCATCCTGGCGATAGGCAATAATGCGTTCGTCTGTCTTATCGTGTCCAGTTCCTGCTGCTGTATGACGAGCAACCTTGACGAAGCCTTCGAGAATGATATGCAAACTTTCACGAATAGGGCGGTCGCGGCCTTCTTCGGCAAAGAGCCGTTCGCTACGTCCAAAGTGTTGGACCTGTGTTTGTTCCGCTAATTGATGGATATCGGCCTCAGAGACTCCTTGGAAAAGAGCCATACGCTTCAGGATAGAGCGTATCGAATGGGCAGCGTTGATCTGCTCGAGGAAATGTTGCACGTGGGGAACCAGTTCTACAAAGCGCTGAACGACCTGTTCAGGAATCTGTAAGATCAGAGCCTGTGTTTGTGTGCGTGCGCTCGATGGATAAGGTTGTCCGGTGAGCATACTATATTCGCCCACATATTCGCCGCGCTGCACAATGGCGACAGCTAGCTCTTTCTCGTCCATCTCGGTTGTGACCAGGACCAGGCTGCCTTCCAAGATTAGATAGAGATCGCGTCCATAGCTGCCTTCGCGGATGATCGTGGTCTTCGGTGGCAGTGCGAGCAGTGTTGAAGCTGCAAAGAGATGGAGCAAGTAGTTTTCAGGGATACGTTGTGTATCTCTGAGGATAGGATGCTCGCGTAAACGTTCAATCAGAAAGGGAATCGTCCAGTTAGGAGGCAACAATGATGCCAGGTGTTGTAGATCAACTGGCTCATCCCAAGAGACGCCAAGTCGCTGCTTGAGTGAGAGCATTAGTAGATCACGGTGGTTGTCAACAGGACAGACGGGGACACAAGAGCCGCACATGATGCATTCATAGGTAAAGCGTGCAACATGCGGCGCGACATCCTTCGTTACCGTTGCATGATTTAAGTCGGCGATGCTGACCATTGAAGACATCGGAATAGGGCAGGCACTCATGCAACGGTTGCACCCAATACACATATCAATCTCGAAGTTGACATGTTTCGGATTGAGCATACGCACATCTGTGCGGTGAGCCATCCCTGCTGTCATCTGTTTCTGCTCTTGTTCAGCGGCGGGTATAGTAACCAGAGCGGTAGCTTTTCCGCTCCGCAAGGCGGGTGTGGGCGTTGAGGTACGGGCACGCACAGAGGGAAATGAGAGATAGAGCAACGTATTGCCAATCACGATGCGGTCTCCGTGTAGCAGGTGATAGGGATTATTAATCTTCACGCGGTTGACAAAAACGCCATTGCTGCTGCTGAGATCGCGAATATAGAAGCCGTCAGGGGCAGTAAATAATTCGGCGTGGCGGCGTGAGCAGGCCGTGTCATCAATCACAAGCTCATTTGCCTTGTCGCGTCCGAGGGAAATCCGTTTACCTTGTTCTAGTGGGTAGACACGCGCTTCGCTCTGTGCCGCGACGATCACCAGTGTTGGGGTTGCGCCCAGAGAAGCGAGTAAACTTTCTGGAATAATCTGTGTGGTGTTGTTTTGCAGTGCGGAATCTGCAAGGTGGGTGAATGCGGCATGCGGTGCGGCGAGCAGCGCGGTTTTGGCGGCTGGTAGCAGACGTGTGTTTGTGACATCAGGGGTAGAGCGCAGTTGAAAGCGAAACTGAATGTCGCCAAAGCGTAAGAGATCGTTGTGTTGCAAGTTATAGGTTTGTTGTGTAGTAAGCTTACGATTATTCACAAATGTCCCATAGGAGCTACCCATATCACGTAGCACATACTGTCCAGGCTGTGACGTATCGGCTGCGAGGCTTATTTCGGCATGACGACGCGAAACGGTGGGGTGTTCAAGTTGGAGTGTCAGGCCCGCTTGTCGTCCAATTGTGAGAGGGATGCGCATCTCGGATGGATCGAGTGGCATCTCTTTCAGGGCCATCGGTAGTTGTGGCTGTGTGATAGGGGCGAGAACGGCTGCCAAGGGTGTTTGTGCCTCGTGCATGTTTATGTCTAGCAAGGTTACGCTATCTACAATGGCCGTGTGTTTCACCTGACCAATCTCGGGGATGGTCGGTGGGATGTTCTGCTGATCGAGCCAATCATCTAAGGAAAAGGCCTCGTCAAAGATGTGTGGCAGCACGGGCGAAAGGTTAACGTGCTGATCGATAGAGCGTTTGAATGCTTGTGCTTGTTTGCGGTCACCCAGAAGGATTGCGCCAACGGGAATGCCATGCTGGAGCAACAGCTTGCGGTAGTTACGCGGCTGAGGCTCGGCGACGATTTCTTGAAAAGGTTGATTGCGTGGGGGTGTAGTCAGGCCGAGCGAGACGAAATCCAGGCCATAGAGAAAGGTGGCGTTATAAAAGGTTCCCGTCTGGTCAGCATAGTGCATGCCGAGCATATGGTGAGCGGCAATGCGCGCCTGCTGAATAGCCGGATACCACTGACCGAGGACACGTGTGCGTTTGGTCAGGGGATCGGCTGTCTCGATGAGATCGCCAGCGGCGTAGATATCGGGGGCATTGGTGCGCATAGCGGTATCGACCATGACGCCGCGCCCACAGGCAATGCCACTGGCTTGAATGAAATCGGTGAGCGGCTCAATGCCAATCGCGATCAAGACAGCCTCGCAAGGAATGCGTGTGCCGCTGGTGGTGATTATGCCCGCCACCTGCCCATTGAGTCCAATAATCTCAGCTATTTCTTCACCGGTGCGCACATCGATGCCGTCGCGTCGCTCTTCATGCAGAACCATGTCTGATGCAATTGGGTCAAGAACTTCGGACCAGAGCATTTGGTTGCGCAAAAGATGTGTGACCTCGTAGCCACGATGGCGCAACGTCTCGGCACTCTCCAGGGCTAATGTGCCGCTTCCGCTGATGACAATGCGTGTGGTATTGCCCAGACGGCGCAGTATCTGCTGGTAATCGGCGATAGTACGCAGGGTGGTAACGCCGGCGAGGTCCAGGCCAGGGCATGCCAGCGTGCGGGGACGTGCGCCATTGGCGAGCAGCAGTTTATGATAGCCGAGTTGCTGACCGTTATGTAACTGAACCGTATGGTGTGCAGGGTTGAGCGCGACAACACGCCCCGGCACAAAATGGATATGTTGTTCTTGATAAAACGTAGAGGGCCGTGCCCAAAGTTTCTCTTCCGGCATGCGCCCACCCAGATAATCTTTCAGGGCGGGGCGATAGTAGACCGGATAGGGATCATCAGCAACAATGGTGATGGAACAGGTCGTGTCCTCTGAACGTAAGATTTCGGCGGCTGTGGCTCCCGTAATGCCGTTGCCGATAATCAAGTAGGACAACTGTTTGCCCACAGTATATACTCCTCGCCAACAAAATTTTCTTTATTTCTTTGCTGTCATACTTAATAATAGTCATTTATTGCGTGTGCGCTACAAATATGTAGCCTTTTAGTACTCAAGTACCGTTATGCAAGGTTTTTCTCAGACAGACGTGATAGAAATTGTATGTAAGCGAGATGAAACTATGATGAAACGCTTCCAGTCGCGAAGATATGGATAGTTTTTCTGCTCTTGCATCGGCCTGAAATGGCGTGAGAAGTACACTGTGGCACTGACCCACAAGTCCTGTAGCGAGCGTACTGAATTGACGGGCTTGATAGAGATGTGTACACTACTTTTCTAGGGGAATAGAGTGGTAAAACATAAAATCTTGCGAGATTTGTATACCGGGGAGGAAATATGCAGACGTTGCAATCAGAGCAAATGATAGGACGTACTCTAGGTGAGTATAAAATAGAGCGATTACTCGGCAGCGGAAAATTGACGGCAGTGTATATGGCACGCCATTTAAGTGCAGAACGTCCCGCCATGATTACGCTATTTCTGGTGCCTGACGAATTTTCTGCCCAGGCTCGTGAGCGTTTCGTGGCACGCTTCCTGCGCGAAGGAGAGCAGTTGCTTCGCCTTGCGCATCCGCATATCCTGCCTATTTATGCCGTGGGTGAATATGCGGGTTCTCCTTATCTGACGACCGCTTTTGTGAAAGAAAACTCGCTGGCCAGTATTTTTCAATCACTGCCCAGTTTTACGCCTAAACAAACATTGATCCTCTTGAAACAAATTGCCTCGGCTTTGGAGCATGCGCATGCTAACGGAGTGATTCATGGCTCGCTGACGCCCGCGACAATCTTGCTCAGTGAAACTCAGGGGGTATTAATTGCAGGTTTTGGTTTTGCAAACTTGCTAGCGATGCGCGATATTGAGCCGAGTAATCAACCCTATGCCCATTTATTAAACATTGTTGGCACGCCGCTTTGTCCGCCAGCGTATATCGCTCCTGAGTGGCTGCAAGGCGCGGTCCTGCATGCGCGGATGGATGTCTATGCACTCGGTGTGCTTCTCTATCAATTGCTCAGTGGCTCTCTGCCTTTTCCACAAATCCAGTCGTTAGAAACCGCTATTCAGTGCATGCGCTTACCTGTTCCTTCGTTCGCTACAAGCCATGCGAGTGTGCCTTCCGCTCTCGATTTTGTGGTGCAGCAGGCAATGGAACGCATACCCACGCAACGCTTTCAGTCGGCAGCAGAAGTGGCGCGCGCCTTTGAGCGTATTCTCGTCGTTGTCCAGGAGGCGGCCAATCCGTCCCTCATGACACTAGAGGCGCAAGTCGATACGCAAGTCACGCTTCCACCAACCGTTAACTGGTTTGGTGATGAGGGCCTGATGACCATGACTGGAAAACAGCGTGCGCAGTCGCCGTTGCCTTCTACGAAGCTACCAGGTGTTTCTCCTGTAGGGCAGGATGCAGGTGGCATGGCTTGGCAACTGCAACCGCCCGTTGTGACTAGTCAGCTGCCCGCACTCAAGCGTGGTGGGCAGGGGATGGAAGCTACTGGTAGGCAACTTGCGGTCAGTAATGAGACGGTGCCTTCTGTTGATCCTTTTGTCTGGTGGTCAACTGTGGCACTGGGTCAGGGCGAAGGACAGGCAGTGGGAACCTTTGCTTCACGCACCCCAACGACTGCGCTGGCGCGCCCACGTGCGAAACGCAAACCCACACTGCAAGACCGCCGACGGACCATCGCGTTACTGGCTGGTGGGGGTGTTGTGGCGGCAGGCGTATTGGGTATTACCGGTATTAGCCTCGCGCATATGCTACACCAAAGTAGCACCGCTACCACTGTCGTCTCTGGTGGTTCATCACAAGCACAACAAGTGTCTGCTCCTACCGTTGCCCCGACACAATCGTCAATAACGGGTGCGAAAACGACCCCAACGGCTAAACCAACGCAGCAACCAACGGCTAAAGCGACTGCTCAGCCGACGCAGCAACCGACACAACAGCCAACCCAAGCACCAGGGCAACCGACTCCGACGCCCACACAGCCACCTCCTCCGCCGACTCCGACGCCCACGCCGCCGCCACAACATACTGGGACTGTGATTGGTCAAACCAGTATGGCAACGAACTCGGCGCAAGATTTTACTAATCCTGCCAATGGCAGACGTTCAGTGCTTGTCCATCTACCGAATGGCAATTTTGTGGCTTATGATAAAGCCTGTACCCATCAGGGCGTTCAGGTGTATTATAATAGCGGTTCTCAGACGCTCAATTGTCCTGCACACGGGGCGGTATTTAATCCCGCCAATAACGGGCAGCCAGTATCAGGGCCAAATAATGGACCGCTTGGCGGCGTTTCTATCCGTGTCAATCCCGATGGCACGATTACAACCGGCTAGTATTGTTGGGCATATATCTTTGGATGTTCTAAAACCGAAGAGGTTTGCTGTAATCTAACTGTGCCATTTTGACGTAGTACAGGTCAAGAAGACTGAATGGAGCATGCAATGACCTGTGCAGAATTTGAAGAACTTTCTGGAACCTATGTGCTGGATGCGCTGACACCAGAAGAAAAGGAACAAGCCGATAAACATCTTGCGGGATGTGCGGATTGTACCCGCATGGTGCGTGAATTGCGCGAGATCGTCAGCCTGTTGCCGCTAGCCGTGCCACAGGTTGAGCCATCTCCACTGGTGAAGCAGCGCGTCCTTGCGGAGATAGCGGGCGATCCCAGCCAGCATACACAGATCAGGCGTATGCCATCGCCATTGCCGCATCGTCGCCCGCTATGGAATATGGGGGCAGGACAGTTGATCGCGGCAGCTGCTCTGCTGTTTGTGCTGCTTGGTGGTCTTGTTGGCTGGAATATTACGCTGCAACAGCAACTTGCTCATCTGTCGGCCAATGCTCCAGTGACCTATGCTATTGAAGGCACTACGTCTTCTGCTGGTGTTTCTGGTCAGCTTACTTATCTGCCCCAACAGCACATGACTGTGCTGGTCCTGCATGGACTAGCGCAATTGCAGGGGACGCATCTCTATCAAGGGTGGCTTCTCAAAGGTAAACAGCCGAGTAGCATTGGCGTGTTGAGTGAACAAAATGGTGTCGCAACGCTCAATTTCACTGGTGATCTTAGTCAGTATGATGCAGCCGCTGTGAGTTTAGAACCTGGTCCCACTGCGAGTCTGCATGCTCCGGCGGGACCAGTTGTTGCTCTGGGGACTTTTAGCAAACCACTATCATAGTTCTTTGCGTTGCCGCTGGCGTTGCTTGTGATAGAAATAGCCATAGAAGGCAATTGTGCCGAAAAGTGCGCCGCCGAGAATCAGCTCTATATTATTGATGACAAGTGTGGTGATAGAAGGGGTGAATGGGAAAAGGGCGGTATCATTGATGCAGTTAGAAACCCATCCTCCTCCTGTCGGCGAAGCGGATGCCTCTGGAGTATTGTTATTTCCGGTAATTGCGGTTCCTGCTTGTATGCCTGTAATGAGCGTGCCTGTTGGTGTGATACTAGGGCTACTGGTAGGGGTATTGGTTCCTGGCGTTGCAGTTGCCCCCGTTGGCGTTGCGACAGGTGTGGAGGTATTGGTAGGTGTTACAACGGGCGTAGGAGTCGCAGTCGGCGTAGGGATAGCGGTAGGTGTCGTGATAGGTGTGGGGGTGTTGGTAGGCGTTGTAACGGGCGTAGGAGTCGCGGGCGGTGTGGGCGTCGCTGTTGGGATTGAGACAGGCGTGCTGGTTGGCACCGTTGTTGGAGTCATGGTTGGTGTAGGATAAGGCACAGGTGTATTGGTAGGTGTTGGCGTTGGCGTGTGTACCGGTTTTTTGGTGGGTGTTGGTGTGGGACGCGGATGATATGGGCGGGTAGGAACGGTTGTCGGTTTATTCTGACCGCCACCTGTTTGTATGACTGTGGTGGGATGGCGCGTTGGTGTCTGTTGTGGTGGGCTGGTGGGCGTGTTGGGACAGCTTTGGGCTGTAATGGTGATTGTGGGGGTTGCAGTGGTATGAATATAAATGGTCTGTTCGGTTGCCGTGAGTAGATAGCCACCGTTGTTGTTCGGTCTATTGAAAAAAAGGAGGTTGCTTCTACCTGCTGTGATGAAAAGTAGGGATATACTGATGCAAATAAGTAAAAAAGTAAAAAAAACTTTTAACCCACTATGGTATTGTTTGTGGTTCCATAGCGCCATAAATGTGTCAATCATCGTCTTCTCCTATCCTTCCCCTCTGATTGATGGCTGATTTGTGGTGTGCTGAAGCGTTGAGCGAATGTACCCTCTCATCGCTCATGGATGTTTAAATGATGCTGTGTGATGTGCTGCTTTGGATGGTGTTCTGACAGCATGTGAGATAGCGGTTGTGTATCGATATGGTCAATTGCTAGGCGGGTAGAATGGCGCGGCAGTTCTCCACTGGTCCAGAGGCGTGCCATTCTTTCGGTCGCGTACTCGTCGTGTTGCACAAAAGTGGTGTGCTGAAAATGTCGTAAGATGGTTTCCAGATACATTGCGCATTCCAATGGGCGTGGCATATCAAACGTTTCGCGCTGCGTCCAATGTGAAGCTGCAAATGAGATGGCATCAGGCAAGCGAAAAATTTGCGTAAGCTGTGCATAGTCTAGGAGCATTTGTCCTGTGCGTCCAATGTAAATGATCCGTTTGTTGCTGAGAATGAGCATGCCCTGATCTCCGGCCAGGGATATGGATGTAACGCTCGTGTTCACGTTTGCCTGTGGTGTGCGACGTGTAGCATCGGTGACATAGTGGGCATGTTCGTTGGGCAGTAGACGGATCGGAATGGGCTGCTCAGGCAGCGGTTCGCTCTTGAGTTGTTGTGCCAGTTGTGCCACATCAAAGCCGTAAGAACACAAGGTGTGGGCGAGTTGTGGGCGTGGTTGTTTTAGCGTATCGCCTACGCGATGGGTGAGTCCTCTGTGTGAAACGGCGATGGGCGTTGTGGGAGCCTGAGCCATATCCTTGAGATTGCTCTCGTAGGCGGTGATTGGGCTATATTCCTGTGGCATGGGTGGCAGTGTGCCAGATATCTGCTGAAGAGGATCAGACCAGGGTGATTTCCCTGCTTTCCAGATGGGTGCGACGCTCTCGCCACAGAGTGTATTTAAGTGGATAACGGCCTTTTGGGCCGCCTGTACATCTGAAATGCCACGCAATACAATATCGTGTTCGCGGAATCGTAGGGTCAGACGCGCTGAAGGAATGCCCATCACACGCTGGTATGTGGGACGTACATAGACGAGGTCCGCGACCGCATACGTGAGACCGTGTATATCGAGATAGTCGTGATAGAGACGGCAGAGACGGCCCCATCCATAGACGAAGGTTATTAGCGACGCATCCTGTTGATTTTCCACCGTTTCCACATGCACCTCCACACTTGTTGCCTATCCACTGGTGGCATATCGAGCTGTCATGCGTGTGCCGATATGCTATTTGTTCCATAATAGGAAGACGTTCAAGGTGAGCAATGGTAACATTTATTGAATATATTCGATGTATTATGGAAAAGGTGCGTTACTAGCATGGCGAGATGTGTTTGGCTTTTCTCTTCTGGATGCGCGCTATTTTCTTCTTCTGCGGAGAAGGATGGTAAGGAAAAAGCCGCGCATACTGTGCCAGACTTGTTCAGCATGGTCTTCTTCTTGTGGATGGGGGACGTGTTGGCCACTCCCCCAGCGGTCTCGTACGAAAAGTTCAGTCAGGTTCCAGATCGCATGTGCATTCTGGGGAAACTGTTGACTGAGCAAACGGCTATATTCATAGGGTGTTTGTGTGCTGCGTGGTGAGAGGCCTCCCCAACTGGCAATCTGGCAGAGACGCCAGAAGAGGCCAGAGACACGCGAAGAATTGGCATAGAGGTTACGCCACCAGTGTCTGGCGAGTGCGAACAGAAACAGGCAGAGCGAGCAGAGCAGGAGCAGGAGTGAAAAGCCAGCCAGAATACTCATGTTGAGTGATGAGAGGAGAGCCTTCTTTGGTGTGGTTGGATGTGAGCCTGTGTTTGGGGCGGGTGTGGCTTTAGGTGGTGAGACGGGCTTGGGCGTTGTGGTTGAGACAGGTTTAGGTGTGGGTGCAGGTTTGGCAGGCGTCGGTGTGGGCTGTGGGTGATTGATGGCGGTCAGCGAGTAGCCGGGTGTGGGGTCGAAGTTAATCCAGCCAAAACTGGGCAGGTAGGCTTGCACCCAGCTATGCGCATCGTTGCCATCGACGACCCAAATTTTGTGTTGTGCGTCGTAGTGACCATAACTGAAACCATTGACCATGCGTGCAGGGATGCCGAGCTGGCGTGCCATGACGACCATGGCACTTGCGTAGTAGGTGCAATAGCCTTTGTGTGTCTGAAGGAGCCAATCTACGACATCGACATTGGCAGGGATAGGCGGATTATCAAGTGAATAGGTAAAAGTGTTGGTATCATTTAAATGGGACTCGATCATTTTCAAGGCTTGATAGGTGTTATTTGCCCCCTGTGTCCATTGTTGCGTTGTCTTTAGGAGATTGGGCGAGAGATTATGCGGCAATTGCATATAGTAGGTTTGGAGCATATTGGCGTTGCCATCCGCCAACCAGAAAGAGGGATTATCGTTTGGCAAGGGAATGCCGCTCAGTGTTTGTGCGTCAGAAGGTGGCAGGAGCGAGGTTACTTGATAATGCTCGCCGCTCACCAGATTGCTTTGTTGCATCCAGGCGGAGGCTGTACCGTTATTGTCAATGTTGGTTGCGACATCAAAACGGATTGGTTGTGCGGGAGCGAAGAGATAATGTTGGGTATTTTCGGGTGGCTGGACGAGTGTGATCGCGCTCGTAATCTGTTGATAGTCGTTGCGGATGATATCGGGTTTCAATGCAGTATCGGCAGAGAAAGTTGAGCTATCAAGTGCATTAATCAGTGTGGACCAGGTGTGTCCATCGAATTGATCGTAGGTAAAGCCTTCGAGATAGCGTGGCCCATTAGAACTGACGTAAGAGAGGACCTCGCCCGTAGGCAGATGGACGTTGCCACTGATGGTCATATGGTCGCTAAAGAAATTTGTGGAGGGTTGATAGGGTTGGAAGGCCGATGCCGGGTTTTGCCAGGAGATCTGCCCATTAGTAATGTTGTTCCAGGCGTTATCCAGCGCATTCCAGAAGGTTTGCCCTGATGTTGATTGTTTGGCAACGGGTAGAAGCGAAGTTCCAATAATGGCAATCAGCGTGAGGACAGATGCGATCTGCATACAGCGGCGTGCCAGTGAACGCAACCAAGCGTGATTTGTATGAAGGCCCTCCTGTGTCCATTGAATGACTTGTGCGGCAAGCTGTATGCGTGCAATCAAGAGGAGCAGTGCAGCCAACATAATAATCAGCAGATAAGAAAGGTCTTGTCGTGTGTAGCTGTTGAGGTTGACGAGCATAATTGAGCAATAGACGAACGCAACCAGCCAGGGTAGGTGTGCGCGGTAGATCAGCCAGCAGCCAAAGTAGGCGAGGAAAAACGAGAGAAAGGTCAGGTAGAAAAAGAAAATGGTATCGGTATTGGGAAGTGCGCTCGGCGAGAGTCCCCCTAAAATAATTGCTTTGATGCTGCCCAGGAGGAAAAGCCAGTTAATATGAAAAGTGACCTCTGAGGTGAGCCAGATCGAAAACCAATGGCCTAGCAGACATGCACCGAGATGAAGAGCAGCTTGCGGTAAGCGTGGCAATTTGGCGACGATTAGACCAACCAAGAGGCCAACGGCTGGGGACCAAAGTAGCATGGGGCTATGTGAAACCCAGTGGGCCTGTACGATGGCGTAGACGACGCAGTACACCGCAATTGCGAGCAGAAACAGGGCAAGCCAGCCTTCCATAGGGGCAAGGCGCACTGCTTGTTTTGGGTGTGATTTGGGGTTGATGGCGGAACGTATGTCCTGCGCGTCTCGGTATGATGGGGCAACCGGCGGACTATAACGTTTTCCCTGAACGTCACTATCCGCGACACGCCGGGTATCAACAACACTTGAACGCATGAAGCACTCCTCAAGGCAGCAACAATCCACTCAGTTTTTTGCAATAAAGCTACAAGAAATATAACGTTTCAGTAGGCTATATTTTTTGTGTCCTTGTCAGGGTACTGTTGATCTCATCCAGTGACTGTAGAAGGGATAACATTCCTTGTGGTCAAAATGATACATGCTTGCTAAGATATAGTCAAGAAAAATGGCTTGAGTAGTATGAAATACCCGTTTTTGGCGATGATCATTGTGGTGTCTCGCTGGTGGCTTCGAGCGATTTCAGCGGTTTTCTGCCAAAAAAGATGAGTAGTAAACTGGGTGCTACCAGCAGGCAGCAGGCACCAAAGACAAATGAGGCCGAGAGTGTCACGTTTGTTTGCAACCAACCTGCGACGGTCGGGCCAATACTGTAGCCAACGCTCCATGTGACCGAATAGAAACCGCTAAGTGTGGCACGGTGGCGATCAGAGACGCGCTCCATGGCGAAAGCTGCATAGATTGGGTCGATGAGTGTGCGCATCAGCGAGCGTGCATATTCGCCAGCAATCGTCAGTGGTAGTATAGGTGAGAAGCCGATGAGCAGCATCAGCGGCGCGCTGAGATATTGCACGAGCGTGATTAGGCGTAGTTTGCCCCAGCGTTTGACGAAGAGTGGCGCGCTCAGAGAAAAAATGCCACCTACAAAGCCAGAAATGGTGAAGATGATGCCAAGCGGACCAGGCAAAAGATGGAAGCGCAGCACAAAATACAGTTGCATCAAGCCAACGACCGCTCCCTCACCCATGGTAAAGAGCAGATCTGGTATCAGTAGCTGTGCAAAGAGCAGGTAAGGAAAAGGTTCGCGTGTTGCGGAGGCTCTTTGTTTTCTGCTAGCGGCACGTGAAAGACGCTGTGGTTCACGCAGAAACCAGAGTGGCAGGCCAAAAATGAGCGTGAAGAGGGCGGCGGTTAATACCCCCCAGCGCAGCGGAATGGTACTGGCGGCGGAGATGTGCATCATCCCCGCGACTACTTCTGGAATAGCTCCGCCTAATAAATTGCCTAATGCACCAATACCGAGCAGCAGGAAACTGTTCAAGGCCAGGATGCCGACGCGCTGCTGTTCGCTGCTGCTACTCTCTGTGAGAATGGGAATATTGGTGACCCAATAGGCCGCAGCAACCGTTCCCTGTATTAATGTAAAGAACAGGAGCAGCGGTGCGGATGTGGTCAAACCGGTTGCTGCTAGAAAGAGTGGCGTGAAAATTGCCGAGACGAGCAGTACGGGTTTGCGCCCGATGCGGTCTGCAAGTAGACCAATGGGAATAGCTCCAAGCAGTGAGCCAATAGCTCCCATGGCATTGAGAAGGCCGATGAAATCTGGGCGGTAACCCAGGCTATGGGCATAATAGCTGATATTGAGCGTGGCTATCGTGATCTGAAAGCCTTTTCCCATAGTGAAGAAAAGAAGCAGGTAGACATTGAGTGGGAGATGCCGGAAAGAGGGCAGTCCCAAGCGTAATGTGTTGCGTATTGCTGCTTGTATAGAGATTTGCAAGGTATTTTGCACCGAAGGCATGAAGAGATACTCCAGTCTTTTGACACTTACCCTCAGAGCGTACCATAGCTATCTGTTTAAGGCAACTGCCAAAAGGACAGGTTGCACTGCCTCCTGCCAACTTTATATGCGCACAGGCCCACTGGCTGTCCACCATGTGAGCAAGCCATTTTCCAGTTCGTAGGAGGCCCGTGCCGCACTAAACTGTTGCTCAATGTAGGCATGAGAGACACGCTCGACGTGATGCTCTTGCTCCAACGGTGGCCCAAAGTTCCAACCGTGCTGATAGCGAGCGCGTAACCAGCTTTGCTCAATCGCAGCCTCTTCGTGAATGGGGATGTCCTTATAAAGCGTCCAGACCTGGCGATCATCAGCATTAAACGAGCATGGTGCGGGCGTAGGGACAGGGGGTGTAGGGCGTGTCGGTCCGATTGGTTGAGTAAGCGTAGGCTCCGGTGCATGCAGAATGCTGCTGGCATAGGGGGCATAGAGGTCATAGTGCCAGCAGCCGATATAGCCATAGTGCTGCATCAGCACGATGAAATCGACGATCTGCGCAGGTGCGACTTGATTGGCAAGCGAGATGATTGGCAAGATCGGCTTGAGGTGGTTTTGTCCAGTGCGTGCGGCCTGTTGCTCGAAGTATTGCCACTGCGGATAGACGTAATCGATAGCGGTCTGTGCATTGCCGTTCCATTCAGCAAAGTAGACCTGTGGGAGCCACGCATCCATATAGGGATTGAGGGCGAGCAAGGGAACGGGATGGACGAGCGGATTGGCATAGAGTGTTGGTAGCCAGAGGCCTGTAAAACGCTCTCGGACCTGCTGCCCAAAGCTGGTGGCACTCTCATATTGCCCCATATATTGATCTTCGATATCGGGGATCACGGCCCCAAAGAGTGTGCCGATCCAGGCAGAAATCTCAGCTTCGCCGCGTATTTGGTTGGAGCCAAATTGTGGCCCATAGCAATAGTGATAGGGAACGACATGCAAGTGGTATTGCGCCGCAATGTCTTTGAGCATGTGCAAGTCGTCCTGACCATACCAGGGCGTGAGGCCATCCGCGACTTTGGGATGCAGGCCTTGTATCTGCCATGCACTTGCCTGTCTGCAAATGTCTTGCCATTGGGTGCGTGTGAACTGACGTAGGCCAAACCAGAGCCAGCGACCGCTCATCAAGGATGGTAGTTGAGGGTAGGTGAGAGCAGAGGAGCGCAATGTCATGTGAGGAGCCTTTCTGTTTGAAGAGGACGGGTGGCAGAGAGGAATGGGGAGGATATGAAAATTCTAGAAGCAAGGGGAGCTTCTAGAATTATGTCTTAAT
>VFSW01002191.1_pt1 | contig 29602 bp, 22 predicted proteins | sample 5358111 | NCBI WGS metagenome assembly VFSW01 (sample SAMN11554181, study PRJNA540505) | mine drainage metagenome | isolation source: sediment from site ElyBrook_90M | place: USA: Ely Copper Mine, Vershire, VT | collected 2017 | reverse complement strand
AGAGTTTCAAGGGTGTAGAGGATTGTGTAGTCAATCCCGTGTGCCTAGCAATAGGCGCATAAAGCTGAGTGTCTAGACCTGTCTAGATTTTCAGAACTATTTCTCCTCCAACACGCACACCCAGGAGATTTTATTTATCTTGATCCTCCTTATGTTCCTGTTGGCAAATATTCGGATTTCAAACGCTACACCAAAGAACAGTTCCGCGAAAAAGATCAAATCTCATTAGCACAACTCTATAATCATCTTATTGATTTAGGGGCTTACCCTGTGCTAAGCAATTCTTATTCTGAAGTAACGCTTGAACTCTATGCACAGCACGATATTCAAATCATTTACGCTCATCGCTCTATTAATCACGATGGAACTGGGCGTGAGCCTGTCCCAGAAATTCTTGTGAAACCGAGGCTCTAGTATGACATTTGCTCGTAGTGTTGGCATACGCGCCCGCTTTTTTTGAATGGGCGATCTGGCGGATTTTCCTGGCAATCAACGAAATTCTCGATCCTGTGAATAAAACACGTGGTTTTCAAATCGATGAGGATATGAATCCTATTCATCATGCTAAAGGTGGGGCAGCAGACATCATCTTCACCTATAAAGATTTTCGGCTTGTCGGCGAGATGACACTAGCAACGGGAAGCAGACAATTTGCAATGGAAGGTGAGCCAGTTACACGCCATGTGTTTAAGATCATCTCTGATACCAAAAGCGAAAAACCCGTTTATGGCCTGTTTATTGCGAAAAAACTAGACCCCAATACTGTAAATGCCTTTTTTAAAGCACGTTACTGGCGAGACTGGACCACGTCAGTTGCAACTCCTATTGTGGCTTTAGAAATTGAGCATATCATTGCGTTAATACATTGTATGAAATTACATCATGTCACAATTGCAGATATACGCTCTTTATTTGACGCTCTCCTAAAATTGCAGGAGACATATGAAAACGGGCCAGATTGGTACAAGGCATATATCAAAGTATATCAGAATTGGCTCAACGTCCATCGCATATAACCGTAACCCTCAGCGTCCGGGGCGCGAGGGACGCGACATCCACGAGGGACGCGAAAAGCTGGGCATCGCGCGTCTTTGCTCTTGCGGTGGCTCCGGCACGTTCGCATGTGCCATCTGCCAGGTTGAAGAGAAGAAAAGCAGCCAGCCCCAGAGCAGCAATGGTAGCCCCAACGTGACAAGTCCCTGACCCAGCCCAGGAGCTGCCCCCAGTAAACCATACATACTGATAAATGCACCCACTTCCAACATAAGCATCAATGTCAGCGTGCGTGCATGCGCAAAAGACAGGGTCAATGCCAACGCGGGTAACAGATACCAGGGCCAATAGATGGGCATGAGTGCAACACCACACAGCAGCAACCAGCTAGAGAAGAGTAAGACCAGCCCAAGCGTATCTGCCAACCAGAGGCCCAGCAGGATCAGCAGGCCCTCAATCACTAACGCAAAGGCCGCCCAGTGATGCGGTGCAAGCACCCAAAGCAAGGTAGGCGGCAGCGTCACGGGCAAGTGCAGCAGTGCAGCATCTAGCGAATTCAATGCCACATCGGGCAAAAATACCTGTTTATATGCACTCCATATGCCTGCTAGCGCGTCAGATTGCCAGTATGGCGCATACGCCAGTGCCACAATCAACACCGTGACACAAATCATACCTAGCCACCATAGAAAACGCCGTCCGAGATAAAGAATACGCGACTCACGCAACAGCATGCGAAAAACAATTGGCAGCAACAGGGCATAGAAAGGATTGACCAACACAACCAGCAACGCGCAGACCCACCCAAGCGTCGGTGACTCACGTTGTAAAAAGAAGATCGCCAGCAAGAGGCCAAAAACAATTACAGCTTCTTGCTGCATCAAGCCAATGCTAAACAGCAATACCAGCGGATTCCAGGCATAGAGCAACGTACCGATGGCGCGCATCCTCGGCCTGAAGCGTTTCAAAATCAGCCAGAGCAGGATGCTACTGGCCGCATGTGCGCACAGACCCAATAGGCGAAAACCTATGACCATGCTAACAAGACTTTTGCCGGCCAGCAGCGTTACCAGGATACAGAGGTCTAGCCAGATAGGACCATAAGGAGCAGTGTTGGGATGGAAAACACCGAGGAGCGGTTGCAGCAGATCATGGGAAAGAGCGGCAATATTGCTACCGACATAGGGATTGGCATGATAGACCACGATAACGCGCCCATAAAACCCGTAGAGCGACAGATTTTGCGAGAGTTGGTTGACGCTGCTCGGCAGGAGCAATAGCGTCAAACTGAATAGCAGGGTAAACAGCAGCATTGTCCAGAACAGCGTCAGTTCGCCTAACAACGAAAGTCGTTCCATCACCACACGTCGACAGGCAAGAGCGGCCAGGACCATACAGCCGGCCGCGAACAGGAGTTCACCGATCGCTAGATTCAGATTGCCTGTCGTAGTCAGTGGACTCAGCCAGGGGGTTCCACTGAGGACTTGCACAAGGGCCGGCAAGCGATGTGTCCAATAGAGCATTGGCAGCCCGGGCCAAAAAGCGGAGAGAGCGGTCAGCAGTGGGTCTGTAGAGCGGGCTAGATTTGCCAAGATGGGATAGAGAGACAGCAAAGCAACCTCTAGCAGCAGACCGCAGAGCAGGCAGAACAGGACAGCACGTCCTAAACGCGCCTTCTGTTTGCCCTTTGTTACTGTTGCTTGGAGGGTAAAGTTGCCGCGTGAGCGTTGTGCAGCGGCAGGTACGGTCGGCAAAGTGACACCTGGGAGAGCCGGTTGCGTTCGTTGGCTACGAGTTGTATCAGGACGCTGCATAGTGACTCCGTTACGCTATCGCCAATAGTGGCAAAAGTGCGTAGAAATTTCTATTGCCCTAGTATGGAGTATATCTTGATGGCTGTCAATAAAGGACGATGACCCAAAAGTATCAGTCATACGAAAAAACGCATCAGACTTTCCGCTTTGCCGTTTTTCACAAGTATAGAAAGAATAGGTACACAGAAGGAGTACCTGTACCTCGGCTCTATTGTCAGACAGAACGAACAATGTTATAATAGCGTGGTATTTGATGCCTCACTCTGCCTGTTAGCAACAAATAGAGGTCTCTTTCCTTAAGAAGAGAGCGAACAGCGAAGAGACATCAAACCCCACGACATCGTGGGACAAAAAGCTGAGGCCGCGCATATGAGGCGGTCCTGTAACGCATCACAGCTACAAAAGAAGCTATTGATGCTCCACCTGCTCTGGCAGTGCCTGATTGTCATGCAAGTCCATGGCAAGTTAGGGGATACATTGACCAGATGCATGCCCAGAGGAAGGAGGTAGCTTCGTGAAGCGAGATTATGAACTTGGTTTCATTCTCAATCCCGAAGTGAGTGAAGACGAGACACGTGCAATTCTTGACCGTGTTTCGCAGGTTGTCGCCAATTATGGCGGTCAAGTTGTGCGCGTGAACCCATGGGGGCGTCGCCGTCTGGCCTACCCCATTGAGCGTCACCGCGATGGCAACTACATTTTCGTTGATATGATCTTGACCCCTGAGACTGTAGCCGAACTCGAACGCACCATGATGGTTTCGGAAATCGTTCTCCGTCATATGGTCAAGAGACGCGACCCGAAGGCTGTGCAGAAAGAGCGTGAAGAGCGCGAGGCGCGTGCCGCCGCTGCCGCTGCTGCTGCCAGCGCACCCGCTTCGGAGGTGGCAGAAGTTCCTGTCGCCGAGCCTGAAGCAAGTGAGATACCAGTCGCCGAACTTTCAGAAGTGGACCCGGCAGATGTGCCACCCGCCATTGAAGAAGAGCCTATCGAAGTCTGATATTGTGTTCGTTTGAGGGATGATCGTCCACTCTCCGTATGAGCCGGGGTTAATTTACTACACCGAAAGGATGCTTGCACAATGAACACAGTAATACTTATCGGGAATTTAGGCAAAGACCCCGACATGAGTTACACATCTAGTGGGATAGCTGTAACAAAGTTTTCACTCGCTGTGACGCGTAGCGAAAAAGCGCAGAGCGGTGAATGGCAGAAAGAAACAGACTGGTATAGTATAACTGCCTGGGGACGTGATGCTGAGACATGCAACAATTACCTGAAAAAAGGGAGCAAAGTGTATGTTGAAGGCAGTCTGTCACAGCGCAAATACAAGGATCGCAATGGCGTTGAACGTCTATCAATAGACGTAAAGCTCTCTCGTATGGAAAATCTGACGCCACGCGACACACAGTCCGCACCTTCTACTAGTTTTGTTGGCGGCCACGCGGATGAGAGTGACCTGGGAGACCTGGACGACCACCCCTTCTAGAGATCGAAGGAGTATTGATTCGTGCAGAAACGCACAGAAGGCGCCCCACGTCGTGAGAGACGCGAGGGCGGACGCGGCGAGCGCGGCTCGCGCCGCAAAATTTGTCAGTTTTGCCACGATAACGTGCGCGAAATTGACTACAAAGAGGCCGGACGTTTTATGAAACGCTACATCTCTGATCGTGGCAAGATCGAACCCCGCCGCAAGACGGGCACGTGTGCCAAACATCAGCGTAATTTGAGTATCGCGCTCAAACAAGCGCGCTTTATGGCTCTGCTCCCCTATACTGCGGAGCATATTCGCGGTATGTAGCCGTAGCACACCGGGCCGCAAGAGCAGGAGACCGCTATGCACACAGGCAAGATGAATACGTAAACATCTCCCAATGCACAACGTATTCATCCTTGCTGTGTTTGTTGTATCTACTTCAGAAGGGAATTTCTGCACGCCATGAACAGTCAGACAGCGCGTTCACCGCGTCGGCCTGAGACCCAGCGCACAACGCGCGCTGCCAAAACAAAGGCCAAGCGATATAATCGGCAAACCGCACATGTTGAGGCACGTCGTGATGGCAAACCTCTTATTTTCGGTTGGGGAAGCCACCTCTCGCGCAATGCAAAAACGCAACTTCAGCGTCGTGCAGTTTGGGCCACCACGATTCTGACCGCCCTTATCATCGTCGCTGTGGTCATTGGCTTCTGGGTCAACCTCAATATCATCACGCCAGGCCTCCCCATCACCAGTGTCAATGGACAACAGATCACTCAATCCGATTACCGTAAACTCGTCGCACTCAATGCTCAAATTGAAGATAACAAAATCTATGGCTCTCATGGCCTAATTGTCCAACGCGACTCTCTACAAAAGCAGGTTACAGTACAACAGACCACTATTGATACACAAACCAAACTCATTGATACGCTCAATAAACAGCTGCTAGCTCTCCCTGCCGCTCAAACTGCTCAGCACACCAACTTAGAAGTACAGATCACTGATGCGAAAAATACGCTCAGCACAGCCCAGACGCTACACGACACGCTCAATGCACAATATCAACAATTGCTACAAACAACCATTCCTAACGAGCAACAACTCTATAATCAATCCCAAGTTGGCAACGATAGCGTCGATTGGCTCCAAGATGATACCTTTATTCGCAACTGGCTCACGACACAAAACAATGCCGTGCAGGCACAAATTCAGCCAACCGCAAGCGCTCTCAATCAGGCCGTTGCCTCATTCAAGACCAGCTTGCCTGCCGCTACCAGCTATAGCGCATTTTTGAGTAGCGACAATGTCAGCGATGCCGATGTTCACGCTATGATGACATTGATCTTACGCCGCCAAAATATGCAGAGCTATCTCTCAACGCAAATCACTTCGCCCGCCTATCAGGTCCTGGCACGAGCTATGACGATTGATACACTGAGCAAGGCACAAGGCATTCTCAAACAACTGAAAAGTGGTGGCGATTTCGCCGCTCTTGCCAAGAAAAATTCTGTCGATACCAGCACCGCTCCCAATGGCGGCTACCTCGGCTGGCTGGCTCGTGGCCAATATGCCCAGAACTATGCCGCCAATACCAGTGCCAGCATCGACAACTGGATTTTTGATCCGAAGCGCAGCATCAATGAGATCAGCTCAATTCTGAGCGAAAACGGCACGTTCCACATCATCCAGATACTCAGCATCGACCCCTCACGTGTGATTGATGCCACTACGCTTCAATCGCTCAAAACTAATGCATTAACAGCATGGCTTCTTGAGCAGAAGGCGATGCCCGGCGTCATTATAACAGCGATTAACCAGACGATGCTGCTTGACACAGCAAATATGCCCGCTAGCCTGCCTGTTTCGGCTCCTAGTCAGTCCGTTCCAGGCGCATCTAGTGGACTGCCCGGTAGCTCAGCACTACCATAAACCCGGTGCGGAGGGGACGTGCGCTAGCACATTCCCTCCTGCCAATAAAGGACTCTTTACGCTACTCATGACATATACCGCACCACTTACAACACATACAGCTCAACAGACCAATAGCCCACAGCAGGGAATGCAACCCTCCGAGTCTTTAGCGCGCCTGCTGGATACCGCTTCCCTGTATCTCCATGTACCATTTTGTCATACACGTTGTCACTATTGCGATTTCAATACGTATGCAGGTCTCTTACCATTGCGCGCACCTTATGTACGCGCTCTTTTGAACGAGATCGAACTCGCGGGTCAGTCCGTCCTGTATCCTGATGGCTCGCCACGCCGCGCACGCACCATCTTTTTCGGCGGTGGCACACCTAGCCTGCTCACGGTTCCACAGATCACACGCCTGCTCACTGCTTGTTACCGCTCTTTTGCCATCGATGCTGATGCCGAGATTACACTGGAAGCCAACCCAGGCACACTCGACCAACAACAACTCGTGGGTATTCACGCTGCCGGCATCAATCGCCTCAGCATGGGAGCGCAGAGCTTCGATGCCTACCTGCTCAAAACGCTAGGACGCATTCACACACCCGACGAGATTGAGCAGGCTGTCCACTTCGCTCGTGCTGCCGGTTTCACCTCAATCAACCTGGATTTCATGTTTGGCTTGCCAGAACAGACCATGCAGCATTGGCAAGAAACACTGGCACAGGCTCTCATCTTACGTCCCGAACATCTCTCACTCTACTCGCTAATTATCGAAGAAGGCACGCTTTTCCATTCCTGGACAGAAGAGGGGCGCATCACGCCTGCCGATGAAGACCTATGCGCAGATATGTATGAGTATGCTGATGCCTTGCTGCAAGCAGAGGGCTATATCAACTACGAGATTTCAAACTGGGCTTTGCCAGGACACCAGAGCCGCCATAATCTAACGTACTGGCAGAATCTTCCCTATATCGGTATGGGAGCAGGGGCCTATTCCAGCTTTCAGGGTAGACGCTACTCTAATGAGCGCAGTCCGCAGGAATATATACGCATCTTAAAAACACACCGTTTACCTGAAGTCGAGAGCGAAACCATTGAGCAGGCACAGGCAATGGCAGAAACCGCCTTTCTTGCTCTGCGTACTGCGCTTGGCTTGCATCTGCCCACTTTTGAAGAACGGTTTGGACAACCATTCAGCACATTTGTCGGAGATCGCCTGCATCTAGTCGAAGAGGCGGGCCTACTCGAACAGGCCGATGGCTGGCTCCGTTTGAGCAAGCGTGGACGCCTACTTGGAAACGCGGTTTTTTTGCGCCTTTTACCAAACTAACTGATGGCGTTGAAAGCGCGCTCAACGATGCGGCCTCTAGCTCCTTAACGATCAGAAATGTCTACTGCTATGCAGGTATCTGACCGAGCCGATGCGTCTAGTTGCGCTCAGGGCGCGAAAAAAAGGAAACGCACGTGGAAACAGCCATTCATACCTGGGAAGTGTATCCGCAACTCTCGAAAGATGCATTCCATGCCGCTGAAATGCTCGGCATAAGTGCATTACAAGCACAGCTACTTGCCAATCGTGGCATCAGTACACCAGAACAGATGCGAATCTTTCTCAATGCTGATTATGCAAGTCTACACGACCCCCTGACGCTGATCGAAATGCCTCAGGCCGTTGAACGTATCCGTTACGCCCTCGATCACGACGAACACATCACTGTCTACGGCGATTTTGATGCCGATGGTGTGACCTCTTCAGCGTTGCTCTATCGCGCACTACGCACACTCAAGCCACCTGATGCTCCACTTGACTATCACATTCCCAACCGTCAACGCGATGGCTGCGGCCTGAACGAGGGCGCACTACACATGCTCCATGCTCGCGGGACACGTCTGATCGTGACTACTGATTGTGCTAGCTCGGATGTTGCACAGGTCGAGTTGGCACGCACGCTGGGTATCGATGTCATTATCACCGACCATCACCATCCACCGACTCCATTGCCACACGCTTATGCCATGGTCAACCCTTGGCGTCCCGATTGCGCCTACGGCGAGCGCGTACTCTGTGGAGCCGGCATCGCCTTCAAACTCGTGCAGGCTCTCTACCGTGCCTATGGACGCACACCAGCAGAGGAGATGGAACTGCTTGATCTCGTCGCTATTGGCACAATTGCCGATATCGCACCGCTGACAGGCGAGAATCATATCCTGACACGCCTCGGTTTACAACAACTCAACACGACACGCAAACCCGGCCTACTTGCCCTAATACGCAGTGCCAATCTGCAAAGTGGACGCATCCGCGAACGTGATATCGCCTACTCGCTCTCACCACGTATTAATGCTGCTGGACGCATGGAAGAAGCCAGTATCGCTTTCGATCTCCTCACTACCGATGATGAACAACGCGCCATTGAGATCGTCACCTATCTGGAAATGCTCAATGTCAAACGCCAACAGCAGACGGAAGAAATGATGCAAAACGTGCGCGAACAGGCACGCAGCCAAAGTGAAAAGCGCGTCGTACTGGTAATGGGCAACGATTGGAACGAAGGCATCATTGGTCTCGTCGCAGGCAAACTCTCTGAGGAGCTTGACAAACCCGTTCTAGTGCTCAGCAATGACCGTACAAAACAACTCAGTCGCGGCTCTGCACGCAGCCACAAAGGCTTTAACCTGATTGCCGCTTTGCGTGCCTTCGCCGATCAATTGGAACGCTATGGCGGCCACACGCAAGCGGCAGGTTTTACCATTAAAAGTGACCGTATCACAGATTTACACCATCACCTGCTACTCTGGCAAGATGAACAAGCCAGAACAGTGATAGAAACGTTGCCCAATGGAACAACTTCAGCACCGTCATCCCTTGCTCCAGTGCGTTTGCCTATCGAGGGCGAACAGAACGAATTAACGGGCTTTGTCACCGAACAAGAGGCGTTGCCTCCACCCATCGCACTCACGCCTAAAATTGTAGACCTGCTCTTTACCCGTTGGAACAGCATCACCTACGATCTCTACAAACAAATTCGGCAACTTGCACCCTTTGGAGCAGGCAATCCCGAACCCGTTTTCAAGCTCAACGGTTTGCGCCTATACCACATTCGTTCAGGTGGACGCGATGGACAAAACTTGCAACTCTGGCTAGGCATGTCTGACACCCCCAATGGTAATGCCATGCGCCGTCAGGGAACTTTTTTCAAGGCCGCTGCTCGCTTGAAAGAGTTTGAGGGCGTCACACAGGTCAATATTGTCTTCAGACTAGAGTCACCAGAAGATGAAAGCAAACAAGAAGTATGGTTCCGACTTTTAGCATTAGAAGCGGTGGGAGCGTGATAGCGCACGCTCCTCACACATTGACAAACAATCAAGCGGCTCGGAATTTCACGGGTAGACACCACGTATTTCGGTTGCTTCCGCCACGCGGGCGACTGCCAGCAGGTATGCCCCCATCCGCAAATTTGTCTGCTGCTCCTCTGCCTTCTGGCGCACGGCACGATAAGAACGCGACATGATCAACTCCAGCCGGCGGTTGATCTCATCTTCTTCCCAGAAGAAGCGTTGCAAATCTTGCACCCACTCGAAATAGCTCACCGTCACACCGCCCGCGTTCGCCAGGATATCCGGCACAATAGTCACACCACGCGCATAAAGAATGGCTTCTGCGTCTGGCGTCGTAGGACCATTCGCAGCCTCAATGAGCAAACGCGCCTGAATACGCCCGGCATTGCGAGCCGTAATCTGATTTTCTAAGGCAGCAGGCACTAACACATCGCACGGAAGTTCGAGCAACTCGGCATTGGTAATATGCTCGGTGTTGGGTAAACCATGCAGGTTGCCATGCTCACGCGAATAGCGCAACGCCGTCATGACATCAATACCATTGAGATTATAGACACCACCAGCGATATCACTTAGACCAACAATTTTACAGCCCAGTTCACTGAGCAGGCGGGCCGAGATACTGCCCACATTGCCAAAACCTTGTATCACAACGGCGCACCGCTCAGGTGACATATTCAGGTCTTTCAGAGCCTCACGAGTGACGACCTGCACGCCACGTGCCGTCGCTTCCAGACGCCCCTCACTGCCACCAATTGCCAATGGCTTACCAGTAATCACCGCTGGCACAGAATAGCCCATATGCATCGAGTAGGTATCCATCATCCAACTCATCACCTGCGGATTTGTGTTCATGTCAGGAGCAGGAATATCGCTATTAGGACCGATCAGGATGGAGATCTCCGTCGCGTAACGTCGGCTCAAACGCTCTAATTCGTTGCGGGACATCGTATGAGGATCACAGACGACACCGCCCTTGGCCCCACCAAAGGGAATGCCCACCACCGCACATTTCCAGGTCATCCACATAGCAAGCGCACGCATTTCATCAAGCGACACTTCAGAGCTAAAACGAATCCCACCTTTGGCGGGTCCGCGATTGATATTGTGTTGCACTCTGTACCCTGTGAACATCTGCACTTCACCACTATCCATGCGCACAGGGAAATTGACAATCAATTCACGTTTTGATTTGCGCAAAATCGCACGCATCGCCTGCGATAGCCCCAGACGTTCCGCTGCCTCATCGAATTGCGCAATCGCCATCTCATAGGGATTCATGATACCTACTACCATAACCAGTATCCTCCTCGGTACCGACCATCATCGGTCGTGTACGCACCATTGCTTGTAAAGCTACATCGCCTCACGCATATATGTCCTCTCAAGAGAACATAACACATACTCATAGGAAAGCCCGCCGTTAGATGGCGGGCTTTTACCAGCATGTCTTCTCTCAGTATATCACTCGTCATGAAAAACGTTCAAGCTGTGCATACCACCTTAGTGTTGCAACAGAGAGACATTCGACCAATCTCCAAAGTAGAGACCACCACCATTCAGTGAGATACCTTGAAGATAGGAGGGAATGATGGCCGCCATAGCCTGGTGATCCAGCGGAAGCCAGCCCACATCAGTAATCGCAATCTGCTCAGCTTTGTTATATAAAGCAAGACGAGCCGAGCCAGTCATCGTCTCAGCCTGCGCAATTGTTTGGTCAAACGTGGCATTACTCCACTGACCGTTATTATTTGGCGCAGTGCTTGTCAGGTTCAGTGCCAGCCAGTCATACGGGTCTGGAAAGTCCGCACCCCATTGTGTGAAACCAAATTGGATTTGATGATTCGCGGTTTCCTGGTTATATGCGTTAAGCTCGACGGACCGCAGTTTGACCTGAATCCCCAGCGCGTTTTGCCACATCTGCTGAAGCACTGCCGCCTCGTCAGGCGTCACCTGCGAACTGGGAAACGAGAACGAGATGGGTGGGACTTTCGAGATATCGGGATAGGCAGATTGCAGAAGGGCTTTAGCCTTTGCCTGATTATAAGGCAAACCAACATAGTTAGGCTGATAGCCCGGCATCCCTGGCGGAATAATGGTCGGTGCGGCTAATGCCGTGTTCTTAAAAACAGCCTTCACCAACGTATTGCGATCTGTTGCATAGGCAAAGGCCTGACGCACTGCCGGATTATTGAAAGGAGCTTTCGTATTATCGAAGAACAGCAGGTCCGTTTGCAACAGCGAAACTCGCGTGAAACCCGGCAAACTAGCAGCTAGCTGCTGGTCCGTCGCGGTAATATTCCAGACAAAATTGTATTGATTGGCACGATATGATTTATATGCGGTCGATGGATCGCTGACAAAGTACATATCGACTTCGCTGAGTTTGGTCTTATTGCCATAGTAATTCGGGTTTGGCACTAGGATCATTTTGACATTGTGATCCCACTCTTTCACAATGAAAGGACCCGTACCAATGCCGCTACCCACGTTACCCGCGATATTCTGAGACCAGTTTTTGCCAAGCTGATTGACCACATTTTGGTTAAGTGGATCGAAAAGCGATGTGGTCAGGTCTTCCAAAAAGTAGGGGGTCTGTTGCGTCAGTGTCACCTGCAAGGTATAGTTGTCGATGGCTTTCACGCCCGTCAAGGTCTTTGCTTTGCCATTGCTCAAAGCATCTGCACCCACAATGGGAGCCTCAAAGAAGGAGGCAATCGGCGAGGTGATTGCAGGTAGCAAAGCACGAGTCCAGGTATAAATATACGACTGAGCCGTCACGGGTGTGCCGTCCGCGAAGGTAATATTGTGCTTGAGATGGAAAGTATAGACTTTCCCATCGCTGGAAATATCCCACGTGGCCTGATCGGGTATGACATTTAAGTTTTTATCTGAACGCACAAGACCACTGTAAATCATGCTCACGACAACGCCAGAATTGGAGTCAGGTCCCTGCGCGGGATCAAGCTGATTGGGGTCAGTCGTGCCAACATTAGGAAAGGTTAGCACCTGCTTCGCAGCCAATTTTGGTGCCGAGCTACCACCTTGCGTTGCCGTTCCTCCACAGGCGGCCAGCAGCAACAAAAGTGCGACGAAGAGGAACAACAAGGTAAATGGACGTTTCACTTGCATAGCGTGTCTGTGTTGATGCACGGACATCCTCGCTTTCTGCTAAAGAGACGAGAAAATATGGCACATATGCTGTTGAATGAAGAATAGTATCCCTCATGCAAGCAAGAGCAGCAAGATTTTTGTTTCTTAGTGATAAGTACGCTCTTGCAGGTGCAGACATCACAGACATCACATGCCAAGACGGCGTGCATCTTCCTTAGTAGGTACGATAATATGTGCTGCCCGCATGTATACACATAGGCAGCACACTTACACATCAGTCGAGGACAAGGACCAGCTTGCCAAAATTTTTGTTCTCGCCCATTTTTACATGGGCTTGCGCAATCTCGTGTAACGGATACGTCTGCTCGATAATGGGCTTCACCTTGCCATTTGCCAACAGAGGTAACGCATGCGTAGCGAAACGACGCGTGACCGCCAACTTCTCCTCCAGCGTGCGCGTGCGCAGCGTGCAGCCGCGTATCTGGATACGTTTTCCCATCAGTAGGCCAAGATTGACTGTAGCTTGCGACCCACCCAGCGTGGCGAGAAAAACCAGACGGCCCCACGTCGCCAATGCCTCCAGATTTTGTGCCATATATGCTGCGCCAACAAAATCCAACACGACATGCACGCCCGCCCCGTGTGTCAAACGTTGTACATCGGTCGAGAAATTTTGGTCTGAGAGGCCATAGTCTAAACCGAGCGGCGTAGCCTGTAGCAGCTTGCTAGCAGTTCGTGATGTGCCAAAAGTGATTGCACCCGTTGCATGCGCAAGTTGAATGGCAGCAGTTCCTACACCACTACCTGCCGCATGAATGAGTACACGCTCACCCATTTGTAAGCCTGCCTGTGTAAAGAGGGCATCGTGGGCCGTAATAAATACCTCTGGAATAGCGGCAGCCTGCACAAAATCGAGATTCTCAGGGATTTCAACTAGCAAACCTTCGTGCGCTAGAATATATTCGGCCTGTCCACCACCACCGGCCAGACCCATCACGCGCTGTCCCACTTTCCACATACGCACATGAGGGCCAACCGCGTCAACTTCTCCTGCAAACTCCAGGCCGGGAATATCAGCAGGCGATCCCACTGGGGCCGCATAACCGCCCGCTCGCTGCAACAGGTCTGCGCGATTCAGGCCCGCTGCACGCACACGGACACGTACCAGATCACCCGTTGCTTCTGGCATCGCGACATCACGTATCTCTAACACATCTGGACCACCAGGTCGTGTAATAACAACAGCTTTCATCATATGCTCCTTCACATCTTGATATAGTGGCATTTTACCACGCTCTACTATGGACAATACTTTCTCAAAGAGAGAGCGTCGGCCAGGTTCCTTTTGTCAGCTTGCAGCAAATACCAGTGAAACTGCTGTGACGTGCTACAATATAAAAAGTGGTGACGATGAGCGCAATCAACGCGAAAGCACGATGCACTCGTCGTTTTTGTATGAGCAAATGCCGTCTATTTCGGTAGGCAGCGATAGATGAGGATAATCAAGCATGACAAACCTTTATCTCATTCGTCATGGGGAAGCAACGACACAAGTCTCGGAAATTTTGCGCGACCATGGCCTGACGCCGTTAGGGGTTACCCAAGCCGAGCATTTACGAGATCGCCTGGCAGCGACGGGCGAGATTGCCGCGGATGTTCTAATTGCAAGTACCCTGCCACGCGCACGTCAAACTGCTGAGATTATTGCCCCAGCCCTTCATTTGCCCATCATTTTTGACGATGACGTGCAAGAATTGCGCATTGGCAAGGCGGAAGGCATGCACATTGATGAATTCCGTGCCACGTTTGGTGGCTATAACATCGAAGAGTTTCCATTTCGTCCTGTCGCAACGGGCGGTGAAAACTGGGGCATGTTCGCGCTGCGCGTTGGTGCAGCTTTAGATCGCATCATTCATGAGCATGAAGGTAAAACCATTGTCGTCGTCTGCCATGGTGGCGTGGTTGATTGTTCGTTTCTCTACTTCTTTGGCATGAATACGCTCATCCTGCCACAGACTCGCTTTCATACACACAATACATCTATCACCCACTGGCATAAGAGTGTGCCTAGCGGACGTTCACCTAAATGGCGACTCATGCGCTACAACGATGATCTGCATGTGCGCGACCTGGAGGCTGAAGTGCGCATTCCCTGGGAACATCTGCCGACACCACGTAAGCGCGATCAGACGATGCCGCCTAAACAACCAACTGTGCCAGCAAGCGAAAGCGAGTAACAGGATTAAGAGAGAGCGAGTATTTGGTGGATATAGACAACCTTCTCGCTGGCAACGGCAAGGATATTGCCATGCGGCGACCAGGCAACGGCGCGTACCCAAGCGGGATAGGCTTTGGTCATAAGCGTGTCACCGCTCTGGGCACGCCAGAGACGCACACTAGCATCATCGCTACCAGAAGCGATATAGGTGCCATCGGGCGACCAACAAGCACATTTGACTGCAAGATCATGTCCTCGATAAGTCATGAGGGTTTGCCCGTTATGGGCATGCCAGACTTGTACGGTTGCATCTTCGCCGCTTGAAAGGAGATGAATGCTATTGGGCGACCACGCAGTCGTATACACAGGGCCAACATGTCCACGATACGAGAGTTGGGTCTCGCCCGTACATTCGTTCCAGACCTGCACCAGACCATTAAAACTTGCGGACGCAATCAGGCATGAACGCGCTAGCCAGGAGAGTGAGAAGATACGAAACTGGCCTGTGTGGATATGCAGGCAAGCACCCGTGCGCGCATCCCAAACCTGCACCGTGCTATCGCCATAATCGCCACCTGATGCGATAGCATGAGCATCATCGGCCCAGGCCAGACAACGCGCAAAACGCTGATGTCCTCGATAAATCACCTGTGTCTCGCCCGTCAAGACATCCCAAACATGAATAGTGCCATCGGTATCGCCAGATGCGATAAAATGTCCATCCGGCGACCACGCAATGGAGAGGACATAGCTCGTATGTTTACGATACACCTGGTAGCGTTGCTGCCTATCAGAACTCCAGACCTGCACAGTTTTGTCGCGCCCACCAGAGGCTAGCAATTCATCTGTCGGTGACCATGCTATAGTAAAGATATTATCACTATGACCCGTGTACGTAATGTAGTGGTTAGAAGACATAGTAGTATCCTCACACCGAATGACAGGCACATTTCAATAGCCAGTCAATGTTCGCGTGGCCCTTCGATCAACAGATTAATGGCATGGGGTAACACTGGCAAGACATATTCTAGACACTCCTTGACAGCTTTAGGGCTGCCCGGCAGATTGATAATCAAGGTCCGTCCACGTACACCCGCAACGCCACGTGAGAGCATAGCGGTCTTCGTGTATTGCAGACTGATAGCACGCATCGCCTCCGCGATACCAGGAGCATCACGCTCCAGCACGCTTTTTGTCGCTTCTGGCGTCACATCACGCGGAGCCAAACCGGTGCCACCCGTCGTCAAGATCAGGTTGAGGTGCTGCTCGTCGCTCCACTCGCAAAGCACCGCCGCTATCTGCACCGCTTCATCTGGGATAATCGCCCCCATGCTGACTATTGCGTTAGGCAACTGCTGCACGAAAGTGCGAATAGTTGCGCCGCTCAAGTCTTGTCGTTCACCACGTGACGCGCCATCGCTAATAGTCAGTACGCCAACAGTAATCACGGCTATCCTCTTGTTGTCAACTCTCGCATTAACGCGCCAATCCGGCGGCGCGGGCCGTAGAGCCAGACAGTATACTCGTCGGGTAAATCCTCTACCTCAACCGTACATCCCATCTCAGATGCCAGTTTGCGTGCCAACAATAGAAATTGCCCACGCTCGGCCTCGTCGCGACTTTGCGAGCTGAGTGCAAGTCGCCCCATACGCGCCTCCGGCTCCAGCACACTATTAATTAAGGTACTCAACTGGTCAAAGCCAAAGACAACCTGAAGATTTGGCAGCTCTTCCTGCTGACCTTGTGATGATGGCATCGGTATAGCCTCTTTTTCATCTTCCACATTATCATCTTCTTCCAACTCTTCCTCATCTTCAAATCCTAAAAAATCTTCGATATCGTTATCGCCGATTTCATCGCTCTCTTCGCTCTCATCTTCGTGCGGCTCTGGCATATTTTGCCGTTCCAGAATGGCCCGATAGAGAGCGCGGAGCTGCTCCAGAATAACCTCGCGGGCATCATCAGGAACATCCGAGCGCGGATATACGTAAGCTAACACGTGATGAAGTGGATCAGAATAGACAAACGGCGTAGAAGTGGCAGCGCGTCGTCCGCAATTTGGGCAGGTAGAAACATTCAGCAGGCCCGCCAGCACAACATATTGCAAGTGTGGGTCTTGCTCAACATTCACGTATTCATAAATTGGACTTTTAAACACCTCTCCACAAGGACAGGTAAAAGTTTGTTGTGTTGCACGTGACATAAATCTATCGTTCAGAAACTTTCTCAATAAAACAGCTTTTTTCGCAAGGACCACTTGATCGCGTCCGTTGACATTCAGTATACCATATTGTGCCATAGCATTCTCTGAGGACATCTCTCACTCTCTCACAGCAGCCTTGTTTGTTATACTGTCGTCATGTATACTTGCTACTATAAAATGTAGCACGAGGATGGTAACACTATGACCATATCACCTTTATTCCAATTTACATCTGATCAGTCACCCGTTATTGCAGAACATTACGATAGTATGAGCAATGCGACATTACACCACGGGGAGACATTCCCTTTTTTACAGACTATTCCAGATGAAGCTATTGATCTCATTGTTACATCACCTCCGTACAATATCGGAAAAGCGTATGAACAGAAACAAGAGATGACACCTTATCTTCTTGAACAAGAGCAAATCATACGCGAACTGGTACGAACGCTCTCACAGCAAGGCAGTATCTGCTGGCAAACCGGCAATTATGTCGATGCGGGCGAAGTCTATCCACTTGATATATATTTTTACCCGATTTTCAAGAAATATGGCTTAAAACTACGCAATCGCATTATGTGGCATTTTGAACACGGCTTACACGCCTCAAAGAGATTCTCAGGTCGTTACGAAACATTGCTCTGGTTTACCAAAAGCGACGAATATACATTTAACCTCGACCCAGTTCGTGTGCCATCTAAATACCCAGGGAAATTGCATTTTAAAGGTCCAAATAAAGGGCAACCCTCTGGTAATCCTTTGGGGAAGAATCCCTCCGATGTCTGGCAATTTTTACGCGAAGAGTGGGAACAGGGATGCTGGGAAATTCCGAATGTGAAGGCAAATCATATCGAAAAAACTAGCCACCCATGCCAGTTTCCCGTTGAACTAGTTGAACGCTGTGTACTGGCACTCACCAAAGAAAACGATACTGTCCTAGATCCCTATTGTGGGGTTGGTTCTTCAATAATTGCTGCACTCATGCATGAGAGGCAGGGAATAGGAATAGACAAAGAGGCCGCATATATTGCAGTAAGCAAAGAGCGAATAACACAATTTTACAATGGCACGTTGAAAACACGTCCCATGGGTCGCCCCGTCCATATCCCTTCTGGACGCGAGAAAGTAGCGCAAGTTCCTCTCGAATGGCAAAAACAGGGCACCGGAGAATAAACTATGCGCATTGCAGGTATATACTCTTTCAATCAGGGCAAAAAGGCAATTAAAGCAAAACACCTGGAGCAGCTAGAAGAGGTTCTACAAGTTATCGAGGCTATAGATGCTGAGGAGTGTAAAACAAAAATCAGCAGAGAAAAAACTATGCGTGATAGGATATTGTATAGCCCGCCAGCCTTAAACAACGCCTTTAAAGAGCAGTTTGTACAGAAAGGGTGGCTCAACTACAAAGTGACTGCCGAATATTCAAAGGATTACTATGTCCCAGGCTACACTCCTCGCGGACGTACAAGGGGGCAAGCCCCATATAGAGACATGGATTTTGTCAAAAGTATGTTAGGAGTGGAAGTACAATTTGGCAAGTACTCTTTTATGGTCTATAACGTCTGCGCAAAAATGACGATCTTTGCCAGAATGGGCGTTATCGATTGCGGGATTGAGATTGTGCCTGTAAAGGCCCTTGCAGAAGAGATGTCTACAGGCGTTTCTTATTTTGAACAGTTTGTCTGGGATTTAGAGCAGCGCGGTGTCTCAGACATCGATATACCAGTCCTAATATTTGGCATTGATACAGATGGTATTCCACCAAAAGACTTGAAAATTGCCGAGAGAAGGCAGCCCTATCTCTTCTCAAGCGAGTGGTAAACTCTATTTAGCGTCTTCGCCCCTTGCTTTGCGACTTGGTTGAAAAAGTGAAGGTCCCGCCCTGCCGCTCGATAAATTGCTGGAAATAGGCGTAAAACTCGGCGCGGTCCTGCATCGTAATCACCGAGACCGCATCCGCTGTTTCAATAGCATAAGGGTAGCCGTTGCCCGCAATCACCTCGGCACGCACAACATCCATGACAGGCTCCAACACCCCTTCATCAAGCATCCAGCGCGGAAATTCCAAGCGCGCCGGCGGACGATGCGCACTCGTTTGTAGATAGCAGAAAGCAATACTGTCACGGTATTCACCATAAGAGGCGAGGATATCGTTGCGCGCACACAGCATGGCAGGAGTGCGATCACCCCAGTGGATTTTGCCGTGCCAGAGCAGAGCATCATGAATTTTCTTCGTTTCACGCAAAACAGGTTTTTCATGCGCACTATCCAAATAGCGTAGCATCGTAATCAGATCACGGGCGTAACTGGTATCAATATAACCGATCAGCGGAATACGACACTGCTCAGAGGTACGTAGCAATGAGACAGCTGCATTGATATAATAATCGCGATAGGGTGCGGGCATAGTCATGGCAAACGAGACAACAAGCGAACCATCGAAGAAGACAACGGGACTATGCAAGGGCATGTCGGACTGGCGTACATGCGCGAATTGTTCCATTTGCTGGCATAGCGTCTCAACCTCTAACAGGTGGCGGCGCAATGTGACCTGCATATCTGAATAAGGGTAGCTGTCTGGGTCACGCCCTTCGCTTTTAACCTCCTCCATGATCTCTTCAGGAGCCAGTACCTCTATACGCACATCTTTTGTATACGCCTGGCCCGCCACGTGCGGATTGACAAAAAAGCCGACTTGGATCAGCGCGACAGGGATCGAGGCATCGCGCCAGGGTAGCAACTGGCTCCCATCAACGGCTATCGTCGTCACGCCCTCGACGCATTCGGCCCACTGGCGCGCCTGCTCATGATTGGCAAATTCGCGCCCAAAAGAAAACAGTGGGCCGTGATAATCCTGATACGCCGCACTGGCAAGCCATTGGTCAAACTCGATGCTCGGACGCGCACCCGCAGTTGTGCCATGCCCATCAGGCGGTAAGTGCTGCTCTAACATAGCACTAGATGGATAATGCGCATACAGCGTCTCCAACTCGTGTTGATAGGCATGCAATTGATCGCTGAACGAACCGTCGTACAGCTTGAACTGGCCACGTTTATGATTGAGTGCCGCCTGAAGTTTTCCTTTATGTAACATATGTCAGCTTCCCTCTCCCTCAAAACTACTTAATAACGGTACAATATAATGGTATAATGTGCTAGCTGGCTTCATTGCTATACATCGCCAGCTGTATCTCTTCCTCGCTGAGCAGGCGCGTCTCGCCATCCACTTTACGGAGCCGCACGAGACTGTCTAGCCCCTGCTCAAAGGTGTCATCATGGCTGATCACAATAAGCTGATCGAAGCCACGCACGCGCCGTATTTGCTCAGCAAGATTCATGCGGCGCAATTCGTCCATATTCTGTGTTGGCTCGTCAAAAAAGGCAACATTGAGTGTGGAAAGTTTTTTGAGCAGGGCCAACCGCACCGCAAGGGCCGCACTCATCTGTTCACCACCGCTCATTTGCGCAAACGTGCGATTGACAGCTTGCCGCCGTAGCGTGATCTCATAGTCATTCTGCCAAGTAAGTTGCGCGCTGCGGTCCCCCATGATCTCATTGAAGATACGATTAGCCTCCGCTGAAATATCGTTGAGCATGGCCTTTAAGACATGGGGAGCTGCCTCCTTGATAATTGTGCGAAATTGCGTCGCCATGCTATGCAGGTCTTCCAGCGTCTGATACTCCCGCTGCACGCCCGCTAGTTCTTGCCGCATTTGCTCTGCCTTCTCAATCTGCTGGCTCAGTTGCAGGATGCTCTCCTGATGATATTTACTTTTTTCTTTCAATGCCACCAGATCGCTATCAAGACGCCGTATTTCAACGACAGTACTTGTCAGTTCGTCAGCATCAAAGGCCATGTCCGCTTCACGATAGGCTAACTCACTTGTTTCGAGCAACTGAAAAGCTATTTGTGTCTTCTCTTCCTGCTGCTGATACTCCTGTTCGCGCAGTGGAAGTAGATGCGCCTCTTTTTCGTTTTGCAAGTAATTCTTGTAACCATCTTCGTTCTGCTGGACGATAAGTTGCTGCATCGCAATATCTCTGTCAAGTGCTGTATAAGGCAACAGTTGTTCCTGTACCAACTGCATCTGCCCTTGAATTCCTTCCAAGCGTTGCTGCTCTTCACGCGATTGTTGCAGGAATTGCGCCTCTCCCGCAACAATATTCTGCTGTGTTGCAAAGCGTGAGCGTGGATTTTGCAAACGTTGCAGGTCAGCTTCCACCTGTTTGAGCGCGGCCTCGCTACCTTTTAGTCCCTCTACCTCGTGTCGCCACTCTTGCAGGGTCGCCGTGTCTTGCTGTATCTGATCGCGTTTCTCCTGCATCTGTTTATATAAACCTGTTAGCTCACGTACCTGCATATCGGCTCGCTTGCTCTCCTCATAGGCGGTGGACGCGCTCTTGACCTGCTGCGCGCTATCACCTAGAGCAGCTAGTTCCTGGCTCAAGAGCATGATCTCGCCTTCTAAGGCAGCAACTTCGCTATCAAGCTTACGCATCTGTTCCATCAAAGCATCGCGCCGCTCTAGGTACTGATCGAGCTTGAGCAGAGCATCAGCAAACTTCTTGATCTGCTCTCGACGTTCGCTGATACTCCGCTGCTGCTGCTGCACAGTCTCTAACTGCGCTCGCTCTGTCTGAAGCAGATCGTCAAAATACGCTTCCAAGCTCACGCTCCCACGTTGCTTGATGTTGAGACAAGTTTCATGCAGTAAAGGACATTGCCCACCAGCGGATTGCTGACGCGAGTCCTCATAGGCTTCGATATTGCCTTCCAGACGACTGCACGCAACAACGACCTGCTCATACTCGCTCTGAAGACGTGGCATCTCTTCCGCTTGTGTCCGATGTTTTTCGATAACGCGCACATTCTCCTCGGCCTTGCGCAACTTCTCTCCAACATCTTTCCGCTCGCTCTGGCACGTCTGCCGGCGTGCGCGTTTCTCCTTCAGAACACGTTCTTTTGTGGCACCAGCCATCTCTTGCATGCGCAATTGTGTCAGTTGCTCGCTCCGCTCTGAAAGCTGATTGGCCACTGTCTGCAATGGCTCAATCTCGGCGATGCGTTTTAGTAATTCCTCCAGCCTCTTTTGTGCATCAGCGAGTTGCTTGCTCAAACGTCTACCCTGCTCAACAATTGCATTATAGCGTGCGACTTGCTCTTTGAGCGCATCTCGTTGCTTTTCCAGGTCCTCTTGTTGTTGTAGCAGTGGCTCTAACTCACGCATGCGCTGACGGGCCGCAGCAACCTCGTCTAGGCGACTTTGCCAGTTTTTGCTATTGGCCTGTGCGGTTGCCTGCGCACGCTGCTGTATGGATAACTGCTGTTGCAGTTTTGCGCGCTGCTGTTCGTCGGTATGCAGTTGTTTGAGTACCTCACGTGCCTGCTGACAACGTTGGTAGGCAGGCAAAGAAACCGTAAAGATTTGTTGGGCCGTGCGCGCATGGTGCAGACGCTGCTCACGTTCCAGCAACAAGGCCTGATTGTGCTGATAACTCTGTTGGTTATGCTCATAGTGCTGATGGAGGGTACGCAGAGCGTTTTCCTGCCGTATCAGTACGGCATGGCGTTCACGGTACATCAGCAATTGCTGTCTGTCCTGTTTTTGTTGTCTGAGATAGACGAGCGCGAGCGAATGCGCCTCCGCGAGTTGGTTTTGCCATACCTCCAAGTCGCGTGTCTCATAGGTGAGGCGGTTCATCTCAGTCTGTTGCGTCTGCATCTGCTCTTTATACTCTTTTTGAACGTCGAGCAGATAGTCAGCAGCAACTTTGTAATCCTCGATTTGCAGCAGGGCATCAAAGGTCTGCTTACGTTTCGCGGGCGTCTCCAGGAAAATAGCGGTAAACGTCCCTTGTGGGACACCGAGAGCATCGCGGAAAAGGGAATCCAATGGGCGTTCACGGTCGATGCCAAATAGATCATGCAAGCGGTCCGTTACATCGGCACGTTGCTCCACCTGCATACTGGCTTCTTCATCATAAATAAACCAGCGCGAACCAGAGCCACAACGCCGCTCAACGATGTACGGGCGATCATCGTTGCCGATGAAATTGACGATGACGCGCCCATATTTCGCACCTTCGCGCACAAACTGGCTCTGACTATAGGATAAATAATCAAAGAGGGCATAACCGATAGCTTCCACAAGTGTCGTTTTACCCGCACCATTAGCTCCGCTGATAGCGGTCGTGCCTTGTCGCAGGTCTATCACAATGTGGCGGTAGCTTTTAATATTTTCTAATTCAATGCGTGTGATGAGCATAGTACATATTGCCTTCCAGCCAATACAAAATATGACGCTCCCTGATGTCTCATTCTTGCCACGCCTTGCCAAAACGGAAGGGTTGGGACGTGCATGGAAAAACTCTGTACGCAGACCGATTATAGCATGCATGGCAAAGCAAAGAGAAGCAGCATGGGACTCTTTGAGAACGTTGCTCAGAGGAACCGAAGCATATGGCAATCAGCCAGGTGCATTGTAGCTCAATACGGCGTTAACAGTTTGACCTGAGCTATATGTAGCACGGCATCAGAGGTTCGTGTCAGGATGCGTATTGCCCAGTTGCCCGTCATAGCGAGAGTGCCAGAGCCACTAAAAGAGCCTTTTCCATCGGATTGCAAAACCAGGATAGTAGTTCCCATATTCATATCTAACATTGTCAGCGACAACGAGACATGAATATTGCTCGCTAACGCGGATGTTTTTGTATTCACAACACTCACTCTAAAAACATTGGGGCCAAAGTGATTGGGCGTAACGGTGATTGTATCGCTAAATTGATGGTCTGATGTCAGGATAGTGGCAGTAAAAGGAAGAGAAGACATACCTCCTGCCACCTGCAATTGCGATGTTGCTTCAGGTAAGGTATAGAGATTGGCCGTCACAGGTAGCACACTCATACAAATAACAATGCCGATCCCAATCACAGACGTGAAAAGTGTGGCACGCCTGCATTGGGCGATACGCCGCAGCAAACGCTGCTTGCGCTGCTTTATTTGCTGACTCAGTGCCGTTATCACAACGATGGCATTTCCGGTTGCTTGTACATGTTGCATTCGCTGTATGAGATAGGTATATTTGTGAGATTCCTTTTTCAAACGGATGCGTAGCGCACCCAAGAAGATACCACTACCAAGTAATAAAACGACCAGCAACAGCGCAGCAAAAAGCACGATACGGCCTGTAAGCGAGAACAGCAATGCACCAGCATGCAGTGATAGCAGCGCATCAACGAAATGAATGAAGAGCGTGGCGATCACAACAGCCAGAGCGACTGGTCCAGCATAAAGGAGCAGTCTATCAGACAGACGTACACTATTGCTTGCCAACAATAGACGTTGTGCCGCTCTATAGGTCATCGCCATATAGAGTACGCAACCAAACCATAGAGCTGTTGCCAGGATGACTACTACTATGAGTAAGCTTACCAAAGATAACATGTTACAACTCCACCTCACTGAGCATCGTCAGAATGACAAGGATAACAAAGCAGCACAAATTAGAGGGCAACGGCCTCATACGAGGTGGAAACACGCTCTTCAAAGAGAGCAGACTGTTGCCGAACACTTTTCGCTTGTGTTGGCTTTTGTAGATTGCGCCGCCGTTTCAGTTCTTTGGAAATCTGCCAGGAACCACGCTCAAAGGCGACAGTCTGCTTCATTTCTCCAGCAAAGGCTCTTCCACTCCCGCTCAAAAGGGCCTGTGTTGCTTCTTCTCCTTGCTTCAATGAGAACAGCCCATCAATGTAGCATGCATAATCAGCGTTTTCATGAGTTTGTTGGGATGATTTCCATAGTGACGTTCTTGTCGAGCGCGCCAAAAGCACAATACCGGTATTATAGGTATCTGCTAAATATCTCAACGCAAGCATCGCTTCATCCTCAAGAGAAGACATTGCATCACTTTCACCAGCCTTTGCCAACGGTTTGATCTTCCGCCAGGAGTCAATGATAATCAGTCGTGTTTGTTGATGAGTTTGCAACCATTTTTCTAATGCGCCTAGGCCACCTACATGCAAACGCGCCCACTTTGTAGCATATACAAAGTCATCTGAAAGAGCCTCACCTGGCATACGCAATTGTTTCATTTGTTCGTGAATTTGTAATTCGCCATTCTCAAGCGCGAGATACAAGACATTGCCGTGTTGAATATTCTGACTATTGGCACTAGCAACGGCCTTATCTGAGAGCGTAAGTCCCAACGCAAGATTAAACCAGGATGAGCCAACCTGCTGTGTATCTGCTAGAACAAGCAAGCCTGTAGGCAGTACGTCTGGAATGAGCCAGGTAGCAGATGCAGCATTGCGTAGTGATGCAACCGAGCGGACAACAGTAGTAGACTTCCCAAGATGTTCATCCTGCTGGCGTGCGCTCTCTAGAAGAAATTTAAATTTCTGCAAAGGGAACATGTCACCAAAAATCTGCGCAAGCCGCTCAAAAAATACCTCTAGCTCGCTTTGTTCAAGCCGTGCAATCTCATGAAAATGCGTGTATACGCTTCTTCTGCTATCTTTGCTCGCCATGATTTCAGACAGCAAGAGATGCACATCGCGGTTTTCTTTTTGTTGAGGAACAGGTGTTTCTTGCTCTCCATGCTGAAGAGGAGCGGTGACCTGTATCTCGTCGCTGGCATTGACAGGTAAAACGGGCAGCAACGGCTCGGTATTGTGGCTGGCTTGTTCCTTTGGAAGCAGTTGACGAATTGGCAATTCTTGTGTATTTCTTTTCAATGCGAGGGGTTGAGTGCGGGCATGCGCGAAATAACTGCGACCGTCGAAGGTGCCCATCAACAAATCTTTTTCAAAACCGCGCACAGAGTGGCCCTCGTCAATAAGTCGTTTAATCGAGAAGGTATCTGGTTTGGGATTGCCCAGCGAGAGATAGCCGACCAGCCGATTATCAAAGAAAGCTAAGCGACGATAGCTTTTTTTACTGCGATCAGATAAGATGGTCACGCCTATAGAAGTGCTGAGAGGATCACCCACGGTTACCATATGTAGAGAGCCGAGTTGCGTCGCCTGCCAGGAAACACCCGGTAGCGCGATAGAGTCGCTTTGACCACTCATCATTGCTGCCGCCATCTGGCCCTGTAAGACAGCCGCGTGCCATTGCATATGCGTTTGATGTCGCCCACTGAGCGGATCTTCGACTGCCGCACAATCACCAGCAGCAAAAATATTCGCGACATTGGTGCGTAGATACTCATCAACCAGAATGCCATTTTGGCTTTTGATCGCGACATCGCTATGTGTAGCTAGTGTTATCTGTGGTTGTGAGCCAGTGCAGGCAATGACAAGCTGGCAAGGCAATAATTGATTATGGCTTGTCCTGACCCCTGTCACCACACCAACCTTGCCAACAATTTCTACGACCTCGCAGTTGGTCAGTATTTTAGCTCCTGCACGACGGCAATCCTCAAAAACCGTCTCCGCCGCTTCGGGGTCAAGCACACGTGACATACATATCTCACCACGTATCAACCAATAGACCTGCACGCGACGTTCCACCAGACCCATCACCGTCTCAACCGCATGGGTACCACCGCCAATCACCACTGCGCTCTTCACTTCACTCAGTCTACGGCGCAGATCGATATAATCTTTTAGGCGATGAAGCGCGAGTACACCATCAAAATCGCGCCCCGCGAGGGCTTGCGGCAGTCCCCGAGGAACACTACCAGTAGCAAGCAAGAGGGCATGATAGCCAATAGTCCGCCCATCGCGCAAACTAAGAAAATGCTCACGTGCATGTATCTCTTCGACATGGGCAGTCATCAGATGAGTACGATGAGCATGTTCACTCCCTGCTGGATGCGCTACCAACTGCTCACGCGAAATCTTGCCAATTGCAAACTGCTTCAGTGCGGGGGTATAGATAGTAGGATGGCTTTGCTCAGTAATGATAGTTACACGCCGCTCAGGTGAGACGCGACTGACTTCCAATGCCGCCGATAATCCAGCGATGCCATTCCCCACAATGACAATTTCGCTACGCTCATCTAAAGTGTTATGATCTGCATGCGGCATCAATGCTGTAACATACTGCTCTTTCATAGGTATATTGCTCGCTTCACATCAACAATGCGTCTGACCCTTCCCCGGGATCAAAGTACGCAAGAAACGCATATAGACAATGTATTTTATAAAAGATAGAAATATAAAACGCTATTTATGCACTGGGTGTCAGTGAGAGCGTTGCCATCAACTGGCTTTGTAAGAAGGCCGTCAATGCTCCTGCCTCTCCAACGACAGGATCAACATGCCCATCGCCATTAACATCAACGCCATAATAGACTGCGTCAGCCAACTGTGTCATTGCGTTGACCTGCGCGAGATTGGTTGGAGTGTTCCGTAGCTGAAGGGCATCTTGGTCGAGCGTTGTCGCCCAAGCTTTGATATTCGAAAGCGCGATATTCATCAAGGCGGCATGTTGGCGCATCATAGGCGTAGCATCGGGCTGGCTAATTGCCAACGTTGCATGTTCTGCTGTCCCTGCTAAAAAACCATTGCCCAATAAGCCAAATCCATCGCCCGCCAGCGCATTCTGTGCAGGACATGTTGTCGCCAGTGCTTGATAATTGGCTCCGTGAGACCCCTCAATGATATCTAATATACTTTGCGCAGTACAACTTATCTGCGTATAGTCCTTACTCGCAGCAAGTTCTTGCAGAGCATTGCCCTGAATAGTCAAGAGGTGCGTTTGTTGCACTAACCCTACCATCATGCCAATCTGACCGGGCGTTTCAGGAAAATTTACGAGTAGGTGAGTAATATGCGCAAAGGACTTAGTGGGAAACACACCGCTGAGAACTACTGTGCCAACCGGTTGTTTAGGGATTCCATTTTCCAGCGTGACTTCAACTTTGTCTCCCGGTGAAAGCAGATTTGGCCCCGACATTGCTCCCGCACTTCCTTCAATATAGAGCAATGTGGCATTTTGAGCTGTTTGGCTCAACGTGCCTAAAGCCGTCACCTGCTCATTGTCATTATTAATCAACCAGCCTTGATAATGATAGCCTGCTTGCGGTGCTTTTAGCCCTTGCACCGTGATGGAGAGCGAATCAGTCGTCCAGGGCATCTCATTTTGACTATCAAAAAAGGTGACTTGCCCTGCGAGGCTCGCTGCCGCCGCCCCTTGATGAAAAAAGGCGATCAGGCCAAGCACGCTGCCACTAATGAGTATAAGAAGCAGCGCAGCCACGATCACTGTCGGTAAACGCAATCCCCTTCGCCCCAAGCGGCGTTGCAAGGCGGTACGACGTGCATCACGCTGATCGACTAACCCCCCTTCCGAAAAGCTGGGTGAAACTATCGGGAAAGGGGTTTGCATCGCCATTTTCAGTGAAGATTCTGCCGCACCAGACCTAGCTAGCCCATTGTTTCCTTCTGCCGTGCCCGTGATCTCTTTGCCCGGCATCGATACAACCTCTTCCTGCTGAAGAGTAGCAGAGGAGTTGACAATAAACGGCACACGCGTTCTGCTGCGCGGGTCGGCAACACGATGGTAAGCATTGGCAAAGGCTCCGGGTTGATAAAAACGCTGGGCTGGATTTTTTGCCATCGCTTTAACAATAATCGTATACAGTCCCGCCGGTAGATCGTTGCGCTTCTGGCTGAGTAGTGGCACCGAGGCATAGAGATGCTGCTGGGCAATTTCCTCAAAGGTATTGCCCGAAAAGACTGGTGAGGCGGTAAGCATATGATAGAGAACTGCACCTAACCCATAGACATCTGTAAAAGGACCTAGTGGTTTGCCCAGCAATTGCTCTGGCGCACTTCCTTCACCCGCAATAGCTTGCAGGTTAACCTGGCCCGTTTCATGATAAGATTCCAGCAAACTCGCTAAGCCCAGATTGGCAACGAGGATTTGTCCATCAAGCCGTAGATAGATACAATCAATCGAGAGATTTCCATGCACAAAGCCTTGCTGGTGAGCATACTCTAAGACGGTGCAAATCTGATCTAGATAACGACCAGCCGTCAGAGCATCCATTGGTACATGTTTATCTAGCCGTGTACGCAATGAGCGCATGGAAATTTGGGGTGAAACCAAAAAAGGAATGCCGCGCAAGACACCATAGTCTACGATTGGCAGCAGGTAGGGGTGTTGGAGAGCTGCGATCTGGCTAGCTTTATACTGAAAACTAGCCAGGTATTCGTCTCGATTTCTTCCCTGGAGATGCGCAGCAGGCATGAGCAAACGTACAAGACATTTAGTGGAACTACCCTCAATTTGCGCTAGAAAAACAGGCGCATAAGAATTTTTTTCAACATATTGCTCCAGGCGATAACGCCCAAACATTGAGCCAGAAAGTCTATCAAACATCTTTTGTTCAATCATATCATACCTCACGCCTATTCTGCGCATATTTCACGTTACGATCAACAATACCCTCACATTCATCTCTCTAATTTCCCATCCAACTACAATGGCATACAACGAAATGCTCAGCTACAATGAATAACGATAGATAGTAGCAATTGTAACATTTATTAGCAGGTAATTATATAACCTATTTGAT
>VFSW01002190.1_pt1 | contig 29608 bp, 27 predicted proteins | sample 5358111 | NCBI WGS metagenome assembly VFSW01 (sample SAMN11554181, study PRJNA540505) | mine drainage metagenome | isolation source: sediment from site ElyBrook_90M | place: USA: Ely Copper Mine, Vershire, VT | collected 2017 | reverse complement strand
CTTTGGGCCGGGGCCGGAGGGTTGCCAGCGGTCGAACATACGCTCGGAGGGGAAGCCTGCGAAGATGCCGATCATGGGGATTCCGAGGGCGGCGGCGGCGTGGCCACCGGCGGAGTCGTAGCCGGCGTACAACTTGCTGCGTGCGATTTGGGCGGCGAATCCGGAGAAGGAGCCGTTCCAGGTACGAATCTCGGCGCCGGTGGAGCGGGCCGCTTCGACGGCGCACTCGACACGCGCGGCTTCTTCGCCTCCAGCGCCTTTATCGATGAGGACGGCGCCGCGAAGGGCGAGGGCGCGGAGTAGATCGGATTCGAAGGCGCCACCGATGCGCTTGGCGGGATTTTCGCCGACGCCGAGGCTGACGGTGACGGAAGCGGGAGACGACTCGATGGCGGGAGGAGCTATGAAAGGGCGCGCGCCGGAGATGGCGAAAGTTTGTTCGGCCCAGCGGGCGGCGAGGGTGCTAAGCGCTTCGCGACCGTCGCCACCGAAGGCGCGGCTTTCGAAGAAGAAATAATTTTGTTCGAGGCAAATAGGCAACAGGCCGAGCTGGGTGAGGCGGGAATCGGGATCGACGACGATGGCTCCGGGCGCGCCGCACGCGGCGGTGAGCGGGATGTGAACGGCGAAGCGTTGGGCGAGAGTGCCTCGGTCGTAGGCTATGGGGAGATGGTGGATGCCGGGGGCGGCGGCAAAGAGTTCGTAATTTTTGTGCGGCCCGGCGAAAACGACGCGCGCTTGGGGGAAGGCGCGGCGGGCGGCGTCGAGCAGGACGCTGGTGACGGCGATGTCGGCGCCGAGGGTGACGCGGGAGAGGACGAAGACTTCGCGCACGGCAAGCGGGTCGCCTTCGAAGCGCCTGAGGCGGCGGATGCGTTCGTAGCGGTCACGAAGGTGATCGGGGTGGAACTCGCCGGTGACGCGGGCGATCACCTCCGAAAAGAGATCGGCGTAGACATCGCAGAGGCGAGGCTCGAAGAGATCGGCGAGGCGCTCGGCGACGATGCGAAAAAGAAGATGGCCATCTCCGCCTGAGAGCAAAGTGGAAAGAAGGTCTTCCGGCCACGGGGCTCCACGCAGGCAGTGGGCAAGAAGATCTTGGGCCGCGTTTTCAGGCGAGATACTTGCCAACCAGAAGCTCCAACTTTTTGCGCGTGGCCGCGGGGATGGTTTTGGGATCGGTGATGAGCGCGTGTTTGAGGGCCGCGCCGCACTTGCACTCTCGGGCGGCCGTCATCGCCGCCACGGCGGCGGTGACGAGACGGGCGGCGTTGGCGGCGTTGAGGGTTAGATTTGCCACGATGTCGGCGACGGTGACGGCATCGTGGGCGGGATGCCAGCAGTCGTAGTCAGTGACCATGGCGACGGTGACGTAACAGATTTCGGCTTCGCGGGCGAGCTTGGCCTCCTGCAGATTGGTCATGCCGATGACGTCCATGCCCCAGCTTCGGTAGAGGTTGGACTCGGCTTTGGTGGAGAAGGCCGGGCCTTCCATGCAGAGATACGTGCCGCCGGATTTGGCCGTGATTCCGAGCGACGAGGCGGAGCGCGCGACGTGGGCGGAGAGTTGCGGGCAGATGGGATCGGCGAAACTGACATGGGCGACGAGGCCTTCGCCGAAGAAGGTGGAGATGCGGCCGCGGGTGCGGTCGAGGAACTGATCCGGGATGACAAAATCGAGTGGGCGGTGTTCTTCCTTGAGCGAGCCGACGGCGCTGAGGGAGAGGATGCGTTCGACGCCGAGCGCCTTCAGGCCCCAGATATTGGCGCGAAAATTGAGCTCCGAAGGGGAGATACGATGGCCGCGGCCATGGCGGGCGAGGAAGGCGACTTCCCTGCCCGCGAGCGTGCCGACGACGTAGGGATCCGACGGCGCGCCCCAGGGTGTTTCGACGGCGATTTCGCGCTGCGCTTCGAAGCCGGGCATGGAATACAGCCCACTGCCTCCGATGATTCCGATGGTTGGTGACATGATTTATGAGTTCAGGCTTGGATCAGTTCGAGCAGAACGCCCGCGGCGGAAGAGGGATGGACGAAGACATAGGTTTGGCCGCCGGCGCCGGAACGCGGCTCGTTGAGAAGGCGTGCGCCGGATGCGCGGAGACGTTCGACGGCGGCGTTCAGATCGGGAACTTTCAGCGCGACGTGATGCAGCCCTTCGCCGCGTTTGTCGATGAATTTCGCGATGACGGAATCGGGTTGCGTGGCTTCGAGGAGTTCGATGCGGGAATCTCCGGCGGGGAGCATGGCGACGGTGACGCGTTCGTGTTCAACGGTTTCGCGATCCGATGCTTCGAGACCGAGAGTGCGATAAAAGCGCAGAGCGTCGTCGAGGGAGCGGACGGCAATGCCGAGATGATCGATGCTAGGAGCGGCCATGGGTGAGGGATTCGATCCAGGAATCGACGATGGAATAGGGGTCCTGACGATGCGCGGCGACGTCTTCGGCGGCGGCGGCGAGTTGCGATTCGGGAATGCGCTCGGACAAGCGCTGGCGGAGCATTTCGCGCAGGCGGAGGGTCCACAAGCGGAGGGCGCGATCCTGTGCCGGGGCATATTTCAGATACTGTTCCGCGGCGGAGAGCGCTTCGCCGATTCCCTTCCCTTCGCTAGCGACGGTGTGGATCACGGGCGGCATCCAGGCATCGGGGCGCATGGCCAAACTGAGGTTGGCGCGGATCTCGCGCTCCAGGCGATCGGCTCCGGGTTGGTCGGATTTATTGATGACGAAGACATCGGCGATTTCCATGATACCGGCTTTGATCGCTTGGACGCCGTCGCCCATGCCGGGCACAAGAACGACGAGCGTGACGGCGGCGAGGCGGGCGATTTCCACTTCATCTTGACCGACGCCGACGGTTTCGACGAGCACGTAATCGAAGCCGGCGGCATCGAGGAGAAGCGCGATGTCGACGGTGGCGTGGGCGAGGCCGCCGAGGCAGCCGCGGGTGGCCATGGAGCGGATGAAGACGCCGGGGTCGGCGTGGTGGGCGCTCATGCGGATGCGATCGCCGAGGATGGCTCCGCCGGAGAAGGGACTGGAGGGATCGACGGCGACGATGGCGACTCGTTTTCCGCGTGCGCGGAGTGAGGTGGTCATCGCATCGACAAGGGTGCTCTTGCCCGCGCCGGGAGCGCCGGTGATTCCGAGGACGGCGGCACGGCCGGTGCGGGGAAACAGCTCCTTCATCAGGGCGATGGAAGAGGGCGTGCGGTTCTCGACGGCGGTGCAGGCGCGGGCGAGCGCGCGGATGTCGCCGGAAAGGACGCGCTGGGCGAGATCGGACGGCACTTAAACGCTCTTGAGAAGCTGCCGGGCGATGACTAACCGCTGGATTTCGCTGGTGCCTTCGCCGATGGTGCAGAGCTTGACGTCGCGGTAAAACTTTTCGACGGGATAATCCTTGATGAAGCCGTAGCCACCATGGATCTGCAGGGCCTCGCTTGCCGCGCGCACGGCCATTTCGGAGGCGAAGAGTTTGGCCATCGCGGATTCGAGAGTGACGCGATCGCCCCGGTCCTTCATCCAGCCGGAGCGATAAGTGAGAAGGCGCGCGGCGTCGATTTCCATGGCCATGTCGGCGAGCTTGAATTGGATCGCTTGAAATTCGGAGATGGGGCGATTGAATTGGCGGCGTTGTTTGGAGTAGCGGAGCGCGGCCTCATAGGCGCCTTGCGCGACGCCGATCGAAAGCGCGGCGATGGAGATACGGCCGCCATCGAGGATGCGGAGGCTGTCGACGAAACCCTCGCCGAGATTTCCGAGCAGTTGCGAGGCCGGGAGATGGCAATCGGTGAACAGCACTTCGCCAGTGGCGCTAGCCCTCATGCCGAGCTTGTCTTCTTTCTTGCCTACCTTGAAGCCGGGCGTGGCCGCCTCGAGGATGAAGGCGGAGATGCCGTGCGAGGAGGCGGAACGATCGGTGACGGCCATGGCGACGCAGACCTGGGCGTAGTGGGCGTTGGTGGTGAAGGTCTTGCCGCCATTGAGCACCCAGCCGCCGCCGCTACGAACGGCGGTGGTGCGGGTGCCGGCGGCGTCGGAGCCGGCCTCGGGTTCGGTGAGCGACCAGCAACCGATCCACTCGCCAGTGGCGAGCTTGGGCAGATATTTGCGGCGCTGCTCGTCGTTGCCGGCGAGAAAAATGTGATTGGTGCAAAGAGAATTGTGAGCGGCGACGATGAGGCCGACGGAGGGATCGACGCGGGCGAGTTCCTCGATGATGATGGAATATTCGATATAGCCGAGACCGGCGCCTCCATATTCTTCGGGGAAAATGGCGCCGAGAAAACCGAGTTGGCCGGCTTTCCGAATCGTCTCCAGCGGGAAGATCTGTTGGTCGTCCCACTCGCGGACGTGAGGGGCGATTTCGGCTTCGGCGAATTCGCGAACCGACTTACGGAGCTGAGTCTGCTCCGATGTGAATTGGAAATCCATACAGGTTTGTTTTAGAAACGCGAACCACGGGGCGCGTAACTAGACGATCTCTTCCCGCTCCGGAGACCAGCGCATGGTCTTTTGCGCGCGATAGCTGTCGACAGCCATACGGCAGGCGATGGCGACGCGGAAGCCGAGCTCGAACGGGCAATTCGGCCGATCGCCGGAGCGGATGCAGTCGAAGAAATTCCGCATGTGGGCGTTGGGCGGAGTGCGCGTGGCGCCGAGCATATCGGAAGCGCCGGGCTGGTTGACCTTTTGCGGCGAGTAACGGATTTGAGAAGCGCGCGAAATGGTTCCATCGGTGCCGAGCGCGCTCTCGTTCACGCCCAATTCGTTATTGCCGAAACCGCTCGACCAGCCGATCAGGATATCCTCGGGCTGCTCGATGTTGACGTTCATGGTGTCGGGCACTTCGCGGCCGTCTTTCCAAAGATAGAGGCCGCCGGTCATGGTGACGGCGCGGGGAATTTGAAGATTCATCGCCTTGTACCAAAAACAAAGTTGATGGCACATGTTCTCATAGACGTTGCCGCCGGAATAGTCCCAATAAAAACGCCAATTGACGTAGCGGTTGGCGTCGAAGGAGCGCGCGGGAGCTTCGCCTTCGAACGAGTTCCACAGAACGTTTTCGGGCGTCATGTCGGGATACACCGGACGCGCCCACTGGGGCTTGCCGTGGGGAGTGTTGCGGTACATCTCCATCGCGACGGCGGTGACTTTGCCCATGGGAGCGGATGCGAGGAAGCGCTGGGCGTCGACCATCTGGCCGGAGGAGGTCCACTGGTGGCCGATCTGGACGGTGCGCTTGCCGGCTGCGAGATAGGCGGTTCTCATGCGCTTGGCGTGGTCGACGTTGAAGGCCATCGTCTTTTCCTGGTAGACGTGTTTGCCGGCTTCGATCGAGTGGACGAAGTGCTCGCAGTGGAGATGCTGAGGAGTGGCGATGATGACGGCGTCGATGGATTTGTCCTCGAGCATGCGGCGGTGATCGAGATAGGTTTTGGCCTGGGGAGCGAGACGTTGGGCGGCTTCGAGACGGCGGGTGTAGATGTCGGCGACGCCGGCGAATTCGGCTCCGGGGCATTCAAGGGCGAGCCGCATGAGTTCCGAACCGCGGTCGCCCGCGCCGATGATGCCGAGGCGGATCCGGTCGTTGGCTCCAAGGACGCGCTTGGGAATGGCGAGCGTTCCGGCGAGGCCGGTGACAGCTCCGAGAAATTGACGGCGAGAGTCCATGGAAGCGGCGGTTCCGTTTCTCCGGCGCGGCCAGAAACACGCGAATCGAAAGACGATTCCCACGCGCGGCGCATCCGGTTGATAATGGGTAGTTCCATCTTAGCATCGCCGGTTTCCAACAGCTTGTATATCCAACCTTCATGCCCTCGGGAGATGGCCGCGGCGCTCGCCGATGCGGCGCGCGCGCGGCGGACGCTGCGGATCTTCGGCAACGGGAGCAAGGACGGGATGGCCGGACCGGTGGCGCAAGCCGACGTCACGTTGAGCACGGCGGCGATGCGGAAAGTGTTGAAATACGAGCCGCGCGATTTGACCGTGAGCGTGGAGGCGGGAATGCCGTGGACGGAGTTGACGGGGTTGCTGGGCGCCTCGGGGCAGGCGGTTCCGCTGGACCCGATGTTTTCGGGAACGGCAACGGTGGGCGGGGTGGTAGCGGCGAATACGTGCGGTCCGCGGAGGCGGCTGTATGGAAGCGCGAGGGACATGGTGATCGGCATGCGCTTCGCCACGCTCGACGGGAAGCTGATCGATACGGGCGGGATGGTGGTGAAGAACGTCGCGGGTCTCGATACGGGCAAATTGATGAGCGGGTCGTTTGGAACGTTGGCGGCGATCGTGTCGGTGAACTTCCGCGTTCACCCGATGCCGCCGGGAACGCGAACGCTGCGATGGGAGTTCAGGGCCCCCCTAGAGGCGACGGCACGGTGCGGCGCGATTTTGAAGAGCGCGCTGCAACCGATGGCGATCGACATCGTCAAGCGCGGCGGCTGTTACGAGCTGCTGGCGCAAGCGGGAGGATCGCGGGCGGTTTTGGAGAGATACGAAAGGGATTGGGTGGGCGGCGAGGCGCTGGAGGAAGAGGCCGAACGCCAAACGTGGCGCGAAATCCGGCAGTTCACTCCGCTTTGGCTGGCCACGTATCCGGGAGGCGCTGTGGTGCGAGTTTCGTCGAAATTGAGCGAGGTGGGACGGGTTTTGGAGGAGCTGCCGGAGACGGCGGTGGCGCGGGCGGGAACCGGTGTGAGCCAGGGTTACTTCAAAGACGCGGAAGAGGCGGCGGGGTGGATGATGGAGCGCCGTGTGGGGACGGCGGCGATCGAGTTCGCGCCGCAAGCGTTTCGCGAACGCGAAGAGCTTTGGCCAGCTCCAGGGAACGACTTTCCCATCATGGAATCGATCAAGAACTTGTTCGATCCGGAGCGATTGTTGAACCGAGGGCGGCTGTATGGACGCATCTGAAATGGTTGAATTCGACCGCCCGCTACAGGAAGATCTGGACCGCTGCGTGCATTGCGGGCTGTGCCTGAACGCGTGCCCGACCTATCGCGAGCTGGGCGTGGAGATGGATTCTCCGCGGGGGCGGATTTATCAGATGGCGCAGGTGGCGGCGGGCGCCAAGATCGGCGAGACCTATGCTCGGCACATGGATCTGTGCCTGGCTTGCCGCGGATGCGAGAGCGCGTGCCCGTCTGGGGTGCAGTACGGCAAGTTGATCGAGGCGGCGCGGGCGGAGATCGAGAATCGGATCGATCGGCCGTGGCATGTCCGGCTGCTCCGGCATCTGGTGTTTGAGAAGCTGTTGCCGTCGCGGCGGGCTTTGAACGCGGCCGGGACGCTGCTGCTGCTCTACCGGGAATCCGGATTGCAGCGGCTGGTAAGGGCGAGCGGATTGCCAAAGCGGCTGGGCCGGTTTGGCGAGGCGGAGGGGATGGCGCCGCGGGCGGAGTTTCCGTTCTTCTATCGTTACTACGGAAAGGTCTTGGCGGCGGAGGGGGAACGGCGTTACCGTGTGGCGTTTCTGGGCGGGTGCGTTGCGAATATCGCTTTCGCGCGGCTGAATGAGGCGACGGTGAGAGTGTTGCGCAAGAACGGCTGCGAGGTGTCGATTCCCGCCGGGCAAGGCTGCTGCGGAGCGCTGCATGTTCACGCCGGCGTGCGGGAGGAGGCGCGGGAGTTGGCGAAGCGGAACATCGCGGCGATGGTGGATGGCGGCTACGACGCGATCATCACCAACGCGGCCGGATGCGGCTCGACATTGAAGGAATATCCCGACCTTTTCGAACACGAGCCGGAGTGGAAAGAAAAGGCGCGGCGTTTTTCCGGACTGATGAAAGACGTGAACGAGTTTCTGGCGTCGATCGAACTGAATCCGCATTTGGCGGAGATCGCGGCGACGGTGACGTATCAGGACTCCTGCCATCTGGCGCACGGGCAGAAGATTCGAAGCGCGCCGCGAAAGCTGCTGGCGGCGATTCCGGGGCTGAAGCTGCGGGAGATGGCGCTGGCCGATTTGTGCTGCGGCAGCGCGGGGATCTACAACATCGTGCAGCCGGAGATGGCGGCGGCGTTGCTCGATCGCAAGATGTCGAATGTCGAGGCTACAGGCGCGGAGGTGATTGCGACGGCAAATCCCGGTTGCATGCTGCAGCTCGCCCTCGGCGTGCGCAAACGGGGAGGCGGGCAGAGAGTGGCGCACGTGGTGGAGTTGCTGGACGAGGCGTACACGCGCTATGCTCCACATCACCAACGGTGACAGCGTTGGCCTGGCGCAGACGGGATTGCCGGGCGAAATTCTGTTCTGGCGAGACGCTTTGCACGATGGGCCCGTTCCGACCGGGCTGCCGTTGCGCGAGTTGAGCGAAACCAGAGCGCGCTTCCTGGCCGAGATCCACGGGATGGAGCTGGCGGTGGTGATGCGCCAGTTCGCCGCGCGAGACCGGACACTGGAAGAGTGCGCGCGGCATGAGGAAGTGGTGCTGTGGTTCGAGCACGATCTATACGATCAACTGCAACTGATCCAGATTCTGGATTGGTTTGCGGGAAACGCTCCCGGAGGAGTCCGCTTGACGTTGATTCAGGCGGCGGACTACCTGGGACCGATGCCGCCCGAACGGCTGGCGGCGATGTTTCCGGGGAGAAAGAAAGTAACGGATCCGCAATTGAAGGCGGCGGCGAGTGCGTGGGCGGCTTTCTGCGACGCCGATCCGCGCAGGTTGGCGCGAATGGCCATAAGGCCGCCGCGGGCGCTTCCGTATTTGGGCGAAGCGCTGTTGCGGCACCTGGAGCAGTTCCCTTCGATCGAGAACGGCTTATCGCGGAGCGAACAGCAGGCGCTTGCGATACTCGCTTCGGGTCCAAGGCGCTTCGAAGCGCTTTTTGCGGAAGGCCAGCGATGGGAGGAGAGGATATTTCTAGGCGACTCCTCGTTCGCGGCGTACCTAGGCGCGCTGGCAGGGTGCCGGACGCCGCTGATCGTCCTGCGCGGCGAGATGTGGGCGCTGACGGAGATGGGGGCGCGAGTGTTGGCCGGAGAGCGGGACCACCTCGAATTGAACGGAATCGACCGATGGCTGGGCGGGGTGCATCTACGCGACGGGGAGGCGTGGCGTTGGAGCGATGAGAGGCGAACGGTTTCGGTCTAGCGGCGCCCCGGAGCCGCGGGAGCGGGCATGGGCGCAACTTCGGGTTCCGGTTCCACTTTCTTCGGACGCGCGTCGAGGTGGGTGAGGATCAGCGATTCACGCTGGCGTTCGCCTTTGGGAGTATGCGGTTCGAAACCGGCGAGTAGAACCTCACGATCTCCAATTTCCTGAGACGCTGGCAGATACTTTTGAAAGTAATTCTTGATGCGGTCCTGCACGAGGCGCTGCGTGGACTTCATGAGGAGGAACAGAATCTGGTCGCCGGAGCTCTTCGACAGAAGCAGCCACAGCTTCGAGGGCTTATTGAGTTTGGGCGATTTCAGTTCGCGCTCCAGCTTTTTCGCGCGCGATTCGAGCGACTGCCAGGATTGAAGATCGGCTTTCTTCAAGCCGAGACGTTTGACGAGGGCGGCCGTTTCCTTCGCGTGTAATTTCGACGTGAGCAGGTAAAGAAACATGCCGAGGGGCTGATAGTCGAACGGCGCGCCGAAGGGGACCAATTGGCGCAGCTTGTGTAGTTTTTGAAAGGATGGGAGATCGAGCTTGCCTTCGGCGAAAGCGGGCGAGAAGAGGCCGACCAGTTTTTCCTCTTGCAGCAGATGCAAGAGTTCGCCGGGGTCGGGTTCTTCGGCGATCTGGCGCAGTTCTTCGCTGAGCACTTCTATGGGGATGCGGGTTTCGATGGCCGCTTCCCGCGCGTTGTCGTACTGCGATTTGGTCCGCTCCTCAATGGTGAAGCCGAGCCGGACTTTCAGGCGGAGCAAGCGGAGCACGCGCGAAGGGTCGTCGTAAAGGGTATAGGGGCCGACGGCGCGGAGCTCCCTGCGCTCCAGGTCGCCGCCGCCGTTGGTGGGATCGATGAGCAATCCGCGCGAACCTCTGGACAGAGAAAGGGCGATGGCGTTGACGGTGAAGTCGCGGCCGCGCAGGTCCTCATGGATGGTAGCGGCCTGCACCTGGGGCTTGGCGCCGGGCTTGCCCGGTTTCTCGTGACGGGCCATGCCAATGGTGGTCACGACGCCGCCGGAAAACTCCAGACGGGCGACCTTGCGATTCTCGTCGGTGTCGAGAATTTTGGCGCCGCTGCGCGCCTCCAAAGATTTGGCGAGCTTCAGCGCGTTGCCTTCCACCGTGAAATCGATCTCACGCATCGGGAAGCCGCCGAGCATGTCGCGCAACGCTCCCCCGGTTAGAAAAAGATTCATATTGGCGTGCGCCGCCGCCGCCTGTACTTCCGCCACCATCCGGCTCTGAGCGGAGCTGAGATGGTTGTCGAGCATGAACATGTAGTCGCTCATCGCTTAGGCTTTCCCGCTTTCAAGGTTCCCGCGCAAAACGGAGCGCGGCGCGATCGATTCCTGGTTGGCGTGGCGGTGCGCGCCGCACCCCTTGCGCGTTCGAGCTTCCGGACGCCGGCCGGAGGGCCAGTATGGAGATTCATTTCGTTCCTGTTCCGCGCATGGACCATCAGGCTCTGGGATGGCGCTCGTCCACCGTCCGGCGCAGATGGGAGCGCAACACATGGGTATAGATTTGCGTGGTGGCGATGTCGCTGTGGCCTAGCATGGTTTGCACGCTGCGCAACCCGGCCCCGCCTTCCAACAAATGGGTGGCGAAGCTGTGACGGAGAACGTGGGGCGACAAATTGTGAAAGATGCCCGCTTTCCGGCCATGGATCGCGAGAAGCTTCCAGAAAGCCTGGCGCGTCAGCGGGCCACCGCGGGCGGTGACGAACAGGTGTGGACTGCTCCGGCCGCCAAGCAGCAACGGACGGGCGTGCTCGGCGTAGCGCGCGATGGCGGCGATGGCGGCTTTACCCACGGGAATCATTCGTTCCTTACGGCCCTTACCAAGAACGCGGACCACTCCGAAGGCACTATCAAGGGAGGACGCGGGTAACTGGCACAACTCGGAAACGCGCAGCCCGGTGGCGTAGAGGAGTTCCAGCATGGCGCGGTCTCTAAGGCCGGTGGGCTTCGATTCGCAGGGCGCTGCCAGAAGGCGATCCAAGTCGTTTTTATTCAAATATTTGGGAAGTGTTTGCCATTGTTTCGGCAGGATAAGAGCGGGCGTGGGGTCGATCGAAAGCCCATGCTCGTCCACCAAAAACGCGCAGAAATTCCGCAAGGTCGTCATGTGGCGGGCGATGGACCGGGCGGCGAGGCCACCGTGGAAGAGAGAATCGACGTAGGCGCGGAGCAAATCCACGTCGAAATCGGCGTCGGGGCCACCCGCAGTATTTGACAAAAAGACTGTAAACCTATCTAAATCAATACGATATGACGCTACCGTATTGATAGAGAGGCCCTTTTCGACGCGGCAATAGTCGAGGAACGACCGGACCCTGGCGGAGAGGAGCGTCTGAGACCGCATTGTGTCAATGATACAATAATCGCGAAATTGTTTGGAAGCAAACGCTCGACGTAGAGGGAAACATCGCTCGCTTTGGCAGGCTCCACCAACAAAAAGGTCTTGATTTCGCGCTTCGAGCGCGGGACGATACCGGGTTTCATCAATCCGGCGACGTGGCTGCAGCCGGCGGGCTTGGAGTTGTTAACGACGGAGGGCGCGGTAGCGCTGGTTCCTTACGGGGAGATCAAAGTAGTGAGTTTCGTCCGCGACTTCGATTCGGCCGGGACGGGCCGGGAGTTGCGCACGTTCGGGTCGCGCCCAAAGTTCGAAGGATTGTGGGTCCGGCTGCGGCTGCGCGACGGCGACTGGATGGATGGCGTGATGCCGAACGATTTGCTGGCGCTGGAGAGCGAAGGCTATTCGATGATTCCACCGGGTCCGGACGCGCAGAATCAGCGGCTGTTCGTGCCCAGGGCCGCGATCTCCGAGATCCGGGTGCTCGGTGTCGTGGGAGGGGCGCAGGGCAGGCGGACGCCGCGCCGGAAACCGGGGCCGGAAGACAAGCAGCTTCGCATGTTTGGCGAGACGGGGTGAGGGATGGCGCGGAGGCGGGAGTTTTATGAGGAAACGCTCCCGAATTCGCTCGCGTCTCACCTGCATAGCGTCGAAGAACCCGGAAGCGGGGCGCCTAGAATTTAATCCAGGGGATGGACATTTGACGGGAACAGCCACGGCTACGGCCAACGAGACTCTTTATGCGGAGCGGGTGAATCCACAATGGGTGAGGTTATTGGACGTTCTTCAAATGAACGTCCGGTACGAGCGCTGCGAAGGCGTGGAGTTGCACACCGCCGACGGACGGAGGATTTTCGATTTTTTATCTGGATACTGCGTTCACAACGCCGGCCACAATCATCCACGAATTATCGAGGCGCTGAAAGCGGAGTTGGACCGGCGCGGGCCGGGAATGTTGCAGAGTCACGTGCCGGAGCTTGCCGGTGAATTGGCCGGGCAACTTTGCGCCCGCGCGGGTGGAGGCTTGGAGAAGGTGTTCTTCGCCAGTTCCGGCGGCGAAGGGGTTGAGGCGGCGATTAAGTTTTCACGGGCGCACACCGGACGCGACGGACTGCTCCACGCCGAAGGCGCGTTTCACGGGCTGAGTTGCGGGGCGCTGTCGTTGATGGACGAGCCGTTTTGGCGGAAGGGCTTCGGACCGTTGCTCCCCGGTGTCGAGAGCGTGCCATTCGGCGATCTCGCGGCGCTCGAAAAAAAGTTGGAGACGCGCAAATTTGCCGCCTACTTCGTCGAGCCGGTGCAAGCGGAGGCGGGGATCCGGCTGGCGCCCGAGGGTTATTTGGAACAAGCGCAGGCGCTTTGCCGGCGGCACGGATCCATGTTCGTTCTCGATGAGGTGCAGACCGGCATGTATCGTACCGGCCGGTTCCTGGCCGGTCAACACTATGGTCTCGATCCGGATCTTGTGGTGATGGCGAAAGCGCTGAGCGGAGGCCTGGCTCCGGTGAGCGCGCTGTTGATGACCGGCGCGATTTACCGTTCCGTGTATGGCTCGCTGAAGCGCTCCATCGTTCATGCGACAACTTTTAGCGAAAACAGCCTGTCGATGCGCGCCGGATTGACGACGATCGACGTTTTGGAGAGCGAGGGGCTGGGGAGGCAAGCGGATGAAATGGGAGAGTACCTGCGTGCCTCGCTGCGCGACGCTCTTGGCGGCTATGAGATGGTGAAAGAAGTGCGCGGGCTGGGGCTGCTGAACGGAATCGAATTTCAGGCGCCGAGAAAAATGTCTCTGCGCATTCCGTTCGAGGCGTTCATGAAGATCCATCCCGGCATGTTCGGACAAGTGGTGGTGATGCGGATGTTCCGCGACATGGGCGTGTTGACGCAGATTTGCGGCAATAACTTTATGGTTCTCAAAGTGGCGCCGCCATTGGTGGCCGGACGGCCGCACGTGGATCATTTCGTCCGATCGATTCTTGGCGTGGTGGAGACGATGCACTCCTCAAGTTCGTTTTGGACAGAAGCTCTGGGACTCGCTCGCCGTGTGGTGAACGTTTAGCCCGGCCGCCGCCGTTCACGCCATGATTCCGATCTCCATCGCCGCGATTTTACTGATGCAGGGGCCGCAGGGCGCGAGCCCGCTCGATACGGCGTACCGCCAGATGTATAACCTGGAATTCGCGGGAGCGCACCGGACGCTGAGCGAATGGGAACGCGCGCGGCCCGACGATCCATTGGGGCCGGCCTCGAACGCGGCCGCCTATTTGTTCGCCGAGTTCGACCGCCTGCGAATCCTTCAATCGGAATTCTTCACCGACGACGATGCGTTTAAGCATCGCGCGAAGTTGTCGCCCGATCCGGTTGCGCGGAGGGCCTTCGATGCGGAAATGGAGAAGGCGGCGAGGATCGCCGGAGAAGTTCTCGCGCGTTCCCCGCAGGATAAAAACGCGTTGTTCGCGAGCATTTTGAATCTCGGATTGCGCGCCGATTACGACGCGCTGGTGGACAAACGGTACATGGCTTCGCTAGAGGACATGAAGGAAGGCCGCGGAATCGCCGAGAGACTGCTGGCGCTCGATCCCGGCTATGGAGACGCGAATCTGGCGATCGGCGTGGAGAATTATTCGTTGAGCTTGAAACCGGCGCCACTGCGATGGCTGTTGCAGCTTGGCGGCGCGCAAACGGGCCGCGACGTCGGGCTGGAGAAGATACGGCTAACTGCGGAAGAAGGCCACTATTTGAAACCGTATGCCCGATTATTGCTGGCCGTAGCCGCGCTGCGCGACAAAAATCCGGAGGCGGCGAAAGGAATTCTGCGCGAGCTAACGCATGAATTTCCAGGGAATCGGCTCTACTCCGAGGAGTTGGCAAAGTTAAAGTAACCGCTCCACCCTTCGCCGCATCCCAAAGCAAACTTCTAATTCATGATTATCGCCAGCGCCGCGAGCGCCCTGCCACCCAATGAATACGACCAAAGCGATCTGCTCCAGGCAATGCTGCGCCATTGGGCGCCGAAATTGGACAACCCCGCGTTTCTGGAGCGGTTGCACGCGCGGACGGGCGTGAGCACGCGCCGCTTGCTGCTGCCACTGGAGGAGTACGAGACACTGACATTCGGAGCGGCGAACGAGCATTGGATCGAGGCGGCGACGGAACTGGGGCAACAAGCGCTTTGCCACGCGCTGTCCCGCGCGGGCATCGGCGTTTCCGAGATCGGCGCGCTGTTCTTTGTATCCGTGACCGGCATCGCCAGCCCGTCCATCGACGCGCGCTTGGTCAACCGCATGAAACTATCGCCCCATGTGAAGCGCATCCCGATCTTCGGTTTGGGATGCGTGGCGGGAGCGGCGGGCATCGCGCGCGCCGCCGACTACGTTCGCGCATTTCCCGGCGAAGTGGCCGCGCTCGTATCGGTGGAATTGTGTTCTTTGACGCTGCAGCGCGAAGACTTGTCGGTGGCCAATCTCATCTCGGCCGGATTGTTTGGCGACGGCGCCGCGGCGGTGCTGGTAGCGGGGGCGGAACGCCGCGCTTCGGGCCCGCGCGTTCTGGCCACGCGTTCGGTGTTCTATCCGGACACGGAACGCGTCATGGGCTGGGACATCTCCGAGAAGGGATTCCGCATCGTTCTATCGCCGGAGGTGCCCAATGTGATTCTGCGGAGTCTGGGCGCGGACGTCGATGCGTTCCTGGACGGCGAAGGGCTGACCAAGGCGGACATCGGAAGCTGGATTCTACACACGGGCGGGCCGAAGGTTTTGGAAGCCACCGCCCAAGCGCTTGGTTTGGCGGCGGGAGCGCTCGACGTATCGTGGCAGTGTTTGCGGCGCATGGGGAATCTTTCCTCGGCCTCGGTGCTGATCGTTCTCGAAGAGTATCTGACGTGCCACCGGCCGGAGCGTGGCAGCTATAGCGTGTTAGCGGCGATGGGTCCGGGATTCTGCTCGGAGCTGCTGTTGCTCCGGTGGTGACATGACGCATCGAGAGACCGACGTGCTCATTGTGGGCGGAGGCCCGGCGGGGCTTGCGGCGGCCATCGCGGCGAGAGCGCACGGATTGCGCGCGATCGTGGCCGAGGCGGCGATCCCGCCGATCGATAAAGCTTGCGGTGAGGGGCTGATGCCGGATTCGCTGGCCGCGTTGCGCGACTTGGGAGTGACGATTCCGCCGCGAGATTCGTTTCCGTTCCGCGGCATTCGTTTTCTCGGCGAGCATACTTCCGTGGACGCCAGTTTCCCGTCCGGTTGCGGAGTGGAGGTGCGCAGGACGGTTCTCCACCAATGCCTCGCCTCGCATGCGGAGGTGGCCGGCGCGACGCTCGCTTGGGGGCGGCGCGTGACGGATTTGCGCGAGGACAGCGCCCTGATCGGGGGCGAGGAGGTTCATTTTCAGTGGATCGTGGGCGCCGACGGGGAGCGTTCGCGGGTGCGACGCTGGGCCGGCCTCGACGAACAACGGCGGAACTCCCGCCGCTTCGGATTCCGCCGGCATTATCGTCTGGCTCCGTGGACGGACTGCATGGAGATTTATTGGGGCGCGAGACGGCAGAGCTATGTGCCGCCCATCGGGGCCGGCGAGGTCTGCGTGGCGCTGATTTCCCACGATTCTCATTTGCGTCTGGAGGAGGCGCTCGCCGGCTTCCCGGCGCTGCTCCGGCGTCTCTCGCGGGCCACTCCGTCCACCGAGGAACGGGGAGCCGTTTCCGCTACACGCCGGCTTCACGGCGTAGCCAAAGGCCGCGTGGCGCTGATTGGCGACGCCTCCGGCAGCGTCGACGCGATCACGGGGGAAGGACTATGTCTGGCGTTCCGGCAAGCCGTGCCGCTGGCGCGTGCCCTCGCCGGCGGCGACTTGAGAGCCTACGCGCGCGAACATAAGAGTCTGATGCGCCGTCCAGCTTGGATGGCGGACTTGATGTTATCGCTCGACCGTTATCCCAAACTGCGGGGCGCGGTACTTCCGGCGCTGGCCGCGCGTCCTATTCTCTTCGAGAAGCTTCTGGCGATGCATGTCGGCGAATTACCGGCGATGGAGTTTGTGCTCCAAAGCGCCCTACCGTTGGGATGGGGCGTGTTGTCCTCCCTGCGCCAACCGGAGGAATCGTGAGGTCGTCGCCGTGGGTTTTTCTGGCGCTGGTGCTGGCGGCGGCGAGCCGCCTGGCCGCTCAGCAGATGGTGGTGGAATTCGATCCGGCGCAGACGGAAATTCACTGGACCGTCGATTCGACGCTGCACACCGTTCATGGCACTTTTAAGTTGAAGCGTGGCACGATTCGGATCGACGCCGCGACGGGAAAAGCGGGCGGTGAAATCGTGATCGACGTGACCAGCGGCGAAAGCGGCAATGGCGCGCGCGATCGCCGCATGCGAGGCGAAATTCTTGAAAGCGTCCGTTTTCCCGACGCCACCTTTACGCCGGATCGCGTGGGGCAGCGCTTTGCGCCCGATGCGGCTTCTCAACAGGTGGACGTTCACGGCAGTTTCCTATTTCACGGGTCTCCGCACGAGATGACGCTTCCGGTTCAGGTGCTCCAACAGGGTGGAAAGCTGACCGCCTCCACTCATTTCAAAGTGCCTTATATCGCATGGGGATTAAAGGACCCCAGCAAATTCGTGTTTAAAGTGGCTCCGGAAGTGAATGTGGAAGTGGCCGGAGTGGGCCGCCTTCACGGGCCGTAGCAAGGGTCATTTTCCACGCAGGTAGGCGTCCTGGCCGGCTAGCCAATCCTGCCTGGGAGGGCTGAAAACATCCACATCCACGGTGTCTTCGAGCGCGGTGGCCTTGTGGGGAACGTTCGAGGGAATGAACAGGACTTCGCCGGCCTTAAGCACCAGCGTTTTTCCTTCCAACTCGAATTCCAGAGCGCCTTCGAGAATATAACTGAGCTGCTCGTTGTCGTGTTGGTGGGTGGGCACGACGCCGCCTTTTTTGATAAATACCTGAGCGATCATCATGCGCTCGCCCGTGAAGAGCTTGCGCGAGATCGTGTCGCTGAGGGTCTCGAGTGGAATCTCGTTCCAGGATTGGTGTTTCATGATTTCGATTTAGATTTCGCGCCGTTTGAAACGCTCCGCCAGACGATCGCAGGCGCGAACCGCCAACGCCATCATGGTCAAGGTTGGATTCTGGCAGGCGGAGGAGACGAAGCCGGAGGCGTCCATGACGAACAGATTTTTCACGTCGTGCGATTGATACCAGGGGTCGAGCACGGACGTCTTCGGGTCCGTCCCCATGCGCGCGGTGCCGACTTCGTGAATTGCCATTCCGGGAATCTCGACGCGGGTTTGCAGAGTGATGTTCGTCGCACCGGCGGATTCCAGCATTTCCGCGGCGCAGCCCGCGGCGTCCTCCATCATGGCCTTCTCGTTGCCGCCGTGCGTCATCGAAATGCGGAGCGCGGGAATGCCCCAGGCGTCGCGAAGATCGGGATCGATCTCGACGAAGTTGTCCCAACGCGCCAAGGATTCCCCGAAAGCGCCCAGCGACACTTGATCGACACCGTGCTTTACGGCCTCTTTGTACGCCGGTCCGAATCCGGGAGCGTTGTAATGAAAACCCGCGCCGCTGCCGCCCTGGTAGCCATAGCCGCGGACGAAGCGGGGATGTCTGGGGCCGCCGGCGATGTTTCGGAACCGCACGACATAGATGCCGTTCGGGCGATCCGGCGAATTCATGTCCGGCAAGCCGTTGACACCGGCGAGGTCGCCGCTGGCGCCGCCGCCGACACAATGGTCCATCAGATAATGTCCCAGCGCACCGCTGGAATTTGCCAGGCCGCCGGAGTGCTCCCGAGTGGAAGAATTGAGAAGAATGCGCGTCGATTCGAGCGACTGCGCGCAGAGAATCACGGCCTTCGCCTTGATCTCCACCGCCTTGCGGCTCTCGCGCTCGATGTAGGAAACCCCTCTCGCCTTCCCGGAGGCCGCTTCCATGTCGACATGGCTCACGATGGCATTGGGAATCAATGTGCAATTTCCGGTCTTCAGCGCGTCGGCGACCGTGGTGAACGGGCTGCTGAAATAGGAGAACGTGGAGCAGCCGCGCTCGCACGGCCCGCAATAGTGGCAGGCGGCGCGGCCATTGTGCGGCTGGGTGAGAATCGCAGTGCGGCCAATCGTCACCGTGCGCCGGAATTTGCCATTGACGCGGTTGCGCAGCAGGGTTTCGCCGCAAGTCATCTTCATGGGCGGCAGAAATTTTCCGTCGGGCAGAGTGGGATTTTGTTCGAGAGCTCCGCTAATGCCGACGTATTGCTCGACGATGTCGTAATAGGGCGCGACATCGGCATAGGAGATGGGCCAGTCCGCGCCGTAGCCGTCGTGGCTGAAAGCCTTGAAGTCGAGATCGCTATAGCGGTAACTCTGGCGGCCCCAAACGAGAGTTCGGCCGCCGACGGCGCGAAGACGCTGCCAGGTGAACGGTTTATCGGGCGGGGTGCTGTAGGGATTGTCGATGTCGTCTACGAACCAATCGTAGTTGTACTCCATGCAGGCGTAACATTGCTTCTGCACCGGCCTGCGCCGCGCGACTTCGGGCGATAAATTCCGGTATTTCAACTTATAAGCCGGGAGGTGCTCGGTGAATTCGCGCGGCGATACTTTTCTTCCCGCGTCGAGCAGAGCCACTTTCAATCCGGCCTCGGACAAACGCTTGGCCGCCCATCCTCCGGTGGCTCCGGAGCCAACCACTACCGCATCGAATGTTTCAGACGCCGCCTTGATTTGAAACATCGCTCAGGAATCCTTCGTGTGGGCCGCTTCGCCGTGCTCGCAGCCGGCAAAAACGCCGTGCATCATTTGTCCATCCCAGCCGAGCGATTTCATTCCGATCTCCGACGAGTAGAAAGCTTCGGAGATCCAGTCTTTCAGGCGCTCGAAGTGTTCATGGCCGCCGGAGCCTGGGACGGCTTCGCCGGTCCATCCGCTGGCGCCGATGGGGTATGCCAGGAATTCGAGCAGTTCGAGCTGGTCTTGGGAGGGGGTGTTGACGAACGCGGCGCCATAACGGCGCTGGCTCTCGCCATCGATCCAGGAAAGGCTGTTGACGAAGGACTGTTGGCGATCGCGGGACTCGGCGGACAGAAGCAGATCGATGAAGCGATTGACTTGGGCGTCCTTGGCGCCCGGTGTGGCCGTGGCGGGGATGATGAGGTCCGCGAGGGCGAAGAGCGTTTCGTTCTGATGAGCGTCGAGAAAGACCGGCTTCCAGGCAGGAGACGACAGATCCGGCGGCTTTTCGCCGGGATGCATCCGGCTGTCGGCGGTCTGGCCGGGCAGGGGCGTTTGCGCCTTGGCGGTGGAGGGGGCGAGCGCGGCGGCGGCGCCGGTGGCCAGTGCGGACTTGAAAAGATCGCGCCGATTCACGAAATTTGGCATGAGCGCTCCTAACCTGGGATGCGAGAGACTATCCTATCACCAGGAGCGAAGCGCGCGAATTGGGCCCGCTCCGGCAGGTAGCCGGGCTTTAGTGTCATGATGTTACGGCAGGGAGGCGGATGAGTTTTAACGCGGGCGAGGTGGTGGGAGATTACCAAGTGATCGGCACGTTGGGCGCCGGCGGGATGGGCGAAGTATATCGGGTCCGCCATGTGATTTCCCAGCGCGAAGAGGCGATGAAGGTGCTCCTGCGCGACTTGGGCGAAGATCCGGCGAGGGCGGAACGTTTTTCGCGCGAGATCCAACTCCACGCGCGCCTGAATCATCCCAATATCGCGGGAATGCATACGGCGTTCCATGCGGGCAATCAGCTTCTGATGGTGATGGAACTGGTGGAGGGCGAGAGCCTGCGCTCCCTGATGCGCGGGGCGGGCTTCGGACTTTGGCAGGGTGTGGATATTGTCCGCCAGGTCTTATCGGCGTTGGCCTACTCGCATGGCATGGGGATTACACACCGCGACATTAAACCTTCGAATATCATGCTGACGGCGCCGGGGCAGGTGAAGCTGCTCGATTTCGGGCTGGCGACGGCTTCGGGCGATCAACGGCTCACGCGGACGGGGGCGATCGTCGGCTCGCTGCATTATATGCCGCCGGAGCAGATCCGGTCGGAGGCGGTCGATGCGCGCTCGGACATCTATTCGGTGGGAGTCACGTTATGGGAGATCGCCGCCGGCAAGGTTCCCTTCGAGGGAGGCAGCGATTACGCCATCATTATGGGTCATCTGGAGGACACGCCGGTCCCACCCCGCGACAGCCGCCCGGCGGTGCCGGAGACGTTGTGGAGCGCGTTGCTGAAGGCGCTGGCGAAGAAACCGGAAGACCGTTTTCAAACGGCGCGTGAGTTTCATGAAGCGTTGGGAGCGCTGAGGGAGGGCAGTTCCACCATCGCGGCCCGCGCCGTTGGCGCCTTCACCGACACGCGAACGATCCAGTCACAGACTCCGGTGAAAGCGACGGCGCCCGACGCAGCCCTTCTCGACGAAGTCTCCAAGCGCCTGGCCGTCTACGTCGGCCCGATCGCCCGCGTGTTGGTGAAACGCGCGGCGCCGAAGGCATCGAGCCTGGACGATCTGTATAAGAGTCTGGCCGGGGAGATCGATTCGGCGGAGGATCGCGAAAAATTCCTGGCCACGAGAAAACGCCGTTCGTGACGCACTCCGGCAAGGATATAATCCGCCCATGGTCCGTGAAATTTTTACACTCTGCGCGTGTGCGGTTATGATGCCGGCTCAGGACGGCAAGCTTCGCGTGATCGCCTTCGGCGCGCATCCCGACGATTGCGACATTCGAGCCGGCGGCACGGCCGCGCTATACGCGGGGCTCGGCTACGCGGTCAAGTTCGTTTCGGTGACCAATGGCGACGCCGGCCACCAGACGGAGGGTGGCTGCGCGCTGGCCATGCGGCGGCGCGCGGAGGCGATGGAATCGGCGCGCCGCCTGGGAGTGACCTACGAGGTTCTCGACAATCACGATGGGGAGCTGCTGCCGACGGTGGAGATTCGGGGACAGATTATCCGCCGCATTCGCGAATGGAAAGCCGATATCGTGCTGGCGCCGCGGCCGAACGACTACCATCCCGATCATCGCTACACCGGCGTGCTGGTTCAAGACGCGGCTTACATGGTGGTGGTGCCTAACATCTGCCCCGACACTCCGGCGCTGCGTAAGAATCCGGCCTTCTTCTACTATCAGGACCGTTTTCAGAAACCCGCGCCGTTCCGGCCCGATGTGGCGATCGACATCGACAGCGTATTCCAGAAGAAGCTTTCCGCCTTCGACGCCCAAACGTCGCAGTTCTATGAGTGGCTGCCTTGGGTGGACGGGCGGCTGGCGGAGGTGCCGCAGGATCCGGCCGCGCGGTTGAAGTGGCTGCCGACGTATTACAAGGATCCGATCACGACCGCGGTCCGCCGCTCCCTCGAAAAATGGTACGGGGCGGGGCGGGCGGCGGGCGTTCAGCATGCCGAAGCGTTTGAGTTGTGCGAATATGGCGCGCAGCCGGACGACGACGGGTTGCGGCGTTTATTCCCGATGATGAAGTGAATCGGCGCTCAGCCTTCGAGCAGCTTCAGCGCCTTGGAGAGGCTAACGAACATTCGGTTGAACGAAGCGGTGAGCGTGGCGACTTCGTCTTTGCCTTTGACGGGCAGCTCCGGCACGTCCACTTCTCCCTTGCTTACGCGGTCGGCCATGGCCGAAAGTTTTCGCATCGGGCGGATGACGACGAACACGAGCGCGATATCGACCAAAGCCATCGTCACCAGGAAGATCGAGGCGAGATAAATCAGCAGGGACCGGAAGGCGCGCTCGGCGATTTGTTCGGGCAGCGACATCGGCACCGAGACGATCTGGGCGCCCACGATTTCGCCTTCCTTCCATCCGAAGCCGTTGCTGAAGCCGTAGGAGGCGAGCATCGATTTCGGCGCGCGCTCGGGCAGGCTGTGGCACTCAAGGCACGCCGGCTTGGCTTGGATGGGATGTCCCAGATACAGGGCCTCACCGGTGGGCGTGTGGCGCTGGCTGATTAACGTCTTCTCCGCCGGGTTATTGCGGAAGTAGTTAATCACGTCGGCTTCCCAATCCACCGCGCGGTCCCGCAGGTTGGTCGGGTTCAGCGTCGCTTCGCGGTAGGTATATTCGGGATACTGTTTGCGGAGAAAATCGAAACTGGTGGTGGCGGCGAAGGCCGGAACGGTTTGAGGGAGGAAGGTGTCGCTGTGTTTCAGACGCCGCTCCAGGAGGGGCTTGATCTGCTCGCTAGTGTAGGTGCGCATCGCGCCGGCGGACTCCATCATTAACGCCGCCTGGCGTACCACTTGATCGCGCGCGTCCTGCATCAGAAATCGATAAGATCCATATCCGGCCACGGCGAGGCCGGAGCCGAAAACCAGGATAAAAATCAGGTTGAACTTCGCTAGCAGCTTCATGGAAAAGTGGCGGTCTCCCTGCCGCGATTTTTTAGTCTATCATTCGATGCCCGCCGTTACGATGGAGTTCGGAAATGGTAGGATCGGCGGAAAGGTTTATGAATTCTATTTCGTGGCCCAAGCGGATCGCCCTTGTTCTGGCCGCGGTGTTCTACATCGGCGCCGGGATTCTGCATTTCGCCAAAGCGCAGTTCTATCTCCGCATCGTGCCGCCGTACATTCCCTGGCACGCCGCCATGGTTCAAATTAGCGGGGCGGCCGAGGTGCTGGGTGGAATCGGCTTGTTAATTCCCGCGACGCGGCGGATGGCGGCGTGGGGTCTGGTGGCGCTGCTGATCGCGGTGTTCCCGGCGAATCTTTACATGGCCATGGACCCGGCGGGCGCGGGAGCGGCGGCTCTTTCTCCCATCGCGCTCTGGGGACGCCTGCCGTTGCAAGTCGTGTTCATCTGGTGGGTGCTGTGGGCCTCGTGGCCTTCGCGCCGCGTGGCGTATGTTTGATGGCTACCCGGTATGAAAATTCTCATCGTGATACTTCAGGCGCTGCTCACCGCTGCGTTCTTGATCGCGGGAGTGGCGAAACTCGCCAGCGCTCCGGCCATGGTTCAGTCATTTGACAAGTTGGGGTTCGGACAATGGTTCCGCTATCTGACCGCGTGCCTGGAGATCCTCGGCGCAGTGGGGCTTTGGATCCCGGGGGCGTCGGTGTTCGCCGCGCTACTGCTGTTTTGCGTCATGGTGGCGGCTGTGGCGGCTCACCGGTTGGTGCTCGGAGGCGATCCGACACCTGCATTGATTTTGTTAGCGCTGTCGGGCTGCGTGGTGTGGCTGAGGCGTACCGAGCTTCACGCCGCGTTCGCGAAGAACCAATAGCCGAGGGCGCCTCAAGCGCGCGACTTCGAGGAATCGCAGCCGCTCCATTCACGATGATCGCGCTGCAGCAGTTCGTCGGCTTCGTGAGGGCCCCATGTTCCAGCGGCGTAGTTGGGAAACGATCGTGGCGGCAGCGCTTCCCAAACATCCTGGATCGGCCCCACCACGTTCCAGGCTGCCTCCACCATATCTGAACGCTGAAACAGTGTCGCGTCACCCAACATGCAGTCGTACAACAGCCGCTCATAACCGGTGTTGGAAGTGGTTCCGAAGTAGTCTTCGTAGTGAAAGGCCATGTCCACCTCGCCGAGGCGGACGATGGTGCCGGGAATCTTCGCGCCGAAGCTGAGCGAAATCCCCTCGTCCGGCTGTAGGTGAAGCACCAGACGGTTGGGCCTCAGGCTTTCGACGGAGGTTTTGCGAAACAGGACAAACGGCGCGCGCTTGAATTGAATTGCGACTTCCGTCACGCGCTTCGGCATACGCTTGCCGGTACGGACGTAGAACGGCACGTCGGCCCAGCGCCAATTGTCGATGAACAGCTTCAACGCGACGTAGGTTTCGGTGCGCGAAGTGGGCGAAACGTCGGGTTCGGACCGGTAAGCATTCATTTTCGCGTCGTGAAGCATGCTCTCGCCATATTGGCCGCGGATCGTCCGGCTCAACACGTCCTCCGGGGTCATCGGTTGGATGGCTTTCAGGATCTTGGCCTGTTCGTCGCGAACGACGTCGGCGTCGAAGGAAACGGGAGGCTCCATCGCGGTCAAACAAATAAGCTGGAAAATGTGGTTGGGGATCATGTCGCGCAAAGTGCCGGCATGATCGTAGTAGCCGCCGCGCTGCTCGACGCCCACCGTTTCGGCGACGGTGATCTGGACATGGTCCACGTAGCGGCGGTTCCAGATCGGCTCGAAGATTCCGTTGGCGAAGCGGAAGACTAAAATATTCTGGACCGTTTCCTTGCCCAGGTAGTGATCGATGCGGTAGATTTGCTTCTCCTGAAGCACATCGCGCACTTCCCGGTTTAGCTTCTTCGCCGATTCATAGTCGCGGCCGAAGGGTTTCTCGATGATCACCCGGCGCCAGCCGCCCTGGCTCTCGTCGGTCAGCCCGGCGGCGCCCAATTGCCGGACGATGGTTGAAAAGAACTCCGGGCCGGTCGCCAGGTAATAAAAATAGTTGCCCGAAGTGCCATGCTCCCGATCCGCGCGATCGACGAATTCCTTCAATTGCGAAAACTTCCCCGGATCGTTGAAATCGCCAGCAATGTAGTAAATCCGCTCCTCGAACCAGCGCCAAAGATCCGCATCCAGCGGGGTGGTGGCGAACTCGGCGATCTCCGCGGTCAAGGCCTGGCGGAACTGTTCCTGTGTGAAATCGTTGTAGGCGAAACCGACGATGGCGAAATTCCGCGACAGAAGACCGTCTTTGGCCAAGTTGTAAAGTGCGGGCAAGAGCTTGCGCTTCGTTAAATCTCCGGAGGCGCCGAAGATCACCATCACGCACGGATCGCCGGGCTTGGGGTGCCCTTCCGGCGCGGGGCCAGACGAGTTTTTAAGTTCCATTTCGACGCGAGTCTCCGGCCCGCCGCTATCCCAGCGCTTGCCGCACCGCTTCGGCCAGCGCGGTCAATCCGGCTTCCGGGGAGGCGAAATGCAGACGGAGCGCGCGCCGTTTGCGATCGGAGAGAACCTGGAAATCGCCGCGCGCTTGAGCGGCCTTCACCACGCCGAAGGTGAATTTTTGATCCGGCACGGCGAGATCGCGCTCGTCCTCGCAGGTCAATTGAAGGAACACGCCGCTATCGGGGCCGCCCTTATAAGCCTGGCCGGTGGAGTGCAGGAACCGGGGCCCGAAGCCCAGGCAGGTGGCGGTCTTCTTGGCGTCGCGCACGGCCTTGCGGATGGCTTGCAGCGCGTCTTCGTGGGCCTGGGTCATGGGAAGGTAGGCGAGCAGCGCAAAGTAATCGCCGGCCTTCAGACGGTCCAGGTGCGCTTTCACATAAGCTCCGAGGGACTTTGCCGATGCCGAAGAAATGAGCGCCGCGGCATTGGCGGCGTCGGCGAAGAGACTCACGCCGCCGCCATCGAAGAACGGCTTCTCCGCGGGCAGCGAACCCTTTTCCTCGTATTCGGAGGTCAGCTTGCGCGTGGCGATTTTGCTCGCTTCGACGTCGGGCTGGTTGAAGGCGTCGATGCCGATGATGGACCCGGCGACGGCGGTGGCGAACTCCCAGCGGAAGAACTCCTGCCCGATATTATGTAGATCGGTGACGGCGATGCGAATCACCGGTTGGCCCGACTTCTCGATGGCGTCGATGGCGGCGTCCTGCGACGCATCGGGGGAGGACTCCATCCGTAAATACGCGAAGAGACGATCGGCGCCGTAAACATCGGGGGGTCCAAGCGGCTCCCGGTCGACGGGAATAATTCCCTTCCCCTCCTTGCCCGTCGATTCCGCCAGCAACTGCTCCAGCCATGCGCCCAGATCGTGAATCGCCGGCGAGGCGACAATGGTGACTTTGTCGCGTCCGTGAGAGGCGGCGGTACCAAGGATCGCGCCCAGAACGGCGCCGGGATTTTTCGCCACCGCCAGACAGGAGGAACAGGAGATTGCCATGAAGTCAGCCTGGTCCAGAAAGCGGGGGGCATCGATGCCCATCACCGCGGCGGGAACCATTCCGAAGTCGGAAAGCGCGGAATAGCGGCCGCCGATGCTCGCGAGGCCATGGAAAATGTGACGGAAACCATCGGTCGTGGCCACTTGCTCCATTTTCGAACCGGGATCGGTGATGGCGATGAAATGGCTAGCGGCCTTCTCCGCGCCGAGTTTCTCTTTGGCCTTCTCGAAGAAATATTGCTTAAAAATATTCGGCTCCAGCGTCGAGCCGGACTTGCTTGAAACGATGAAAAGGGTCTTGGCGAAGTCGATGTTTTCCTCGATGGCCCGCACCTGGGCCGGATCAGTGGAGTCGAGTATCCGGAGCTGCGGATATCCGGCGATCTTACCGAACGACAGCGCCAGCACTTCGGGGCAAAGGCTGGACCCGCCCATGCCAAGAAGAAGAGCGTGTTCGAACCCAGCGGCTTTCACGTCGGCGGCGATGTCCTTCAGGTGAGCCGGATGCGAAAGTTGGTCCTCGGTGATGCCGAGCCATCCCAACCACTCGCCCTCGTCGGTTCCGGTCCACAAACGGGCGTCACGCGCCCAGAGGCGCCGCACCTTGCCGGTGATCTGCCAGTCTTCGAGCGCGGCGTCCACCTGCTTGGCCAACTCGGCGGGCAGCGAGTAGGATTGGCGATTTACGTCGGAGCCGATGGCGATCTTGCACTTGCGATCCACGGCGTTCAGCAATTTGTCAAAAGCGTCGGCGAACAATTTAACGCCCTGCTTGACCAGATCGTCCGTCACCTCGCGCATGGAAATGCCGGCCTTGGCCAGGGAATCCATGGTGTCGTGCGCGGATACGACGTCGTCTTCGAGACTGGCGCGGGCCTTACCATGATCGCGAAAGGCGTCGAAGGTCGCTGGCGGAATGGTGTTCACCGTGTCGGGGCCGATGAGTTCCTCGATATACATGACGTCGGAGTAGCTGGGATCCTTGGTGCCGGTGCTGGCCCACAGAAGGCGCTGCGTTTGCGCGCCGCGGGTTTTGAGCGCTTCCCAACGCGGGCCGGAGAACAACTCTTTGTAGCGCTGGTAGGTGAGCTTGGCGTTGGCGATCGCCACCTTGCCCAGCAGCCCTTGGAGCCGGGTGCGTTCGGAAACGTCCGCCGCCGTCTTCAGCCGGGCCTTGATGATGCCGTCGATCGAGGCGTCGATGCGGCTGATGAAGAAGCTGGCCACGCTGGCCATGCGGCCGAGGTCGCCGCCCGAGCCGCCGAATTTCTCGAGACCGGCGATGTAGGCGAGCGCGACGCGTTCGTACATTGTCTGAGAAAAAAGAAGGGTCACGTTGACGTTGATGCCTTCGCCGATCAGCGTTTCGATCGCCGGGACACCGGCCTCGGTACCCGGGACCTTGATCATCAAATTCTCGCGGTTCACCGTCTTCCACAAGCGGCGCGCCTCTTCGATGGTTCCCTGGGTGTCGTTGGCGAGGAACGGCGACACTTCCAGGCTGACGTAGCCGTCGCGGCGCTTCGTGCGATCGTAAACGATGCGCAACACTTGTGCGGCGTCCTGGATATCGCGAATGGCGATCCGCTCGTAGAAAGACATCGGGTCCACGTCGCGCTTTTGCATTTCTGCGATTACGTCGCTGTAATCGCTGCTGCCGGTAATGGCTTTTTCAAAGATCGCCGGGTTGGAGGTGATACCTCCCAGTCCGTCGTTGTCCACCATCGTTTGCAACTCGCCGCTCGTGATGAGGCTGCGGCGGATAAAGTCGAGCCAGACCGACTGTCCAAGCTTGGTCAGATCCTTTAGGCGGCTGATGGCCACCGGTGCGTTCACTGCGGGCGTCGAACTCATGTAACGTTTCTCCTCGAATGCCGTCGTTAATTGACGCGAATTGCGTGGCCCGGATTACGCTTAGTTCCGGGCCTCGATCGCAAGCACTTTATTCAGACGGCGCACATGCCGCTCTTCGTTGCTAAAACGTGCTTTCACGTAAACCGAAACCAGCTCGCGCGCCACTTCCACGCCGGTGATGCGCGAACCGAGCACAAGTACGTTCATATCGTCGTGTTCGACGCCCTGATGAGCCGAATAATTGTCGTGGGCGATTCCGGCGCGAATCCCGCGGATTTTGTTCGCGGCGACCGAGGCTCCGACGCCGCTGCCGCAAATTAGAACACCCCGTTCGGCGCGTCCGTCGAGCACCGCCGCGCCGACGGCTTCGGCGTAATCGGGATAATCGACCGGATCGGTGTTATAGGTCCCGACATCGACCACTTCATAGCCGCCCTTGCGCAGATCGGCGGCGACGATGTTCTTCAGATCGAAACCGGCGTGGTCCGATCCGACGGCGATCCTCATGCGCTTTTCACCTTGGCGATCTCTTCTTTGGCGGCGGCGTAGACGGCATCCGGAGTGAACCCGAATTTTTTCTGCAGCGCTTTCAATGGGGCCGAAGCGCCGAACGTCGACATCCCGATATTGCGTTGGGCGTACCGGGACCAGCCGAGTGTCGACCCTTGTTCCACAGACACGCGGGCCCGCACGGAGGGAGGCAGCACGGAGTCGCGATAGGCTTCCTCCTGGCTTTCAAATAACTCCCACGAGGGCATGCTGACCACTCGAGCCGCAACGCCTTCGGCGGTGAGCTTTTCATACGCGGCGACACAAAGGCTGACCTCGCTGCCGGTGCCGATCAGGATGACTTCCGGCTTGCCGCTCGCCGCATCGCCGAGGATGTATGCGCCCCTGGCGAGACCGGCCGCCGGAGCGTACTTGGCGCGATCGAAAGTGGGCAGGGCCTGACGCGAAAGAATCAGGGCGACGGGTTCGTGGCGAAGGTTCAAGGTGACGCGCCACGCCTCGGTGACTTCGTTGGCGTCGCCCGGCCTCAATGTGATCAATCCGGGGACGGCGCGCAAGGAGGCCAGTTGTTCGACCGGCTGGTGTGTCGGCCCGTCTTCACCGACGCCGATGGAATCGTGCGTAAACACGTAAATCACCGGGATCTCCATCAAGGCACCCAGGCGAATCGAGCCTCGGCCGTAGTCGCTGAAGATGAGGAATCCCGATCCATAGGGCCGGACCTTGCTTAGCGAGAGGCCGTTGATAATAGCGCCCATGGCATGTTCGCGGATGCCGAAGTGGAAATTCCGGCCACCGGGGTTTTCGGCGGAAAAATCCCCCGCGCCTTCAAACGTCATGCGGGTTTTGGTGGAAGGCGCCAGATCGGCCGCGCCACCGATCAACCAGGGAATCGACTTCGCCGCGGCGTTCAACACTT
>VFSW01002189.1_pt1 | contig 29611 bp, 34 predicted proteins | sample 5358111 | NCBI WGS metagenome assembly VFSW01 (sample SAMN11554181, study PRJNA540505) | mine drainage metagenome | isolation source: sediment from site ElyBrook_90M | place: USA: Ely Copper Mine, Vershire, VT | collected 2017 | reverse complement strand
TCGGAATGACAAACGTAAGACGAAGACTCGGAGCGGGTTTCTTCGTCGCCCGCGGCTCCCCAGAATGACGGCTCAAAGCTGATGGTCGCGGCAAGTTACGAATGGCCTCCGGCGGGAGTGCCGCTGATTGTTTGACCATGGCTTGAATAGTTTGTTAGGTTAATGAATCGGGATTTAGCGCCGGTTGGAGACAACAGTTTTATGGCAACGATTCAAATCAGCTTTCCGGACGGGAAGACGCAGGAGTTTCCGCAGGGAACGACGCCGCTGCAGGTGGCGCAGTCGATTGGGCCAAGGCTGGCGCGCGAAGCGCTGGTAGCCCGCATTGACGGCACGCTGGTGGACCTTTCCACGCCGCTCAGTGACGGCGGATCGCTGCAGTTCCTCACCCCGTCCACGCCGGAAGCGCTTGAAGTCTATCGCCACTCCTCGGCGCATCTGCTGGCGGCGGCGGTGCTGGAGCTTTTCCCGGACGCGCATCCTGGCGTTGGTCCGCCCACTGACAACGGCTTCTATTACGATTTTTACCGCGAGAAGCCCTTTACGGAGGACGATCTGCGCAAGCTGGAAGCCAAAATGGCGGAGCTGGCCGCCGCGGATATTCCCTACGAGCGCGTCTATTACCCGAAGGAAGAGGGCTTGAAGCTTTTCAACCAGATGGGCGAGTTTTTGAAGTGCGAGTTGATTGAGGAAAAAGCCGATCCCGTTTTTTCCGCCTATCGCACCGGAAAATTCCTCGATTTCTGCCGCGGGCCGCACATTCCCTCCACCGGGCGCATCAAGGCATTTAAGCTGCTCAGCGTTGCCGGAGCGCACTGGAAGGGCGATGAGCACTCGCACCCCATGCAGCGGATTTACGGCACGGCCTTCTTTTCGCAGCAGGATCTGGACGCATATCTGACCCAGATGGAAGAAGCGCGCAAGCGTGATCATCGGCGGCTGGGCAGGGAACTGGACCTCTTCAGCATTCAGGACGAAGCGGGGCCGGGGCTGGTCTTCTGGCATCCCAAGGGCGGCGCCATCCGCAAGGAGATTGAGGATTTTTTGCGCCAGGCGCTGGTGGAACGCGGCTACGACCTGGTCTACACCCCGCACGTGGCGCGCCTGGATCTGTGGAAGACCAGCGGGCATGCGAACTTTTATCGCGAGAACATGTTCGCCACCATGCAACTGGACGATGCGGAGTATCAGTTGAAGCCCATGAACTGCCCCGGGCACATCATGATCTATAAGAGCGCCCGGCGCAGCTATCGCGAACTGCCCATGCGGCTGGCGGAGTTCGGCACCGTTTACCGCTACGAGCGCAGCGGCGTGATGCACGGCTTGCTGCGCGTGCGCGGCTTTACCCAGGACGACGCGCACATTTTCTGCACCCCGGAGCAGATTGAGGGCGAAATTGCCGCCTGCGTGGAGTTTGCCCAGTTGGTTCTGACCACTTTTGGTTTTGAACGCTACGAGGTGGAGCTTTCCGCCCGCGACCCGGCGCATCCGGACCAGTACGCGGGCTCCATTGAGGATTGGCAGCGGGCCGAAGGGGCTTTGGAAAACACCATGCGCCGCCTGAATATACCCTTTAAGCGCATGGAAGGTGAAGCGGTCTTTTACGGGCCCAAGATTGACGTGAAGCTGATTGACGCCATCGGCCGGCCCTGGCAACTCTCCACGGTGCAGTTTGATTTTAATCTGCCCACCCGCTTTGGCCTGGAATACGTGGGGGCCGACGGCCATGCGCACGTGCCGGTGATGGTGCACCGGGCGCTGCTGGGCTCCGTGGAGCGCTTTTTTGGCGTTCTGATTGAACACTACGCCGGGGCGTTCCCGGTGTGGCTGTCGCCCGTGCAGGCGGTGGTGCTGCCCATCAGTGAGCGCCATGCCGCGTACGCCAACGAAGTGGCGGCGGAACTTAAAAAGGCCGGAGTTCGCGTTCAGGTTGACGACCGCAATGAGAAGCTGAATGCACGCATTCGCGATGCGCAAATGCAGAAGGCGCCGTTCATGCTGGTGGCGGGCGACCGCGAGGTGCAGGGAAGAACCCTGGCAGTGCGGCGCCGCGACGCGGCAGACGCGGGCTCGCGAAGTGTGGAGGATTTTACGCGTTATATTCGCGAACTTATCGACACTCGCGCGGTTCGATGGTAAGCTATTAAGAGTCTGCGGCTTCTGAGCGGAAAGCGAATGCGGGAAACGCTCACCGAGAAGCTGAATTGTGCATAAAACCGGGAGGAAACGCCTATTGCTGACCGTTTTGTTCGTGTAAATGAGCGCATCCGCGCTCGTGAGGTACGGGTAGTCGATGATGAAGGCAAACAGCTCGGCATCATGCCGCCGTTTGAGGCTGTAAAGATAGCGCGCGAGCGTGGATTGGACCTGGTTGAGGTTTCGCCCACCGCAACCCCGCCCGTCTGCCGCATTATCAATTACGGAAAATTTCTTTACCAGCTCAATAAGCGGCAGCACGATGCCCGCAAAAAGCAGCGGTCGATTGAGTTGAAGGAAGTGAAGTTCCGCCCGCGCACCGGAGGACACGATTTTGAGGTGAAGCGCAACCACATTCTGAAGTTTCTTCAGGAAGGGTCAAAGGTAAAAGCCACGATCGCTTTCCGCGGACGCGAAATGGCGCATCGAAACATCGGCTGGGAGATGATGCAGCGCCTGGTGGAAAGTTTGGGCGATGTGGGGCAGGTTGAAACAAAGCCCCGGCAGGAGGGCCCGAATTTGACGGCGATCCTGAGCCCCAAGAAAGGGACGGGCCCAAAACCGCCGGCAGCGGCCAATAGTGAGCCCGCGCGCGCGAGCTCCGGCAGCGCAGCGGTTATGGCGGCGCCGGTGGCGGCAAAATCGGGATCGCAGGGCGAAACCTCAGGAGGATAAATTGGCTGCAAAAAGGAAGTTGAAGACGCACAAAGGAGCCGCCAAGCGGTTCAAAATCACGGGGTCGGGCAAGGTGCTGCGCCACCATGCCTACGCGCGTCACATTCTGACTTCAAAGGCCAGCGGCCGCAAACGCAAGCTGGCAGGCGCGGTAACCGTGGATGCGACCAATGTTCATCAGGTTAAGGCGATGTTGCCTTACGGCTGAATGGATGGCCAGTTCGGCCCGCTGCAAGCGGCAGGGCTATAGCGCCGCTCGAATAAAGGCGGACCGCGGAACGGCCGCAAGCCGTGTGGGAGTGGGAAGGCCAAAGGCTAGGTGCCTTCGGCTTGAGTTTTAAACCTCAAGCCCTTAGCCGCCCCGAATTTGAACGGAAGGAGTAAACCTATGCCAAGAGTAAAAAGAGGCACGGTCCGCCGTGCTGCCCGGAAGAAACTCGCAAAGCTCACCAAGGGTTATTTCCTCACTAAAAGCAAGCTGTATCGTTCCATGAAAGAGGCCGCGGATCGCGCCGGCCGGTTTGCTTACCGCGACCGCCGCCGCAAGAAGCGCGACTTCAGGCGCTTGTGGATCATCCGTATTGGAGCTGCAGCGCGCATGCACGATTTGACCTACAGCCAGTTTGTGCACGGCCTGAAATTGCTGGGTTCCACGCTGGACCGCAAGGTGCTGGCTGATATGGCCGCGCGCGACACCGCGGCGTTTGCAGAGCTCGCGGGCCAGGTGAAGCAGCAACTGCTGGCAGCCAAACCAAAATAGTTTGACTCGTTTCTGGCAGGCAAAAGGCCCGGCCGCAGCCTGCCGGAAGCTCCTTATTCCACGGGACTCCCCGCGAAGACTCCCCAATGTCGATAGAATCAAAAGTTGCAAAAACCCTGGCCGAGCTTGGGATTGAAAACGGCGACGCCATCGTCAGTGCCTTTGCCGAGGTGAATAACGCCATGCAGGCGGAGCGCGCCCGGGCCATCGCATCCGGTGCAATCGACGAGCCCGCTCGATTGATGGCGGCCAAACGACTGCGTGATCGCTGGCTGGCCCGCAAGAGCGGCATTCTGAATGCGATCGATGAAAACTGGCTGAAGCAAGCCGCGCGCGATATAAAGCCTGCGGTGGGCCGCGAATTCAACCGGCTTCGCCAGGCTGCGGCCGTCATGGAAATGGATGAATTGCTCGCCGCGATTCCATTGAGGGCTTCAGCCACACCGCCTGCAGGTGGAAAAAACGTCGCGCCGGTGCAGGTTGCCTGGGGTGGCCGCGCCAGGCCTACGGACCTGACATTGCCGGGCAACCGCCGTGAGCTGGGTTCATTGCATCCGGTGACTCAGGTGCAGCGTGAAATCGAAGAGATATTTCTCGGATTGGGCTTCAGGATTGAAACGGGCCCGGAAATCGAATCCGTTTACTACAACTTTGACGCCCTGAATATCCCCGAAAGTCACCCGTCACGGGACGATTGGGACACGCTTTATATCGACCCGCAGACCGTGCTGCGCACGCACACTTCGCCCGTGCAGATTCGCGCCATGGAGAAGTACGGGGCGCCGCTTTACATCATCATTCCGGGTAAGTGCTACCGGCGTGATAACCCTGATTCCACGCACTCGCCCATGTTCCATCAAATCGAAGGACTGGCCGTGGACGCCCATATTTCTTTTGCCGACCTGAAAGGCACGCTTGATTATTTTGCCAAGCGCTTCTTTGGCGAAAAGACTCGAACACGTTTCAGCCCTACTTACTTCCCCTTCACGGAGCCGAGCGGGCAGATGGACGTTTCCTGTTTTGCCTGCGGAGGGAAGGGATGCGGCGTGTGCAAGCAGGGTGGATGGGTTGAAGTGATGGGTTGCGGAATGGTTCACCCCGAGGTGTTGAGACACGGCGGCCTTGATCCCGACAGCGTCTCCGGATGGGCGTTTGGATTGGGTGTGGACCGCTTTGCCCTGGCTAAATTTGGCGTCAATGACATTCAGTTGTTTTTCCAGAATGACGTCAGGTTTCTGGAGCAGTTCTAGCAGTTTGTTGAAAAACTCGTGCCGCCCGTCAATCCGAGGAGCTGCAAGCGGCGAGGAATCTCGCAGGTGCTTGATTCCGCAAGAAGCAGAGCCTTCGCTTGTGCTCAGGATGACATCCCCGGAACGTTTTTCAACAAACTGCCAGGCTGGAAAGATATGCGCTGTCTGCGCCGGACCATCATGGCTGGCCTGAGCCGGGCTGCTGTTGATACCTATGAAAGCTTCTTTTAACTGGCTTCGAGAATTCGTGGAGTTGCCCGCGGACCCGGAAGCGATCAAGGCTCTGCTGACGCGGGTGGGAATCGGTGTGGACTCGTTCGCGTCTGCGGGCGGCGACTGGATATTTGAGATTGAAGTCACCACGAACCGTCCCGATTGCCTGAATCACTACGGACTGGCGCGCGAACTGGCGACGGCGCTGCACGTGCCGCTGAAACGGATTGAGATTACCCCCAAAGAGGCGGGACCGGCTACAGGAAGTGAGATCCAGATTGAGATCGCCGCGCCCGATCTTTGCGCCCGCTACTGCGCGCGCGTGGTGCAGAACGTCCGGGTGGGCGATTCGCCGGACTGGCTGGTGCGGCGGCTGGAAGCCTGCGGGCTGCGCTCCATCAACAATGTGGCAGACGCCACCAATTACGTTCTGCTTGAACTGGGTCATCCGTTGCATGCCTTTGATCTGTCTCGCGTGGCTAAAAGGCGCATTGTGGTGCGGCGGGCCGATCCGGGTGAGCCGCTGCGCACGCTGGATGGCATTGACCGCAAATTGAGTCCTGGGAATCTGGTGATTGCCGACGGAGAACGGGCGGTGGCGTTGGCCGGGATCATGGGTGGCGAGGAATCGGAGATTATTTCAGCAACTCGCTCGGTACTGATTGAAAGCGCCTGGTTCGAGCCTGTTTCCGTGCGTCGCACTTCAAAGGCGTTGGGGTTGCACACTGAGGCTTCGCACCGCTTTGAGCGCGGCGCGGATGTAGAAATGGCGCCCGTCGCCCTTGACCGCACCGCGACCCTGATTCAATCCCTGGCGGGCGGCGAGATTCTGCGCGGTATGGTGGACGTTTATCCCCGCGTCCTGCGCCGGGAGAGCATCCTGTTGCGGCGCTCGGAAATACTGCGCTTGCTGGGCGCCGAAATCTCATGGGAAGAGGTGGAGCGCTTTTTGCGGCAACTGGGCTTCCAGCCGGAGCGGCGGGGAACTGAAGGGTGGAAGATGACGCCGCCTTCTTTCCGCCTGGACGTTAGCCGTGAGGTGGACCTGATTGAAGAAGCGGCTCGCCATTTTGGTTATGATCGCCTTCCGGCAAGGCTGGCGCCGGCTCCTCCCCGGCTGGACCGCGACTTGCAGCGGGAAAGGCGCCTGGTTCTTGAGAACTTGCTGACCAGCATCGGCTACCGTGAGATCGTGGCCAGCAGCATGGTTGACCCGCAGGAGGCGGCAACTTTCTCTGCGAAGCCGCCCATTGTTCTGGCAAACCCCCTCAGCCAGGAAGCCTCGGCCTTGCGCACCAGCCCCGTGCCCAGCCTGCTGCAGATAGCACGGCGGAACCTGGATCGTGGCCTGGAAAACCTGCGCCTGTTTGAAATGGGCAAGGTTTATTACCGCGATTCCGAAGGATCGGCGGAAGAGCATGAAGTGCTCAGCCTGGGGTTGTGCGGCAAACGGCGCGAAAGCAATATCCACGAGCCTGAGGTGGACCTGGATTTTTTCGATTTGAAAGGCGACGTGGAAACGGTGCTGGGCAGACTTGCGCTAGATGCCCTGCGTTTTATTCCTGAGGCTGATGCCTATTATGAAACAGGCTGGTGCGGGTCGTTTTGGAGGGTGAACCAGCGGCTGGCTCAGTTCGGCCAATTGAGCCGCGAGGTGGCGCAGCGTTACAAGCTCAGACGGCCTTTGCTGATTGGTGAGCTGGACCTTGAGGCGATGCTTGCCATTTCGCTGCGGGTCCGGTCATTCAGGAGTTATTCAAAGTATCCGGCCGTTGAGCGTGACTTCTCCCTGACCGTCCCTGATGGCGTGAGTTACGAGCGGATGGAACAGCTTGTGCTCTCTCGTGGCATCCGCAATCTTTCGGGACTGCGTCCCATGGACTATTTTCAATCCGCGGGCGAGAACAAAGGCTTCTATAGTCTCTTGCTGCGTGCTACATTCCAAAGCGATAAGGCCACTTTAACGAGTGACGAGATTCAGGAAGGCTGCGCTGCCGTTTTGGAGGCTCTCACCACTTTGGGTGTGCGGCTGCGAGGCAACGGAATGCAGGGCTGGGAGAGGCAAAACGATAAGGCATAGACTGCTTGTGCAAAGAATAGGAATCATGTCATGGACCAACTGAATCAGCTTGAACAAAAGCTGCTTAAGGTTATTGAGCAGTACCGGAAACTGCAGGAGGAGAATCGATCCCTTGCCATGCAGCTTGAAAAGGCACGCAACGAGTCGCAGCAATCCGGCTCGCGGCAATTGGCGGTTGAAAAAGAAGTGGAAGCGCTCCGCCTTGAGAGGGAAAAGATCCGCGACCGCGTGGAGCGCTTGCTGCTGCAGGTGGACGCGTTGACAAAAGCCGATTCTGCGGGATAATGAGCACTGACGCCGCTTGTTACGGCACCTTCATTTTGCTTTCAGGGTTTCAATTTCAGCGCCCGGCCGGGGGCGCGGGAAGGCGTGTGATGCAATCTACACCAGAAGGAGTGCGGGTATTTATATTCGATCAGGAATATACCATGCGCGGCCAGCTTGATGCCGAATACATCCGCAAACTGGCGCGTTATTTGGATGAAAAGATGCGATCCATTGCCGCCCGGACCAATAATGTCGACTCCCTGCGAACCGCCGTGCTTGCCGCGCTGAATATTGCCGATGAATATCACCAGCTTCTTTCCCTTCATGAATCGGAAATGAATGCACGCAATGCCCAAATGGATCAATGTGCCCGCTTGCTGGACGAAGTGCTTGGTGATGAAAGTCCGCAAGCCTGAGCCGCCGGTTCGGGTAACCGTAGATGGCGGGACCTGGGTTTGTTGAGAAGCTGGTGATTCCAGCCAGGCGGGGTGCTCCACCCGGTTCGTCAAACACTTCAACCGGGTTCCCATTGCCACAAAAATCAGGGGCTTCTCCTCCCAGGACACGATTGACTCCAGGCGCGTGTGAACTGGAAATGCAACGCCACCTGGAAGGATTATGAAGGACGAGGAAAACCAATTTGACCGCAGCCCTGAAAATTCTGTTCATCGGCGATATCTTTGGCCAGCCCGGAAGAAGGATTGTGAAAGAAATACTTCCGGACCTGATGGCAGAGTATTCGCCCGACTTGATTTTGGCGAACGGGGAGAACGCGGCTGCAGGTTTCGGCATTACACCCGGCCTGGTTGAAGAATTGCTGGGCCTTGGCGTTGAAGTATTGACCTCGGGCAATCACATTTGGGACAAACGTGAAATCGGGGTTTACTTTGAACAGCATCCCGACGGTCGATTGCTGCGGCCGGCCAATTACCCTAATGGCGCACCCGGTCAGGGGCTTTTCATTGGCCGGACGCACTCCAATATCGAATATGCCCTTCTGAACCTGCAGGGCCGGGTTTTTATGACGCCTCTGGAGTGCCCGTTCCGGACTGCGGACCGGGTCTTGGCCACCATTCCCGCGCATATAAAAATTCGTCTGGTGGACTTTCACGCTGAAGCGACATCGGAAAAAGTTGCGATGGGCTGGTACCTGGACGGCCGCGCCACGGCCGTGGTTGGAACGCATACTCATGTTCCCACTGCGGATGAGAGGATACTTCCGGCAGGGACTGCTTACGTGACGGATTTGGGGATGACCGGACCGTTTGATTCGGTGATCGGCGTGGATAAACAAGCGGTGATTCGAAAGTTTTTGGATCAGATGCCAGCGCGTTTTGAGGTGGCGCGAGGAGATGTTCGGCTGTGTGGGGCATTGATTGAGGCGAGCCCTGACGACGGTCGGGCTGTTTCAATCCGTCGGATCATGCGCCCTTGACGGGCGGGATATTTAGACCGACACGGCAATTGCAATTTGGATAGCGGGCGATATAATCCTGAATGCGCGGAATCCCGTACACAAAAGCAGCACGGAGGCTGTAAATGAGTGACCCCGTCCAGCGATTGGGTGACATGATTGACGACTATTGCCCGCGCTGTAAGCTTTTGCTTGATCACGGAATTGCCAGCATCGTGAACGGTGATGTGATCAAAGTCATCTGCAGAACGTGCTATACGGAGCACCCTTATCGTCGCGGCGAAGGAGGCAAAAAGAAGCCTGCGAGTTCTCGACAAACACTCCTGGACCAGGTACTTGCCAAAGCGCCCGCACCGGTTGCTGAGATTGAGGTTGCCACTTCACCGGCTGCCCCCAAGAAGCGAACGCTAAAGCCAGCCAGATACATTTCACGACACCAGGGCAAACCTCCCCGCCCGAAGCGATGAGCTAGTCTTCTTTGCGACAAATTGTCCTGATTGCGTTTCTTCCGTGTATTTCGTACTCCGTACCTCGCCACTTAACTTTCTTACTCATCGCTGAAACCACAAAGTTTGCCATCATAATCCATGGAACCAGCGGAGAGAGCCGCCAATAACAGGATTTGTAGCGGCGCAGTGCTGGCTCATCCGGAAAGAGCTGCACGGCTACATTGCTGCGAATTGCTCCTTTTACCATTCCCAGCACCTGGATCAGGAGAAGAGCGAAAAAGATGGCGGTCCTTTGTACAGGGTCTTTGTAGTGCAGAAGGGATGCGATTCCCCAGAGAATAGTCAGACAGTTTAGCCCGTACCCGGCAAGACCTGTTGCCCATAGCAGGGGCGAGTAGACACGAGTAATCATGACCTGGCGATTTGCCCACTCCCAGAACTCCCCGACTGTGGAGTTGGCGTGGGTGGCGAGCAAACAACGCGGCGTAAACTTGATGATTCCACGCGAATCTTTTACAGCCCGGGTCAATGCATAGTCATCGCTAATGGCGCCAGCCCAGTATTGTTCAGCAATCTTTAACCGCTCAAAATCGGCGCGGCGAATCGCCATAGAGCCGCCCCAGGCAAAAGGCGCCGGTTTTTCGCCCAGCAAAGTGGCCACGGAAGCGTCCCAAGCAGCCTGCAGACGGCTGCCAAAACGGGAATCGGGGATATACCAGCGAAAGCCTGTGCTTGCGGTGACGTGAGGATCGGCTAAGGGCGATGTAAGCGAGCGAAGCCAATCCTTACTAGGCTGAGCGTCGGAATCTGCAAAGACCAGAAGTGTGCTTTGAGGGCTGATTGCCTTCAAACCATGGAGCAGGTTGTTGATCTTTTCCCCGTTGCTGGAGCTCAAACCCGCCGCTAGCACTGCCACCCGGGTTGCGCTCGAAGTGTGAGACGGGTCATGGACGTCACACAAGGTTTTCAGAATGGGAACGGCGGTATCATTCTCCGTTGCGGTTACGAAGATGACTTCGTAATTCCAGTAATCCTGCACCAGATAAGAAGCCAGGAGGCCTTGCATTCCCGGTTCGACCCCTTTGCAGGGAATGATGACGGAAGCAAACGGGCCATCAGGGGGCGTGGGTGCTCTTCTGGCGGACCTGACATGCCTTCTGAAGCTGAATCCTCCATGTAAGGCCCAAACGCTTTGAGCCAGCATGAAGGTTGCAATTATCCAAAAAACGGTCAGCAAATGGAGGCTGCCTTTAATGCCTATGGAATGGGTTGCAATTCTCGATCAGCGACTTCCGTGTGGATTATCGGAAGTCCGGATTGGGCAATTCGAGCTTCCGTTTCGACGCTTTCTTACGCCTTTGGATACCCCGCTGCTGAAACTCTAACGCAGTTTTGCCTAGTGAGAATCACTCCGGAAAACGGCGATGCGCAGCTTGGTTCGCATCTCCCAGATATTGCGGATGCGGTTCCAATGCACGAATTGGTCAATCGAACGGGAGTATCAGGTTTTCTACTTAATTCCCATCGCCCACTTGATGCCTGCGAGAAGCATCTTTTGATAGCGCGGGTCATTCCACACGGCTTCTTCATGGCCAAGAGCAGTGTAAAAAACGCGGCCCTTTCCGTCATGGCGCGTCCATGTGATCGGCCAACTGTAAAATCTGCGCCGTACATTAGGTTTCCTGATGTTGACCGTGGAAGGGTCGAGCTTCATTAGGACTTGAGTGTCTTTCCACTGAAAATCGCTCATCTGGTAGATTTCGTCATTAATCTGGAACGATTTTCCCCACATCGAGACAATCGGGTTGGAAGGAGCAAGGACGTCAATGGTTACTTCCTGATGCCAGGGGTGGTCATTGAAGTATGCTCCAATCAGTTGCAGGTATTCCGGCCACATGTAAAAAGTATCCGTGGCGCTGTGCACACCGACGAATCCGTGGCCTGATCGAACGAAATTAATGAAGGCCTTCTTCTCATCATCGGTAAACGGAAGTTCGCCGGTCGTGTAAAACATGACGGCATCATATTTCTTCAGGTTTGATGCGGTAAAGGCTCCCGGATCCTCCGTAACAGTTGTGTCAAAAGCTCCGGCCTTCTCTCCAATCTGCTTTACTATGTCGCGTGACGGGGCCACGGTGGCGTGCTTGTAGCCTGCCGAAAGTGTCATATAAAGGAGTTTGCCCTTCTTCTTTGAAGCGCCCGCCGCGCTTTGGCAAACTCCGAGGGTGGCTAATAACACAACAATCGTAAGGGCTCGCAAGTGGATTCTCATTGTCGCTCCTTTGAGCATTGCTCCGAGTGTCTTAGCTCGGGTTTAAAACATTCCGTTCATCGTTCTAGGGTTTGCCAGCCTTTCGAAGTAACGGCTTGGAGGCTACTGCCTTCGCGACTTCTCGACAAAAAGCCGGTAGGTCAGTTGGATTTCGTGAGCTGACAAGGTGACCGTCCACGACAACCTCTTCATCCACGTAATTCGCGCCCGCGTGGATCAAATCGTCCTTGATCGCGCGAAATCCGGTCACTTTGCGCCCGCGGACAACGTCGGCCGATGTCAATACCCAACCTCCGTGGCAAATGGCAGCGATTACTTTACCATCTTGATTCATTTCTCGCACCAATCTCAGTACGCGACTGTCTTGGCGAAGTGTGTCGGGCGCCCAGCCGCCGGGAACAACGACCGCATCGTAATCCTCAGCAGTTACGTCGCCAATCGATTTATCAGCAATGATCGGGTACCCCTTTTTACTTAAGTACGTTCGGCCTGCTTCCGCGGCGACCGCTTCCGTTTTTGCACCCTCTTCCCGAAAACGCAGCAATGGGTACCATACTTCCATTACCTGGTACTGGTCAGCCACCAGCACGGCAATCCGTCGACCTTGCAATTCCATAGCACCCTCCTTTGCGGACGAGACTTAATTTAAATGGTAAACTAGGCGCGATGCAAGAGGCGTATCGCGGAATTAAACTCGGACATTAAGAGGGCCTACCCGGCAATGCGTTATAACAACATCCTTGAAGCCATTGGTCGGACTCCGTTGGTAAGGGTCAACAGGCTGGCGCGCCACTGTGCCGGTGAGGTCTATGCAAAGTGCGACTACCTGAATCCCGGCGGCAGCGTTAAAGATCGCATCGCTGTTTCAATGATTGATGAGGCGGAGAATAAAGGTTGGTTGCCTCCGGGGGGAACAATTGTGGAGGGGACTTCCGGAAACACCGGCATGGGACTGGCTCTGGTGGCTGTTGTGCGAGGTTACAAGGCTATCTTCACAATGACCGATAAACAATCCAAGGAAAAAATCGACTTGTTAAAGGCGATGGGGGCGGATGTAATTGTGTGCCCGACCGCAGTTGAGCCTCATGACCCTCGCAGCTATCACTCCGTAGTCGACAAACTGGCCCATGATATTGCAAATGCATACCATCCGGATCAATATCATAATCCTTCCAATCCCGAGGTTCACTATCGGGTTACCGGTCCTGAGATTTGGGACGACAGTGAAGGCCGAATCACACATTTTGTTGCTGGCATGGGAACCGGTGGAACGATGACAGGCATCGGGCGCTATCTTAAGGAAAAGAATCCAGGGGTGCGAATCATAGGAGCGGACCCCGTTGGCTCCATACTGTTTGAGTTCTTCCACCAGGGTAAAGTAGGCAAAGCCGAGACCTACAAAGTAGAGGGCATTGGAGAGGACTTTTTTCCCAGCGCGCTGGATTTCAGTGTGATCGACGATATGATCCAGGTTCCTGACAAGGAGTCGTTCCTGTGGGCGCGCCGCCTTGCGCGTTCAGAGGGAATTTTTGCCGGGGGCTCTGCCGGGACAGCTATGGCAGCAGCCGTTAAGGTGATGCCTGAACTTAAGCCAGGCGATTTTATGGTGATTTTTATTCCCGATACAGGCTTGCGCTATTTGAGCAAGGTATACAACAACGAGTGGATGAAGGATAATCGCTTTGTGGAGTCGTCAATACCCCTGACGGCTGAAGAGATTGTTCTGGCAAAACGCAACATGATTGCTGCTCGGGACCTGGTCACGGTCAGCCCTTCGGATTCGGTTGCCCAGGCCCTGGAGCGGATGCAAGAGAATGATTTTTCACAAGTGCCCGTCTTTGATGATGGTGTTCCAGTGGGAGCGCTCTACGAGGATGACATCCTTAATCTGGCTATTGGGGGACGGGACCTGAGGGGTGTGGTGGTGAGAGAAGTGATGGGAGAGTCTTTTCCGATTGTCGCTCCCTCCGCTTCGATCGATCAGATCACAGCGTACATCACTCGTGAATGCCCTGCCGTTTTTGTAGACATGGGTAATCACCGCTTCGAGATTTTAACAAAATATGATTTGCTGCACGCTGTGGCCCGGCTTTCTGAGCAGGATCGGTAATGGAAGAGGGTTGCGGAGTGGCTCGAAAGTCCCCGTCCAAGCCAGCCACACGGGCATAAACAAACATCCTGGCCGGAACGCGCCATCGCAGAAGTGAAAGCTATTCCAGGCTTGCACAAGCCATATTAAGCCCACCGCAATCAACTTAGGCGCCATTGCCCCGCAGCAAACGAATAGCATTCGTCAGGGCGGATTCGCTACTTTCGTCTTTGAGGCCATTCCCTGAATTCAATTCCTCCGCCAATGCCGCCTTACCTTCACCGGGCGCAAGAAACAGATTTTGTTCCATACCATATTGCCGCGTGTATAAATCCCAATAGCGGCCGCCCGCCGCAAGCAGCTCTTCATGCGAGCCTCTTTCAATAATCTGCCCGTCTTCCATCACTAAGATCTTGTCGGCACGGCGGATGGTGGAAAGGCGATGGGCAATAACAAACGTTGTGCGCCCCTTCATCAAATGATCGAGGCCCTGCTGGATTAGGGTTTCCGACTCAGAGTCCAGACTGGAAGTGGCTTCATCCAATATCAATATGCGGGGGTCCGCCAGTATGGCTCGCGCAATGGACACGCGCTGCTTTTGTCCACCTGAAAGCTTAACGCCGCGTTCTCCCACTACGGTTTCGTAGCGTTCAGAGAATTTTTCCGCAAACTCGTCTACACGGGCAATTTTGCAGGCGGCCAGGATCTGCTCTTGGCTTGCATCGGGTTTGGCGAAAGCGACGTTCTCACTAATGGTTCCGTCGAATAAAAAGCTCTCCTGCAGAACAACCCCCAGTTGCGTGCGGTAAGAACCGAGGGAGGCAGTCGACAGATCTACTCCGTCAACACTAACGGTACCATCACACGGTGAATAGAAGGCGGCAACTAAACCGATGACAGTCGATTTCCCTGCTCCGGACGGGCCTACTAGGGCAGTTACCATTCCGGGTTTTGATTCAAAGCTGATTCCTTTGAGAACCGGCTTATTCGGCTCGTACGAGAAACTCACACTTTCGAATCTCACCTCGCCACGAATCCGGTCCATTGTCACGCGACGTTGTGGGTCTTCATCCTCCGGCTGTTCACGTAAAAGATCGCGGGTGCGTTCCAGCCCCGCGATCGCCTCAGTCAATTGTGTTCCAATGCCAACGATTTGGAAAACGGGAGCGATCAGCAAGGCCAGAAACATGGTGTAGGTTACAAAAGTACCCAGCGTCATTGTGCCGTTCAGAATACGGTGGGCGCCCAAAAACATGATGACTGCAGTCACCGCCCCAAAAAGTGTAGTTCCCGAAAGGTCCATCAAGGAAGTCGCAGTGAGTGTCTTCAACACGTTCTGCAACAGGCGTTCAACGCCACCCGAAAAGATCCGGCGTTCACGTTCTTCAGCATGGTAACCCTTCACCACCCGGACGCCGCCCAGCGATTCTGTGAGGCGGCCTGTGACCTCAGCATGGATTTTTCTTCGCTCCCGGAAAATAGGGCGGATGATGCCGAAGGCTTTTCGCAGAGCGAAGCCAAAAAATACAAGAAGACAGATAGCCATCAGCGTCATGGAAAGACTGATGCGGATGAGTATGACCAGTGCGAGAAGAGCTGTCAGCAATCCACCGGTAAACTGGACCAGTCCGGTTCCGATCAGGTTCCGCAGCCCTTCAACGTCGCTCATTATGCGCGAGACAAGTGCACCCGTCTTGTTTGCATCGTAGAACCTGAGAGGCAGTCTTCCCACATGCGCCTGTACCTGTCGCCGCAATGAGGTGATAAGCCTTTGCGCCTCTTTGGAAAGAAGCTGGGTGAGGGAAAACGATGTAATCCCCTGGATGGCTGTAGCTGCCACGACTGCCCCCACTATGGGCAGCAGCCATTGTTTCTGGTGGTGGACCAGGACGTTGTCAATCAGATATTTGGAGGAGTAGGGAAGTACTAATCCGGCCAGGCGATTGATGCCCATGAGCACGAAGCCGGCTGCAAGCAAACCTCGCCGGGGACGGATGAATTCCCATATATGCGGCAGCAGTTCCGCAAGCCGCTCGGACCGGCCAGGGTTAGTTTCCCGCGACAATATTGCCTCCGGCGGCTTGAGGATCGTTCATATGCCAGATTATTGCGCATGCGCAGGAGTAACCGCGGCTGATGGCATGGCGAGCTCCTGCATCGCCGCGGGCGGCGCCTTGTCTGCGTTCGCCAGCAGCAGGCTAACCTGCCACATTTGGTTATCCGACAGCCGGGCGTGAAAGCCTGGCATTCCAGTAAGGCGAATACCATTCTTAGCCTTCCAGAAAGTAACGCCCGGTGGATCGTCCGTTACCATATGGTTGGGGTCAAAAAGCTGAGGTGGATGTGGAAACATGCCTTTGGCCGCATCGGGCTCGGGTTGTTGCGGCAAGCCATGGCAGAAAGCGCAATCCTCCCGGTAAATGCGAGCTCCGGCAACCATATTGTCTTCGGTTGGCTGGATAGGAACGGAGCGTGGATACTCCTTACCTATTCGCGCCCTGAGAGCTGTTTTTGCCATGAATTTCTCGAGAGGCAAGGGTGAGTCGCTGGTGGCAACTGGCATCGAACCTGATTTGATATAGAGATAACCGCCAAAAGGAACAAGCAATAAACCAAGCACAACGCCGAAAATGAAAGATTTCACAGCTATTCAACCTCCGAGTTGGATTTGTTCATGTTCCCTATCGCCGTGCCGAGTTTGAACCGGATATATTGAAGGTCAATTCAAAACATGAGTCAGGTGTAAGGCCATCAATCCGAATGAGCCAGCAATGATCAAGACGCAAGAAAGGGCAAGCAAGTTCCACAAATTCTGGTCAGCTTGAGTGTATGGTTCACCCTCGGATACAACATATCCCAAAGCCATCCCTGAAATCAGCCCACCCGCATGGGCGGCGTTGTCGGCCGAGAACAACAAACCAAAAATTGCAATGTAGATTAACCATCGCCACAACATGCTGCGCATGTCGCGCCCGTAGCTGCCGTGATGAAAGCTGGTGCCAATTAGAATTCCAATCAGACCGAGGATGGAGGCGGAAGCCCCCACCGACATTGTCGGACTCCAAACCAGGCTGGCAAAAAATCCGCATACTCCTGTGACCAGGTACAGCACCACGAACTTCGGCGTGGAAAACAATCCTTCGACCGCCGGGCCCAGGTCAAAAAGAACCCAGAGGTTGAAAATAATATGCAGCAAGCTGGCGTGCAAAAAATCCGCCGTTACCAGTCTCCACCACTGATGTTGCAGATAGATACTGGGTCCGAATTTGGCCCCCAAACGTAGCAACACCATACCTGATATGCCGCCCATTGCGGGCGCTGATTGCAACTGGGAGGACGCTGCAGCCTGAGTTAAATACCAGCAGATGCCGTACAAAGCAATATTGATGGCAACCAGCACAGAGGTTGCTGTGGTTGGGACGGGAAGGACGCCGCCCATAACTCGCCCGGGGCGAGATCTGGGTTCGCGTGCTCGCGGCGACCCCAATGACAATCCACAAAACGGGCAGGTTGCGGCCTTTCGATCGACCAAGGCCCTGCAATGGGGACACATGCGGTGCGTTGGAGCATTGGGGGAGGAATCGTCCGCCCCGCGTGCAAACACGGCCTTCAGCCGTTGCAACCTGAACCAGAGTTTCGGCGGCATATCCATAAAACTCAAGTATGCAGGAACGTATTGGAAGTGTAAAGGAATGAGGCGCAAATAACGCGACTAACAGGCTCCGAAATAGCTTGGAGCAGTCAGTCCAATTTAATACAATCATAAAAGAAGCCAAAGAAACCAAGAGGACTCCATGACTTTTGAAAGCGCCGGGCGCCTGATGGACGAAGAAATCAAGAAAATTGCCGACTATCTGGAGACAAAGTTCAAACCTGCCACCAAGAATGAGGTTGCCGGTTTGTTTCGCCGGGTTGCACGGGAACTCAACAACCTTGCTGAGAATTTAGAAAAAGAAAATCGTTAGAGGTCTGCCAGCCATGATAAGTGTGGGCCATGGTTACTGCTGATGGCTTGTTAAGCTTTTGCCTTGCCTCATTGCGTCGGCAGCGAGGTTGGCGGGGCTACGGCCATGTCTTACGGAAGGCAGGCCTTGACTCCACGGGCAGGCTGCGCCCCATGCTGGTTGCGGGGTTGATGGCGGTGACCACTGGATGTTTGCACCGACACACTCATAGGGTAACGATCGGCGCTCCGCCGCCTTCGCCACGTGCGAGCACGCCACATGGCGAGCAAACCCCATCCACCTCCGTTATCGAACAAGGCGAAGAAGGTATCGCATCGTGGTATGGGCCTTCATTTAACGGCAAACAAACATCAAGTGGCGAGGTATATGACATGTACGCTCTTACCGCCGCCCATCGAACGCTCCCATTTGGGACCCAGGTCCGCGTGCATGACCTGGACGACGATGAGTCCGTGGATGTGACGATCAACGATCGAGGGCCTTTTGTTGAGGGACGCATCATTGACCTTTCCCTTGCCGCAGCCCGGGCTATTCACATGGTCGGGCCCGGAACGGCGCGGGTCCAGCTTGAGATCTTAAATCCTGATGTGATCGTGGGTCCCGGAGCGATTCCTGGAATCTTTGCTGTGCAGGTCGGCGCGTTCCGCGACCCTGCGAATGCAGAGAGACTTAAGAGTCGTATCGAGAACAGCTTTGGGCCCGTCGAGATTCAGCAATATGAGAGAGGCGATAGCATATTTTATCGAGTGAGGGTTGGCCGCCTTTCAGACGAACAGGATGCCGATGCCATGGCCAGCCAACTGCAAGCCGCTGGGTTTGCTTCCGAAACCTTTATTGTAAGGCTGAATTAGGAATTCACTTGAATTGACTGCTTTAATCTTATGTTTGCAAAACGCATTATCCCTTGTCTTGATTGCAAAGATGGGCGCGTGGTCAAAGGGATTCGCTTTATTGATTTACGCGACGCCGGGGATCCTGGTGAGTTAGCCACCCTGTACGACCGTGAGGGCGCTGATGAACTGGTAATGCTGGATATTTCAGCCTCCCGTGAGGGCCGGGCCACGCTAATGGAGACTGTACACAATGTAGCCTTAAGGCTATTCATTCCGCTCACGGTGGGGGGCGGAGTTCGCGATTTGGAAGACGGTCAGCGCCTTCTAGCCGCAGGGGCGGATAAAGTTGCCATTAACACTGCTGCTGTTCAGCAGCCCGAACTGATCGTACAGCTTTCTCGCAGTTTTGGCAGTCAGGCGGTTGTTGTAGCCATCGACGCGCGTCGAGTTACGACGCAACCTTTGATAGAAAGAGGAAATCCATCGGCCTGGCGGGTTCACACGTATGGCGGAACTCATGAGACTACATTGGATGTTATTGACTGGGCAAAACAAGTGTATCGGCTGGGTGCGGGAGAAATCCTGCTGACTTCGATGGATGCGGATGGAACTCAGCGCGGTTTTGATTGCGAGCTGACCTCAGCCGTCTCGGCAGCCGTTCCAATTCCGGTTATAGCTTCTGGGGGGGCAGGAAAACCAGAGCATTTTGCAGATGTGTTCCGCCTTGGCAAGGCTGACGCTGCGCTCGCAGCTTCGGTCTTTCATTTTGACCAGTATACAATTCGCGCCTTGAAAGAGTTTCTGCGGCAATCGGCTATATCCGTTCGTCTTTAGCCGTAAGCGGCAAACAATCCCGTTCCCGGTGTTGGGTGCAAGAACCGATCTTCACGTGAGAGTGTAATTCCCAATCCATGATTATTCCTTGCATCGACCTTTTGCACCGCAAAGTGGTGCAGCTTGTACAAGGCCAGGAGTCGGCCAAAGCATTAGAACTTCCGGAGCCTTTGGTAGTTCTTGAGAAATTCCACCAATACCCTGAACTCCAAGTAATTGACCTGGATGCTGCCATGGGCAGAGAGCCTCAGAGCGATATCGTGCAGAAACTGTGCCTGCGCAAGAAGTGCCGCGTGGGTGGTGGAATCCGCACGATCGCCGCGGCGCAACGGGCGCTTGAGGCTGGGGCCCACAAGGTAATTGTGGGCAGTTCAGCGTTTACAACTTCGGGCATCGACCACGATTTTCTGAGCACGCTCCTCACTGTTGTCCCTCGTGACCGGCTGATGGTAGCTGTTGATTGCCGGTCCAAGAAGGTCGCTATCCACGGATGGAAGACTCTATTGCCTCTAAGTCCACAAGAAGCCCTGCCACAACTGGAGAAGTATTGTTCAGAGTTCCTTTGTACGCTTGTCGACGTAGAAGGAAAGCTGGAAGGAACTGAACTGAACTTTTTTCGAAGCTTGCGAGATTGCACTGCGCTGCCCATCACTGCTGCCGGGGGAATTACGACCGACGAAGAAATTGTCGCTCTCGATGCCTTAAACATGAACGCCGCACTCGGCATGTCCATTTATCGGAAATTTTTCCCTGAACTCTTCGCACGGTGATTCATTTGTTGTTCTGCCAAGCCAGCACAAAACGAAGGGCTTGCTGATATGGGCGCCTGTGCGACCCGAGCAGGCCGTTGCACCTGTAAGCACGCCGACGATTGCTGCATTGCAGGTGCTGAGGTCATGGTGTGAATTAGGATTCGAAGATGGAGCGCACGAATTCCTGAGGGTCAAAGGGGAGCAAGTCATCGATTTTTTCGCCCACACCCACAAACTGGATCGGCAGTCCCAGTTCGCGAGCAATGGCGACTACCACACCGCCTTTGGCAGTGCCGTCAAGCTTGGTGAGCACAATGCCGGTGACGCCGGCAAGGTCAAAGAATTGGCGAGCCTGGGCCAGTCCGTTCTGGCCGGTAGTGGCATCGATCACCAGCAACACCTCATGAGGTGCGCCGTTTACTTCGCGATTGGCGATTCGGCACATTTTCTGCAGCTCAGCCATCAAATTTTCCTTGGTATGGAGACGACCGGCCGTATCTACAATAACGGGGTCATGGCTGCTCTTCTTGGCGGACGCCAAGGCGTCAAAAATGACGGCGGAAGGGTCCGTGCCTGATTTCTGCTTGATGATCGGGATTTTGAGGCGGTCAGCCCATATCTCAAGCTGCTCGGTGGCGGCGGCGCGAAAAGTATCTGCGGCACAAAGCATGGGCTTGCGGCCTTCCTGTTGGTAAAAGCGCGCCAGCTTGGCGATGCTGGTTGTTTTGCCCACCCCATTTACACCTACCACAAATATCACCTGGGGCTGGCCGGCCGGCGGCTGGCGCCGCAGTGATCCTTGACCCGCCGGTCTGGTAAGCAGGGTGAGAATCTGTTGCTCTATTGCGGGACGCAACTGGCGCGGCTCGGTAAGCTGGTGACGCGACACCTGAGCTCGCAACTGGGTCACGATTTCCTGCGTTGTTTTAACACCCAGGTCGGCGGTCAGCAGAGTGACTTCCAACTCGTCCAAAAGTGCGGGGTCAACCTTCTCCTTGCCTTCCACCAGGCTATCAATGCGCTCAACAAGCTGCGCTTTGGTGGAGGCTACCGCGTTCTTAAGGCGGTCAAGCAAGCCGGGCTTGTCTGATTTGTTTCCAAACAGCGTGAAAGCCATAGGGTTTTATTGTAGGGCGATGTGGTAACTCCGGTAAGCGAGCGCAGAGCCAACGAATCGGCTCCGGCCGCCGCACCTTGCGCCGACGGCCGGCCTCGGCCCTGATTCGTGAGGAATAAACGCCGTTCTGGCAGAAACTCGACCCTGACCCTTTGCGGGAGAAAGGGCTAAGCATGACGCTTACAAGGGCAGGATTAAGGACTGTTTACCAGCGAGGTTCACGCGAATAGGAGTCCCATCCGCCGCCACCGCCGCCCTTCCGCTTGCCGCCTCCGCCACCACCTCCCTGGCGACCCCCGCCATATCCGCCGCCACCGCGTTCCGGCTTGGGGCGCGCTTCGTTTACGGTGATGGAGCGTCCGTCAAAGCTCTTGCCGTTTAAGGCCGCGATGGCGCGGTCGGCCTCCTCGTCCTGGCTCATTTCGACAAACGCAAAACCCCGTGGCTTGCCGGTATCCCGGTCGGTAATGATCTTAACCTGTGCAACTTCACCGTACTGGGCGAATAAATCTCGCAGGCCTTGCTCGGTCGAGTTGTATGACAGGTTCCCTACAAACAAATTCTTCATGACGTCTCCTCACTGAATTTCCGGGATGTGGCGCACCATTGCCCGACGCAGATATTCCCCTTTCGCCCATAATTCGGGCGGCAGGGGTTTCGCCGCGCACGTGTTGACCTAATGCAATTTTCGGGGATGCCACAAAAGCCCGCTCGCTCGGCCTCATTGTCTCACATTTTCTAATGACTTGCCGCATAAATGTTTGTGGAACGAAAATGGGGCTGCCGATTGGCCAGTCCAAGCGGGGTGCGCAGGGTCAAACTTGGACTTCAGGTTTCCATTCCGGAAAAGGCCGACAATGCGGTCAGGAGGGAGGCTTGTTGCCGCAGTAGGGGCCTAAGGGGCAGCTTTGGCCGGTTGTGCTATGCTTAAAGGAGGCCTTTTACAACCAAATTCGCGCGCTTGCCCCGTACTGATGCACGCGGGTTAGCAAGCCGGCGGCTAGCGCGGCATGGAGGGTGTTCCGTGATCGAATTGGGCGGAAAGGTGGATTTCGAATTCCCCCTGGCCTTGCGCCGGGACAACCGACGAGGAGGATAAAGCATGGGAATATACCCCGAACATATGGTGACGCCGATGCGGCAGGAGTTGACCCGAATCGGTTTCAATGAATTACGCACGCCGGAGGAAGTGGATTCCTCGTTGGGTGCAAGCAAAGGAACAGTTCTGGTGGTAGTGAACTCAATATGCGGTTGCGCCGCAGGCAAGGCACGTCCTGCGGTGGCGATGGCGCTGAAGCAGAATGTTCGGCCCGACGTTTTGACTACCGTCTTTGCAGGGCAGGATGCGGAAGCGACTGCGCGTGCTCGAAGTTATTTTTCCGAGTACCCACCATCTTCCCCTTCCATTGCGCTGCTGCGCGATGGCAAGTTGGTGTACATGATGGAACGCTACCAGATTGAAGGGCGCGATCCGTTCTCAATTTCCGTTGATCTCATGCAGGCTTTCCGGCAATTCTGCACTCCGGCCGCCGCCGCCGCTGCCCCATAACCGGCCGGTTTGCACCCATTGAATAAACCTTCTTCCAGCTTCGGGCCGCGGGAACAAAAAACTGCGGCCCGGCACAAACCCTTTCCCGCTGGTACAGTTCAGGCAACGCGCCAGCGCGCGCCAAGGTTGTTGCCGGGGCGCCTGCGGGTTGCGAAACCAGCGAATCCTTAACAACTCCAAATGGCATATGCGAATAGCGCCTGCGAAAACCCTGAGGAGGGGGTCAATGGGGCTTTCGCGATGTCTGCGCGCGCCGCTGCCACACAGTTTTGCGTCCGGCGTTTTCAAGGGCGTTGCGTATTTTGCGGCTCAGTTTTGCAAACACCAGGTCGTGAGCTTTGGTGAGAAATTTGCTGAGTTCATCAGGCGAAAGCGCTATCTCCGTTTCGAGGGCAGCCCAGTGAGCGCGCGCTAGATAGGGAGCAGGAACAATTCCCTGGCGCTCGATCAGATCGGCATAATCCTCGTCGGAGCACTTGAACCAAAGCCATGCGTGGCCCGGCTCCAGAGCTATGATGGCGAACATCTTGTTTCCCACTTTGTAGACCAGGTTATCCTCCCATTGCAGTGTTTCCGTACAATATGGAAGAGAAAGGCAGCGTTTTCTAACCCATTCAATATCCATGCATCCCTCAGGGGACTGACGGCGCAAAGTCCCTATCGTACCCTGAAACGCCCCACCATGCAGTCGGCGGTCTTTCACAGTGCGATTCCGTGATTGGGCAGACTGGTTGAATGGCTGGATCAGCGGTGAGCGTGTGGCACGTTGAGAGTTGGCATGATCCGATCACTTGTATTCGAACCATCTGTCTCACTGCGGGTTCCGGCCGTGACCCCGGCAGCCGTCAAGATGGCGCACAGCGCCCGCGGAGGACGACTGGCGCATAAAGAGAAGACAAATGTAACGGCGAGAATCGCCATAATCGTGCCGGAAGAGACCAACAGCGGAATTTCATAAAAGCCGGAAAGCAGCATCTTGAGACCGACAAAGACCAGAACGATTGCCAGGCCCGGACGCAGGTATCGCAACTTGTCGATGAAGCCGGCAAGGAGAAAGTACAGCGACCGCATCCCAAGAATGGCGAGTATGTTGGAGGCATAGACTACAAATGCGTCGCGTGTAACGGCGAATACCGCAGGAATCGAGTCGAGCGCCATTACGATGTCGACAGCCTCAATCATCACCAGTGCCACAAACAGCGATGTGGCAAACCAGCGACCGCCACGGCGTACAAAGAAGCTGCCCTCGCTCCGGTGCGCGATGGGAAACAGGCGTCGCAGCCCGCGCACGGCGATATTGCGCTCCGGATCCGGTGCCTTGTGCTGGTGCCCCCACAGCCGGACGCCGGTGATGATGAGCACGACGCCGATAATCCACAGTACCCACTCAAAACGCGCGATCATCGCGGCGCCTGCGGCTATCATAGCCCCGCGCAGGGCTAAGGCTCCTAAGACGCCCCCAAAAAGCAACTTATGTTGATATTGCGGCGGCACGGCCAGTGAGCTGAAAATGACACTGAAGAGGAAAAGGTTGTCGAGGGAGAGGGACTTTTCGACGACATACGCGGTGAAAAACTGGATAGAAGTTTCCGAGCCCTTCCAAAAGTAGATTCCAACTCCGGCTGCCACTGATATCGTAATCCAGACGGCGCTCCACACCGATGCCTCGCGAGAGGAAATTTGGTGCGGGTGGCGACTAAACACCCCAAGGTCAAGAGCAAGAACGCCCAGCACTGCGAGCGCCAGAAGCAGCATTGGGATTAGATTGCTCATGGTTTAGCCTCGGTCGCATCATACTTAGCCGGCATAGCGGGATCGCACGCCGCATTCGGCGTCAGGGCTGATAGTTTGTCTGGTGGCAGTTGACTTATCGGAGTGGTCGTGGGCGCATCTGGATTGTGGCGCGAGGCAGGGGAGAATTTGCGACGCAAGATTTCCAGAAGCCGCCGCGGCCACGTGTATTGTGACGATAAAACGACCAGCCCAGCTAATAAAAAAGGAATCCCGGGAAGAACAGGAAGCAACACTCCAGCTATTCCTACCAGGATCAACCCCCAACCGGCCGCGGCTTTGCTCTGCTTGGAGAGTTTCACTCTGACACCCTCGGCCATCGTTCCGAGCCTGCTTCAGACAAGCGCTCTTATGCCCAGGCACGTTTTCACAAGGTTCCGCATCTGGGCGGGCAAAACAGGCTTCTGAAAGTAGTCCACCGCACCCAAGCGCATGGCTTCCAGGTAGCAATCCATATCCGAGCAGCGCGCCAGCACAATGACCGGAACTCGATCGGGAATGGTATTAGCCCGTTCCAGCACAACCTTGCCTTCAAACGCCCGGCTGCCTTGGCCGACAAAGGCCAGGTCGTATTTCCGAATCTCCAACAGATCTGCAGCCTGACTGTAGCTACAACAACTGGATACCTTGTGGCCCTGCCCCAACAGGACATCGAAGTTATGGTAAAGATCCTCGATGTTGTCATCGACCAGCAGCACGCTCGCTTTTGAAACGAGCGCGCACATACGAGGCAACGCAGGGTTCCATGCACTTTGTCCCATAGCCTGTCCCTCCTTCCCGGGAAGTAGGCGAAAGCCTTCATTCTTAGAATCGAAGCAGGGAAACGCCGGGCCAGCCAAACTTACTGACTGCCCGGCGGTTCTCCTCTCAGGGTGCGGACCTTTTCCCTGGCTACGATTCCACGGGCGCAAGCTTCTCCTGAAGCTGCTCCAGCCTCTCCTGGGTATCCGCATGGTCCATGAAGAGATCAATGGACGATTTCATGTCGCTCACACCGGCGACAATCGAAGTCAAGTGATCCTTATACGCAGGAGCAAACAGATAGCCTTTGTGCTCATTTATGTGTCCGATGGCCGCTTCCGTGTGCGAGGCAAGGTCCACCGCTATCGGCACTACGCGGTCAATGGCCTGTTGCTGCATGGGCGAAGTGACGTGGCGAATTTCCTGCAGCCGCTTTAGCCGCTCACCTATCTGGTTGATGTTGTCGCGCACCGCGTTTAGCTGTTCACCGTGAGTAACCCAGCTTACGTTTGAGCGCGAAAGCGCCGTGAGCTGATCTGCTATCGGATGGAGTTCACCAGATAGCATTTGGACCTCTTTCAGCAGGTCTGTAGCTTCGGCCTGGAAGTCCCAATCCGCAACTTCGGCAGGCACTGATTCCTGCTGGGGAGCCGGAGAAGTGGCGAAGACCGACGCGGAGAGCAATATCGCGGCAATCCCCGCATAACCGATTCTTCGAAGAGTTTTCGTCAGCATGATGATGTCTCCTCCTTACGTTTTACGCGAGGTTTCTGAGCCAGGTTACAAAAATTGGCTTGTCCCTCGCTCAATTACATTGACGCACCCTGGCCTGTTTTGGAAAAGTAGAAAGATAGAACGAAATCATTAGATTTTACCGAACCAACCGGAGGATGCCATGGAATGGCTTAACTACCACCACCTCTTATACTTCTGGACCGCTGCGCGCACAGGCAGCATTGCCAACGCTTCAAAGGAACTGCTGCTGGCTCCGCCCACTGTCAGCGCGCAGATCGGGCAGCTTGAAGATGCTCTGGGCGAAAAGCTGTTTGCGCGCATTGGGCGCCGCCTGACATTAACCGAAACAGGGCGCATCGTGTTTCGCTACGGTGAGGAGATTTTCGGGCTCGGGCGAGAGATGCTGGACACGCTAAAGGATCGCCCCACCGGCCTGCCCCTGCGTGTGCAAGTAGGTGTTGCCGACGTCGTGCCGAAGCTGATTGCGTACCAATTAATTAAACCTGCGCTTTATATTTCCAATCAGGTGCGGGTGGTTTGCCGGGAAGACCAGGCCGATCGTTTGTTGGCTGAACTGGCCGTGAATGAACTGGACGCGGTGCTGGCTGACGCCCCGATGGGAGCTGAAGTGAAGGTGCGGGCCTTCAACCATTTGTTGGGAGAATGCGGCGTCAGCTTTTATGCCACGCGAAAGCTGGCTGCGGCCCATCGCGTTCGCTTTCCGCGCTCAATGGAGCGCGCCCCGCTGTTGCTGCCTACGGGAAATACCGCGATCCGTCCCCGGCTTGACCAGTGGTTTGAAAAGCACGGAATCCGGCCCTCGATCCTGGGAGAGTTTGACGATTTTGCCTTGATGCGCACGTTTGGCGAAGCGGGCCTGGGCGTGATTCCCGCGCCGTCAGTGCTGGAGCGCGAGCTGCGACGGCGCTACGGGTTTGAGCGCATCGGACGCGCGGAAAATGTAAGGGCGCAGTTCTACGCTATATCCGTTGAGCGCAAAATCAAGAATCCCGCCGTGGCTGCGATTTGCGACACGGCAAGAGAACAGATATTTCACACCCGCTGAATCTCGCCGCGCGAAGGGGAGGCGCGGACAATTGCGGGCAGGCAGGGACGGGGAAAGAGGCGCCAGCCTCATCAGCCAGCGGCGGACTGCGCGGGCTTTGGATAAATCCTGGCGGCGCGGCGCGAGGCGGGCAGTGATCAATCGCCGCGGGCGCCGATTGCCTTAGAACGGAACGTCGTCGTCAGTGATCTCAGAGGGCGGGAAAGTCTCGGTCGGAGTTGAACGGTCATTCGAAGCCGACTCCGCACCGGCGTAGGCTGGGGCGGGGGAAGCGCCGGCGGCCATACCAGCACGCTCGCTATCGGCACGGGAGCCGAGCATCTTCATTTCGCGCGCAACAATCTCATAGGCTGTGCGCTTGTTGCCGGCCTGATCTTCCCACTGGCGGCTGCGAATGCTGCCTTCGATATAAACCTGCTTACCTTTTGTAAGGTACTCACCGCAAATCTCAGCCAGCTTGCTCCAGGCGACGATGTTATGCCATTCCGTACGCCGTTGCTGCTCGCCGGTGCGGTCCTTGTAAACCTCGTCGGTGGCGAGCGTGAATCGGGCCACCGGGCTGCCTCCCTGGGTGTACTTGACTTCGGGGTCCTTTCCCAGGCGTCCCACCAAAATCACTTTGTTGACGGAACCGGACATAAGTTACCTCACTCCAGGGGCATCAGATGGAAATGCAATGTCGAGTTTAAGCGGTGTGCGAGCGTTGACTGCGGCCGCCGCTCGCAACAAGGAACACGCCTCTAATTCTGCAAATGACGCAACCGCTCGCGAGCTAATGACGCTTCATGCGAATTGGGGTAGCGACGGATGAGCAATCGTAGTTCGCGCACGCCGGAGGTTTGCTGGTTTAAGGCTAACAGTGCATAAGCCTTCTTCAATTGCGCCGCGGCCACCTTGTTGCCTTCAGGATATTGCTCAATACACTTGTTGTATTCCACGATGGCTTGCTTGTACTGCTTCTGCAAGTAAAGGCAATCGCCAATATAGAACTGGGCATTGGAGGCAAGATCGGTGTCGCCGTAATTCTGCAAGTACTGCTGAAAGCCCTGAATGGCCAGTTGATAACGCCCTCCGCTGTAATCGCTGTAAGCGGACTTGTAAAGTGTATCCGGATCGGGTGGCGGCGCAGGGGCCTGGGCCGATGGTTGGGCGCCGGCAGGCGGAATTTGCGCGTTGGGATCCGCGGCGCCATTCGCCGGGGCATTCGGATTGGCCTGGTTCTGCGCCGAATTGATCGTTTCCAGATACTTCTGTGTTTGCGCCAACTGGCTGCTCAACTTATCCAGGCGGGCCTTGGCCTCGTCCAGACTGGCTGAAAGAGCCTGCACTTCGTTGTTCATGGAATCCAGGCGGGCAGAACTACCGGCAAGATTGCGCTGGCTGGTTTCCTTCAGGTCATTTATGGATACCTTCATAGCACTGACGTTGTCGTTGGTCTGCTGCATCAGCAACTTCAACACGGCTGTCTGGGTGTCCACCGTCTTTTGCAGCGCTTGCAACTGCTGCTGCATCGTGTCGAGCTGCTGCATCATTTGAATGGTTTCTTTGCTGACGCCAAAGCCATGGCCTGCGGTGGCGACTGCCATGGCCGTAGTCAAAAGAGCCAAAATCAATGCTTTTTTCAAGGTAAACCTCAGCCTTTAAAAAAATTCCCCATCTCCTTGCAGCATACTCCGCCATCCCAATCAGGGTCAACTGCACCGGGCTGGCGCTGTTTGCGAAATCGACAGGCGGATGGAAAAATTCGGCAAGCGATGGCACAGCGGAAGGTTACACCCGCAGCCGCTGATCAACCTGGGAGTCGCTGTGCAACTGTCGTATCACAGGCCGTATCCCGGCTGGAAGAGCGCATGTTTCAAAGCGATTTTTCGGTATAAAGCGAAGAGCCGGAAGCCCGCAAAGGGGCGTCCGGCTCCCCGGTGCTACAGCTTGGTTTCGGTGCCGTAGACCAAGTGAGCTACACGATTCTGCTGGTAGCAGGCTTCGGTCTTGTCGGTGCAGAACGGACGATCCTTGCCATAGGAGATGGTGGTAATCCGATCCGCGGAAATTCCCAGATTCACCAGGAAGCTCTTTGCAGCGTTGGCGCGGCGATCACCCAGTCCAAGGTTGTATTCCTCGCTGCCACGTTCGTCGCAGTGACCCTCGATGGTGAACTTGATATCGGGGTGAGCTTTCAGGAAATCGGCGTCAGCGGTTAATGCCTGCTGAGCGTCGGGACGGACGTCGGACTTGTCAAAGTCGAAATATCCATCCTTCACATTCTGCGAGAACAGTTCCTGGTCGGTCGGTCCTTTCGGCGCCGGCGGCGGCGGTGGTGGCGGCGGAACCGTAACGGTTACGCGCGCATCGGCCGTTGCTGTGCCTCCAGGGCCCTTTGCAGTAATAGTATAGGTGGTGGAGTCGGTGGGGGTGACTTGCGTTGATCCCTGTGCCTGCACCGTTCCAACGCCGGGTTCAAGATCCAGGCTAGTCGCATTCTGAGAAGACCAACTCAGAGTTGATGACTGTCCCTTTTCAATGGTGCTCGGCTCAGCACTCAAGGTGACGGTGGGTGCTGCGG
>VFSW01002188.1_pt1 | contig 29625 bp, 28 predicted proteins | sample 5358111 | NCBI WGS metagenome assembly VFSW01 (sample SAMN11554181, study PRJNA540505) | mine drainage metagenome | isolation source: sediment from site ElyBrook_90M | place: USA: Ely Copper Mine, Vershire, VT | collected 2017 | reverse complement strand
CGGGCTGGCGGCGCCCCGGCTCAGTGCCGCAGGCGCAGCTTCGCGAGCTCGCCGACGATGCCGCGCCGGAACGCGAGCACGCACACCACGAACACCGCGCCGATGATCACGCTCACCCATCCGCCGACCAGGTCCGAGAGGTATTCCTGCAGCGTGACGACCAGGGCGGCGCCGACGACCGGTCCGAAGAACGTGCCCGAGCCGCCCACCAGGGTCATGAGGATGACCTCGCCGGAATTCGCCTGCATGACGTCCGACAGCGTGACGAACCCGAGCACCAGCGCCTTGAGCGAGCCGGCCAATCCGGCGATCGCCGCCGACAGCACGAAGGCGGTCAGCTTGTACCGGTCGATGTCGTACCCCAGGGACAGCGCGCGCGGCTCGTTGTCGCGGATCGCCTTCAGCACCTGCCCGAACGGCGAATGCACGATGCGCCGGATCAGCAGGAACACCCCGACGAACGCCGCGAGCACGAAGTAGTACGCCGCGACGTCGGACTTGAGCGGCAAGACGCCGAGCAGCGAGCCGCGCGGCACGTCCTGCAGGCCGTTCTCGCCGCCCGTGAACGGCGCCTCCAGGCAGACGAAATTGACTACCTGCGCCAGGGCGAGAGTCACCATCGCCAGATAGATGCCGTGCCGCCGGATCGCGAGCGCGCCGATGGCCCAGCCGAGCAGCGCCGCGACCGCGACCCCCGCGATGATCCCGGGCACGGTGCCCCAGCCGCGCGTCGCCGTCAGCCACGCCGTCGCATAGGCGGCGGATCCGAAGAACGCGGCGTGCCCGAAGGACAGCATGCCGCTGAAGCCGAGCAGCAGATTGAACGCGCAGGCGAACATGGCGAGGCACAGCAGCTTCATCATGAAGATCGGGTAGATCCCGAAGACCGGCACGCATACCGCGAACGAGGCGGCGAGCGCGTAGAAGACCTTCGCGGCGCGCACCTTCATTCCCTGCCGAACAGGCCCGCGGGCCGCAGGATCAGCACCAGCGCCATGATCACGAAGACCACGATGTTCGAGGCTTCCGGGTACACGACCTTGGTGAACCCCTCCACGAGCCCGAGGGACAGGCCGCTCACCACCGCGCCGAGGATCGATCCCATGCCGCCGATGACCACCACCGCGAACACCACCGTGACCAGCGAGCCGCCCATGTGCGGCGTCACCAGGATGACCGGCGCCGCCAGCACGCCCGCGAACGCCGCGAGCGCGACGCCGCCGCCGTAGGTGGCCGCGAACAGCAGCGGCACGTTGACGCCGAAGGATTGCAGCAGCTTGCCGTTCTCCGTGGCCGCGCGCAGCGTCGCACCGAGCCGCGTGCGCTCGATCACGAACCACGTGCCGGCGCAGACGGCGAGCGAGGCGAGGATCACCCAGCCGCGGTAGACGGGCAGGATCATGAACCCGAGATTCCACGCCCCCTGCAGCGCATCGGGCACCGGATAAGACTCGCCCGAGGAGCCGAACAGCTGGAACAGGGTGCCTTCCACCACCTGCGCGAGGCCGAAGGTGAGCAGCAGCCCGTACAGCGGCTCCAGCCGGTACACGTGGCGCAGCAGCAGCCGCTCGGCGATCAGGCCGAGGATCCCGACGGCGAGCGGCGCGAGGACCAGCGCGGCCCAGTAATTCAAGCCGAACCACTTGAGCCCGAGCAGCACCGCGAAGGCGCCGAGCGTGTAGAAGGCTCCGTGGGCGAAATTGACCACGCCCATGAGGCCGAAGATCACCGCGAGGCCGAGGCTGAGCAGCGCGTAGAAGGCGCCGTTGACCAGCCCGAGCATCAGCTGCCCGAGGATCACCGCGACGGGCACTCCGAAGACGCTGCTCATGCGGGCGTCATTTCGGGGCCAGGGGGCACATGCCCGTGATCGGACCGAAGGCCTCCTCGCCGGGCATCTGCCTCACGACCCGGTAGTAGTCCCAGGGATATTTCGATTCCTGCGGCGACTTGACCTGCATGACGTACATGGTGTGCACCATCACGCCGTCGGCCCGGATGTAGCCGCCCTTCGCGAACATGTCGTCGATCCTCGATTTCTTCAGCTGCGCCATCACCTTGTCGGGGTCCGTGGTGCCCGCCGCCTTCACGGCCTTCAGGTAGGTCATGGTCGCCGAGTACACGCCGGAGTGATCCATGGTCGGCTCGGCCTTCATCTTCTCGTAGAAGCGCTTCGCGAACGCCCGGGTGTCGTCGTTGAGGTCCCAATACCACGAGGTGGTCAGGTAGAGCCCCTGCGCGGTCTTCAGCCCGAGGCTGTGGATGTTGTTGATGAAGGCGAGCAGCGCCGCCGGCTTCATGGTCTTGGTCAGGCCGAATTCGTTGGCGGCCTTCAGGGAGTTGCTGAAATCCGCGCCGGCGTTCGCGAGACCGAGCACCTGTGCGCCCGAGGCCTGCGCCTGCAGCAGGAAGGACGAGAAGTCCGACGCGCCGAGCGGTGCGCGCACCGAACCGAGGTTGCGGCCGCCGCTCGCCTCCACCACCTTGGAGGCGGCGTTCTGCAGCTGCGAGCCGAAGGCGTAGTCGGCGGTGAGGTAGAACCAGGTCTTGCCGCCGTTCCTGACGATGGTGCTGGCGGTGCCGTTGGCGAGCGAGGTCGTGTCGTAGGAATAGTGGACCGTGTAGGCGGTGCAGTCCTCGTTGGTCAGCGACGAGCCGCCGGCGCCGACCGCGAAGAAGGGCACCTTCTTGGCGGCGGCGACCTTCGCCATGGCGATGCTGACGCCGGTGTTCGAGCCGCCGATCAGCATGTTCAGGCCGTTCTGGTCGGCCCATTCGCGGAACTTCGAGGCGCCCACGTCCGGCTTGTTCTGATGGTCGGCGGTGAGCAGCACGATCTTGCGGCCGAGCACCGTTGCGCCGAAGTCCGCGATCGCCATCTTGATGGCCTCGATGCCGCCGACGCCCTGCACGTCGGCGTAGTTGCCCGACAGGTCGTCGATGTCGCCGATCACCACGTCGTTGCCGGCCCCGAAGGAGGCGCCTGAGGCCATCAGGGCGCCCATGCCGAGGCCCAGAATCATCCCCGTGTGCTTGGTGTTCATCGCAAGTCCTCTGGTTGAATACGCCGCATGCCCGCCTCAAACGGTCAGCCGCTCGCCGAGATCGGCCATCTTGCGCCCGAGCTCGGCGGCCGCGAAGCCCTCGACGATCTGGCCGTGCTCCATCACGTAGAAGCGGTCCGCCAGCGGCAGCGCGAACCGGAAATTCTGCTCGACCAGGACGATCGTGTAGCCCCGGTCGCGCAGCGCCAGAATCATGCGCGACAGCGACTGCACGATGACCGGTGCGAGTCCCTCCGAGATCTCGTCGAGCAGCAGGAGCTTGGCCCCCGTGCGCAATATACGCGCCACCGCGAGCATCTGTTGTTCGCCCCCGGAAAGGCGGGTCCCCTGGGTGCCGAGCCGCTCGGCGAGGTTCGGGAACATCGCGTAGATCTCCTCCAGCGACATTCCGCCGGAGGCGACCAGCGGGGGCAGGACGAGGTTCTCCTGCGTCGTCAGGCTCGAGTAGATGCCGCGCTCCTCCGGGCAGTACCCGACGCCCAGGCGGGCGATCCGGTGCGGCGGCAGGCCGATCGCCTCGCGGCCGTTGATCATCACGGAGCCGGACCGGCGGCCCACCAGCCCCATGATCGCCTTGAGGGTGGTGGTGCGCCCGGCGCCGTTTCGGCCGAGCAGGATCACCACCTCGCCGCGGTCGACCTTGAAATCCACCCCGTGCAGGATGTGCGACTCGCCGTAGAAGGCATGCAGCCCCGTGACCCGCAGCAGCTCGACCGTCATGCGGTCGCCCCCATGTAGGCTTCCATCACCTGGGGGTTCCTGGACACCTCGGCGTAGGCGCCGTCGGCGATGATCTGGCCCCGCTGCAGCACCGTGATGCGGTCCGCGATCCGGGACACGACGCCCATGTTGTGCTCGACCATCAGGACGGTCCGATTTCCGGCGACCTTGCGGATCAGGGCGGTGATCCGGTCGACGTCCTCGTGCCCCATGCCCTGGGTGGGCTCGTCGAGCAGCATCAGCTGCGGATCCATCGCGAGCGTGGTGGCGAGCTCGAGCGCGCGCTTGTGCCCGTAGGGCAGCTCGACCGCGACCATGCGCGCGAACGCGGCCAGATCGACCGCCTCGAGCAGTTCCATCGCCCGCGCATCCAGCACCTCGAGGCTCGACTCCGGCTTCCAGAAGTGAAACGAGGTCCCGAGCTTGCGCTGCAGTCCGATGCGCACGTTCTCCAGGACGCTCAGATGGGGGAACACGGCGGACATCTGGAACGAGCGCACCATGCCGCGGCGCGCGAGCTCGGCGGGACCGCGCTCGGTGACGTCCTCGCCGTCGAACAGGATGCGGCCGCGCGTGGGCGTGAGGAATTTGGTGAGGAGGTTGAAGAAGGTCGTCTTGCCGGCGCCGTTCGGGCCGATCAGCGCGTGGATTTGACCTCTGCGGAGGCGAAAATCGACGCCGCTCACGGCCACGAAGCCGTTGAACTCCTTGGTCAAGCCGCGGGTTTCGATGATCAGCTCTTCAGTCATGGAGCGCCACGCCAAGGACCTCAGCCGCCGGTGCGCGCGGCGGCGGTGAAGATCCTCTTCGGGCACATGGCATGGACGCCGACGTTGCCGTCGACGAGCTGGGTGATGTCCATGTCGACGGCGACGCTCGCGAGCATGTAGGCGTCGTCGCGGCTCAGGTGCTTCTCGGTCTGCAGGAAATCGATCATGTCGCGCAGCGCATGCTCGGCCGCTTCCTTGAGGTCCTTGCTGAAGCCCATCGAGATGTAATAGTCGGGAGTCTCGGCCCGCGGCCACAGCAGATGCCGATCCTTGTGCACCACGAAGCGGAAGGTGCCCGTGAGGTAGGTCTCGAGCGCGGTGATGTCGACCTCGCCGTTGCCCTGTCCGGCATGGCCGTCCCCGACCTCGAACAGCGCGCCCTTCGCGGCGACCGGAACATACAGCACGCTGCCGGCGATCAGCTCCTTGTTGTCCATGTTGCCGGCATGGGCGAAGGGCGGCGCGCTGTCGATCTTGCCGCCGGCGGGCGCCACGCCCATGCTGCCGAAGAACGGGCGCAGGGGGATCTCGATGCCGGGCGCAAACTGCGCGACCATGCGCCGGCGGTCGAGCGGGATGATCTTCCAGCGGCTGTAGGGGTATTCCATGGGCAGGAAGCCGCGCCCGAGACCGAAGCCGTTGCAGGCGAAGGCGGCATCGATGTCGACTTTCAGGATCTGCACCTCCAGCACGTCGCCCGGCTCGGCCCCCTCGACGGCGACCGGGCCGGTGAGGATGTGTCCGCCGGGACCGCGATCCTTGACCTGATCGTAGATCGGCTGGGTATAGGGGGGTATGTCGGCCGCCGCCACCCCGCGGTCCATCAATTGCTGGGGCGAGCCGCAGGTCGACATCGTCTGGATCCGCACCGTATCGCCCGAATGCACGGTCAGCACGGGCTTCGACTGTCCGGAGTAATAGCCCCACGCCACGGTGTCGGGCGTCGCGAGCAGGGTATGATCCGCGGCATGCAGCGGCGCAGCGAACGCGGCGAGGGTCAGGAGCATGGAATACGGCAGCGAGCGTGCAGGCATCGACGAGTCCCCGAATACCGAACGGCGGCGAAGCGATAGTAAACGCATTCGATCCGGCCCGCCCATGAAGAAGCTGATCTGCGCGCTGGTCGTGCTCGCCCTGGCCGGCTGCGCCGTCTGCAAGAAGACCGATTCGCCCGAGATCTGCCGCACCAAGCAGCGCGACCGGGGGCAGCCGCATCCTTGATGCGCGCGGGCTCCGGCGTCGCCAGCGGCCGCACGCCCGTGCATAATTGAATTTCATGTGCCATATCGCGGCGCGCAGGGGCCCCGCGCAGGCGCGCCCGACGGAGACCTGCGGAGGATGAATGTGACCGAAACCCATGGGCGGCAGGAATCCGGGGTTCGCTGCCGGTTTTGCGGCGGGGCCGAGCTCGCGACCTTCGCGGACCTCGGCATGTCGCCGCTGTGCAATACGCTGATCGCGCCGGATGCGCTCGACGCCATGGAGCCGTTCTTCCCGCTGCACGCCCGGGTCTGCGCGGCGTGCTTCCTCGTGCAGGTGCAGGAATTCGCCGCACCCGAGAGCATATTCGGCGAGTACGCCTACTTCTCCTCGTACGCGGATTCCTGGGTGGAGCACGCGCGGCGGTACGCCTCGGCGATGCGCGAACGCTTCGGACTGAACGAGCAGAGCCTGGTCGTGGAGCTCGCGAGCAACGACGGCTACCTGCTGCAGCATTTCCTCGCGGCGTCGGTTCCGGTGCTGGGCATCGAACCGGCGGCCAACGTCGCCAAGGTCGCGCGCGACAAGGGCGTGCGCACCGATGTCTCGTTCCACGGCACCGCCAATGCCGCGCGGATCGTCGAGGCCTACGGCCGCGCCGATCTACTGCTCGGCAACAACGTGCTCGCGCACGTGCCCGACTTGAACGATTTCGTGGCGGGCATGAAGGTGCTGTTGAAGGCGGACGGGGTCGCCACCCTGGAATTCCCGCACCTGCTGCAGCTCATGCAGCACAATCAGTTCGACACCATTTATCACGAGCACTTCAGCTATTTCTCCTTCCTCACCGCCGAGAAGGTGTTCGCCGCGCACGACCTGACGCTGTTCGACGTCGAGGAACTGCCGACCCACGGCGGCTCGATTCGCGTCTATGCGCGGCACACCGAGGATCTCTCGAAGCCGGTCGGCGCCCGCGTGGGGGACCTGCGCGCGCGCGAGCGCCGCCTGGGGTTCGAGCGGCTCGACACGTATCTCGGCTTCGAGGAGCGCGTCAAGGCCACCAAGCGGGACATCCTGGAATTCCTCATCGGGCTGAAGCGCGCCGGCAAGCGCGTGGTGGGCTACGGCGCCCCGGGCAAGGGCAATACGCTGCTCAACTACTGCGGCATCCGCACCGACTTCCTCGACTACACGGTCGATCGCAACCCCTACAAGCAGGGCAAGTTCACCCCGGGCGCCCGAATCGCGATTCATTCGCCGGCGATGATCGCGCGCACGCGGCCCGATTACCTGTTCATCCTGCCGTGGAATCTGCGCGAGGAAATCACGGCCCAGATGGCCTTCGTGCGGGAATGGGGCTGCCGCTTCGTGGTCCCCATCCCGACGCCGCAGATCATCGACTGAGGCAGCACACCCGCTCGCCGGCCACCCAGGTCTCGAGCACCCGGATCTTCCACAGATCGGCGGGCGGGATCGCGAACGGATCGCGGTCGATCAGGATGAAGTCCGCCCACTTGCCCGGCTCGAGCGAACCCAGGGTTCGCTCCTGGTGCTGCGCATAGGCGGCGTCGAGCGTGAACGCGCGCAGCGCCTCCTCGAGCGTCATCGCCTGTTCGGCATGCCAGCCGCCGGGCGGCCGGCCCCGATGATCGGTGCGCGTCACCGCGGCGTGCAGGCCGAAGAAGGGGTTCGGCGACTCGACCGGGAAATCCGAGCCGCCCGCGATGATCGTCCCTTGATCGAGAAAGCTGCGCCATGCATAGGCGCCGCGCAGGCGCTCGGGTCCGATGCGCTCCTGCGCCATGTTCATGTCGCTGGTCGCATGGGTCGGCTGCATCGAGGCGATCAGATCGAGCGTCTTGAAGCGCGCAATGTCGCCGGGCGCGACCACCTGGGCGTGCTCGATGCGATTGCGCAGCGCCCGGCCGTCGACGTCGCCATAGGCCGCTTCGAAGGCGTCGAGCACCTGGTGGTTGGCCGCATCGCCGATGGCGTGCACGTTCACCTGGAAGCCCGCGCGCAGCGCCGTCTCGATCTTCGAGCGCATCTCGGCATCGGACATGAACAGCAGGCCGCGCTGCCCGGGCTGATCGGCGTACGGCGCGAGCAGCGCCGCGCCGCGGCTGCCGAGCGCACCGTCCGCGTACAGCTTCACGGCGCGCACGGTCAGCCGGTCGCCGCCGTAGCCGAGCAGCGGGCCGGCCGCGGCGACCGTCCGGAAGTCGGCGCCGGTGTCGTGAATCATCGCGTAGATGCGCACCGTGAGCCGGCCGCGGTCGGCGAAGTCGCGGTACAGGGCGAGGTCCGCGGCGCCGACGCCCGCGTCGCCCGCGGAGGTGATGCCGACCGAGTTCAGCCGCACGAGGGCGGCCTGCAGGGCCGCCGCCCGCGCGGCGGCGCCCGGCGCCGGCACGGCCCCTTGCAGCAGCGCCATCGCCCGGTCGACCAGCACGCCGTCGGGATCGCCGCCGGCAGCGCGCTCGATGCGTCCGCCGGGTGGATCCGCCGTGTCGCGGGTGATGTGTGCGGCGGCGAGTGCCGCGCTGTTCAGCCAGACGGCGTGCCCGTCGATCCGCCGCAGCACGGCCGGCCGGCCGGCGGTGACCGCGTCGAGTTCGCGTGCGGACGGGAAACGGCCGAGGCGCCAGATCACCTGATTCCAGCCGCCGCCCAGCAGCCAGTCCCCGCCCGGATGGGCGGCGGCGTACGCGGCGATGCGCCGCTGCGCCTCGGCCAGGGAGGTGGTTCCGGTCAGATCCACCTGCGTGGCCTCGAACCCCAACTCGAGGACGTGCCCGTGGGCGTCGATCAGGCCGGGCAACAGGGTGAGTCCCCGGCCGTCGATGGGCGCCGCGGCGGGAAAGCGGGCGCGCAGGGCGGCGGCGCTGCCGGTGGCGATCACCTTGCCGCCCTCGAACGCCAGGGCATCGAAGCGCTCGAGCCCCGCGCCGGTCAGGGTGCGGCCGCGCACGTTCACGATCAGCCGCGGATCGGCCGCGGCGGTGGTCGTGAGCCAGCCCAGGGCGCACAGAATGAGAGCGGTCAGCGGTCTGATCATGCGGTGATGGTCCTCGACGCGGCGCGCAGGTGCCCGAGCAGTCCGCGCGCCGCCGCGGTCGTCAGGTCGAGGACGGTCTCGAAGTCCCCGGCGTCTCCCTCGTACGGATCGGGAACCTCGAGCGTGCGTGCGCCCCCGGCGTACTCCATGAACAGCCGCAGCCGCGCGCGTGCGTCCGGCGGCCGGCGCGCTTCGAGGTCGCGCAGGTTCCGGCGATCCATGGCGAGCACGAGATCGAAGCGATCGAAATCCCCCGGCTCGACCCGGCGGGCGCGCAGGCCGCTCAGATCGATCCCCCGGCGCAGCGCCGCCCGCTGACTGCGCGGATCGGGCGCCGCGCCGGCGTGATAGCCCGCCGTGCCGGCCGAGTCCACGATCAGGCCGAGTTCGGGCGCGTCGCGCGCATGCAGCCACCGCAGCACGCCCTCGGCGGTGGGGCTGCGGCAGATGTTGCCGAGACAGACGAACAACACGGCGTGCGGCGCGGGCGGCATGCGGCGAGCTTACACGGGGCCGCGCCGCGCCGCGCCCCGCTATAATTGAAACTTCGTCATCGCTCGAGGAGTACGCCATGTCGCCGCCCCGCCGCCCCTACGGGATGATCCTTGGGGCGCTCGCCGCGGTCGCCGCCGCGAACGGCGCGTACCCCGCGGATGCCGGCGACCTGCCGGCGCTGCACTGGCGGTCGATCGGGCCGTTCCGCGGCGGCCGCACCCGCGCGGCCGCGGGCGTCGACCGCGAGCCGAACGTCTTCTACGTCGGGCAGGTCAACGGCGGGGTGTGGAAGAGCGAGGACTACGGCCGCACCTGGGCGCCGATCTTCGACGGACAGCCGACGCAATCGATCGGCGCCATCGCGGTCGCCCCCTCCGATCCGCGCATCCTCTACGTGGGCAGCGGCGAAGGACTGCACCGTCCGGATCTGTCCGTGGGCGATGGCATCTACCGGTCCGCGGACGCCGGCCGGACCTGGATCCATCTGGGCCTGCGCGACGGGCAGCAGATTCCCGCGCTCGCGGTCGACCCGCGCGATCCCGACCGGCTGTTCGCGGCGGTGCTCGGCCATCCCTACGGACCCAACGAGGAGCGCGGGATCTTTCGCTCGACGGACGGCGGTGGCAGCTGGCGCAAGGTGCTCTACCGGGATCGCAACACCGGTGGATCGGACGTCGCGATCGACCCGAAGGATCCGAACGTCGTCTATGCGGCGCTCAGCGAGTCGCGTCTCGGCCCGTGGGAGGACGACAATCAGTACGACGGCACGCACGGCGGGCTGTTCAAGTCGACCGACGGCGGCGAGACCTGGCGCCCGCTGACCCGCGGGCTGCCCGCGAACCTGGTGCAGATCCAGGTGACCATTTCGTCGAGCGATCCGCGGCGCCTGTACGCCACGGCCGCGACCATGGCGAAGGGCGCCTACGGCTCGGACTCCGGGCTCGGGTTCTACCGGTCGGACGACGCCGGCGAGAGCTGGCGCAGGGCGACCGAGGACCCCCGGCCGGCGATGAAGATCGGCGGCGGCGATCTGCCGGTGCCGCGGGTCGATCCGCAGAATCCGGACGTGGTCTACAGCGCGAGCATCGTCACCTGCCGCTCGCTCGACGGCGGCAAGACCTGGACGAGCTTGCGCGGCGCGCCCGGCGGCGACGACTACCAGAACCTGTGGATCAACGGGGTCGATCCACGCATCATTCTGCTGGTGGGCGACCAGGGCGCGGTCGTGAGCGTCAACGGCGGCGCGACCTGGAGCTCGTGGTACAACCAGCCGACCGCGCAGCTGTATCACGCGGCGGTGACCGACGAGTTTCCCTACCGCGTGTGCGGCGCGCAGCAGGAGAGCGGGTCGGTCTGCATCTCGAGCCGCGGCAACGACGGCTCGATCACCTTTCGGGACTGGCATCCGGCGGGCATCATCGAGTACGGCTACGCGGCCCCCGATCCGCTGCATCCGAACCTGATCTACGGCGCCGGCCGCACCGAGGTCTCGAAATACGATTCGTTGACCGGGCAGGTGCAGAACGTCACGCCGATTCCGGTGCGCGAGCGGGCGTTCCGCGCGGACCGCACCGAGCCGCTGCTGTTCTCGCCGGTCGATCCGCGGAGCCTGTTCTACGCCGCCAACGTGGTGTTCGAGACCGTGGACGGCGGCTCGAACTGGCGCGCGATCAGCCCGGATCTGACCCGCGAACACACCGGCCAGCTCGCCTCGCTCGCGCCGCTGCCGAAGGCGGCGGCCGCGAAGCGGCGCGGCGCCGTCTATTCGCTCGCCGCCTCGTACCAGGACGTGAACACGCTGTGGGCCGGGACCGACGACGGGCTGCTGTGGATCACGCGCGATCACGGCTCGAACTGGGCGCCGATCACGCCGCCGGGCGTCGAGGCCTGGAGCAAGGTGACCCAGATCAGCGCGTCGCATTTCGACGACCGGACCGCCTACGTATCGGTGAGCCGGTTCCGGGCCGACGACCGCCGGCCCTACATCTATCGGACCCACGACGGCGGCGCGACCTGGCAGGCGATCACCGCGGGCCTGCCCGGGGACTCGCCGGTCAACACGGTGCGCGAGGACCCGCGGCGGCGCGGCCTGTTGTTCGCCGGCACGGAGAACGGGGTCTGGTTCTCGCTGGACGACGGCGAGCATTGGCGCTCGCTGCAGTACGGCCTGCCGAGCACCTCGATGCGGGATCTGTGGATCAAGGACGACGATCTGATCGTCGCGACGCACGGCCGGGGATTTTGGATCCTCGACGACATGGCGCCGCTGCGCGAGCTGGACCGGGCGCACGAGGGCGGCGGGGCGGTGCTGTTCACGCCGGCCGCGGCCTATCGCGTCCGGCGCAGCACCAACACCGATACGCCGCTGCCCGTCGACGAGCCGGCCGCGCAGAACCCGCCGGACGGCGCGCCCATCGATTACGCGCTGCCCGCGGGCGGTGCGCACCGGGTGACGCTCGAGATCGAGGACGCCCGGGGCGAGACCGTCCGCCGGTACACCGACCAGGACCCGCCGCCGCCGGGCGGCGAGGATCCCGACCGGCAGCTGATTCCCGACTATTGGATGGCGGCGCCGCGCACCCTGCCCGACACGCCGGGCATGCATCGCTGGGTGTGGGACCTGCGCTATCCGCCGCCGCTCGCCCTGCGCTACGAATACCCGATCTCCGCGGTGGCGCATGCCACGCCGCGCGTGCCGCAGGGGCCGCTGGTCCCGGCCGGCGAGTACCGTGTGCGTCTGACCGTCGACGGCCGGGTGATGACGGCGCCGCTCGCCGTGCGCATGGATCCGCGCGTCGCCGCCACGCCCGAGGATCTCGCGCGGCTATTCGACGCGCAGCGCGGGCTCGCGCAGCTGCTCGAGCGCAGCGCCGGCGCCGCGCTGCGCGCCCGGTCGATTCGCGAGCAGGTCGACGCGCTGGCCGGGGCCGCGCCGGCCGCCCTGGCCCGCGATCTCAAGGGCTTCGCGCGGGATCTGAAGGAATTGCTCGACGGCCGCGAGGAGGGCGATGAGCGGGGTCTGGATGCGCTCGCGGGCGCGATCGCGGGGCTGTACGAGCAGACCGGTCAGGCCGATGCGCGGCCCACCACGGCGCAGGATGCCGCGGCGTCCCGGCTCGCGCGGGAATTCGCACCGCTCGAGCGGCGCTGGCTGCGCATGGAGGCATCGACCGTGCCCATGCTGAATCGACGATTGAGCGCCGCGCACGCGGGCTCCCTCGACGTCCACCTAGAGCCGCATACCGTGCCGGCGGGGGTGGACGAGGATTGACCCGGCCGCCCGCCCGCCGCTCAGCCGGCGCTGCGCTTGCCCATGCGCGATCGCACGAAGGCGAATGCGGAGTAGACGGCCGCGCTCACGGTGGACTCGATCGCGTGGCGTTCCTGATCGGTCATGTAGAAGTTCATGTCGATCGAGTGGCGGATGTAGCGCGGCGGCAGGGCGTTGAGCGCCACGCAGGCCACGTCGGCGAGCAGATCCGGCGCCCCGGCGAACTCCGGCTGGCGCGCCGCCTCGGCCTCGACCAGATCGAAAACCGCCTGTTCGTGGTGATTGTGCACGGAGGGGATGGATCGTCGCGGCATGGTGTTCCTCGGTATGGCCGGTCGTCACGCCGGGTTATCGGCCGGGCACCCCGGCGACTTGATGGCGGGATGGGAATGCCTTGGTGCAATATGAGGGTTGCCGCACACTGCGGTGGCTCGCCGAGTACCGGTCGATGAAGATCTATTCCTGGAACGTCAACGGCATCCGCGCCGTGCTCAAGAAAGGCACCCTGCAGGCGTTCATCGACGGCCACCGCCCCGACATCCTGTGCCTTCAGGAGACCAAGGCCGAGCGCGGGCAGGTGGCCATCGATCTGCCCGATTACCGCGAATACTGGAATTCCGCCGTGCGCAAGGGCTATTCCGGCACCGCGATCTTCTCGAGGGTGGAGCCGCTCGGCGTGGTCAACGGCTTCCCCCACGAGTTCGCCCGGCGCTATGCCTTCGCCGACGAGCTCGAGCGCGACAGCGCCGAGGAAGGGCGGGTCATCACCGCCGAATACCCGAAGTTCCACCTGGTCACCGTGTACACGCCGAACGCGAAGGAGGATCTGTCGCGCCTGGCGCTGCGCTTCAAGCACTGGGATCCGGCTTTCCTCGCCTACTGCAAGATGCTCGAGAAGACCAAGCCCGTGATCTTCTGCGGCGACCTGAACGTCGCGCACACGGAGCTCGACCTGGCGAACCCGAAGCCGAACCGCGGCAAGAAGGGGTTCACCGACGAGGAGCGGCAGGGCTTCCAGAATTTCGTCGACGCCGGCTTCATCGACACCTTTCGGCTGTTCACCCAGGGCAACGGGCATTATTCCTGGTGGAGCCATTTCGCCAATTCGCGGGCGCGCAACGTCGGTTGGAGGATCGACTACGTGCTGGTGTCGGCGGCGCTGCGCGAGGCGGTGAAGGCGGCCCGCATCCACCCGGAGGTGACCGGGAGCGATCACTGTCCGGTCAGCGTGACGCTTGCCTGAGCCCTCGATCCCGATGACCCATTTTTCCTGGCGTGGCGCCGAGCTCACCGCCGTGCTGTTCGATCTGGACGGCACGCTGCTCGACACCGCCGCGGACATCACGCTCGCGCTGAACCGTACGCTGGCGGAATACGGCTGGCCGCAGGTCGCCGAGAGCGATGCGCGGCGCATGATCGGCCGCGGCTCGCCGATGCTGATCCGGCGTGCGGCCGAGACGCAGGGACGGCGCATCGACGAGGCGCTGCAGGCGGCGATGGTGGAGCGCTTCTTCCATCACTACGGCGACCTGCAGGAGCTCGAGCAGTACGCCGCGCAACCCTATCCGGGGGTGCGCGAGGCGCTGCGGAGCCTGCACTCGGCGGGACTGCGCACCGCGGTGGTGACCAACAAGCAGCACCGTTTCGCGCTCGGCCTGCTGCAGCGGCTGGAACTGATCGCCTGGGTCGATCTGGTGGTCGGCGGCGACACCTGCGAGCGGCGCAAGCCCGACCCGCAGCCGCTGCTGTACGCCTGCGGGCACCTGGGCGCCCCGGTCGGGCGCACGCTCATGGTGGGCGATTCCATCAACGACGTGCAGGCGGCGCGCGCGGCGGGCATTGCCGTGGTGTGCGTGCCGTATGGTTACAACGAGGGTATGGATCCGAAGTCGCTGCCCTGCGATGCGCTGATCGATTCGATCGGCGATCTGCCGGAGCTGCTCGCGGTACGGGAGGTACGATGATGCGGGGATTGATCTTCACGGTTCACTGCGCGCTGGCCGCGGCGGCCGGCATGGCGCCCGCGGTCGCGGAGCAGCCGCCGAGCGTGTTCGGCGTCGACGCACCCGAACTTGCGCCGCTCGGCCGCTACGCGATCGGCGTGCAGACGCTGACGCTGGTCCAGCCGGCGCAGCCCGACGTGCTGGCCTACGATCCGGCGCGCCAGGCGGCGCCGCTGCACGACCGGGTGCTGGTGGTCGACGTATGGTACCCGGCCGCGCCCGCGGCGGGCGCCCCGCCGGCGGTGTACTCGGGCTCCCTGCCCTCGGAGCGCGAGAGTCCCGTGATCTTCACCGTGCCCGGGATCGCCGTGCGCGGCGCGCCGCCCGCGGGCGCGGACTGGCCGCTGGTCGTGGTGTCGCACGGCTACAGCAACGATCCGGCGGCGTTGACCTGGCTCACGGAGAATCTCGCCTCGAAGGGCTACGTGGTCGCGGCCATCCACCACGAGGACCCGCCGATCACGGATCGCGGCAAGTTCGCCGGGCCGTTGCTGCGCCGCCCGCTCGACATCGCATTCGTGGCGAAGTCCCTGCAACGCACCTGGGGCGGCGAGCACCGCGTGGACCCGCAGCGCACGGCGCTGATCGGCTACTCCATGGGAGGCTATGGCGTGCTGGCGGCGGGCGGCGCCGCCCTGGATCCGGCGGGCCCGCCCACGAAGATCGTGCCCGGCGGCCTGCTGATGCCCTACGTGCGCGGCGGAGCACGGCACGATGACATGACCGTGGCGGGATTGCGCGCCGTGGTGGCATTGGCGCCCGCCGGCGGCGGGACGCTCGCCGCGTGGGGCACGAGCGGCATCGGCGAGATCACGGCGCCGCTGCTGCTCATCCAGGGCGATCACGACATGACGGTGGACTACCGCAGCGGCGCCCGCGCCGTCTTCGACGCCGCCGTGCACGCCGACCGGTACCTGCTCACCTACGAGGGCGGCGGCCACGCGATCGGCCTGGGCCCGCCGCCGCCCGCGATGCGCTCGACGCTCTGGGACCTCTCGTGGTTCGAGGATCCGGTGTGGCGCAAGGAGCGCATCATGGAGATCAACGCGCACTTCATCACGGCCTTCCTCGACCGGTACGTGAAGGGCGAGCGGAGCCGCGACGCCTACCTCACGGTGGCCACGGTGGCATCCTTCGACGGCAAATGGCCCGCGGGCACCGCGCCCACGGCCTACGATGCCTACAGCCCGGGCACGGAGCCGATCACCGTATGGAAGGGATTCCAGCGCAACCAGGCGGCCGGACTCGAATGGCTGCACGCCTCAGCGGCGCCGGCGCATCAGCGTGGCGGCGAGCAGGCCGGAGACCGCCATTAGGAACAGGCTCACCGCGTTCAGCACCGGACTCGCTCCCTCGCGCATCCGCCCGTACATCATCACGGTGAGGGGCGAGTCCGCGCCGACCAGCATCAGGGTGGTGTTGAAATCGGCGAACGACATCAGGAAGGAGATGGCGGCGGAGCCGAGCAGCGCCGGCCTCAGGTAGGGCAGCAGGATGGTGCCGAACACCGCCGCCCGCGAGGCGCCCAGGTTGAGCGCCGCCTCCTCGAGAGTCCGGTCGAACCGGCGCAGACGCGCGCTCAAGGTGAGCGTGGTGATGGTGGCGATGAAGGAGAACTGCCCGAGCACCACCAGCGGCAGGCCGGGCCGCAGCAAGTCGAGTTCCCAGCCGAACAGGTCGTCCGCGGCGTCCGCGACGCGGCTCGCGAAGGCGAGAATGGAAATGCCCAGGATCACGCCCGGGATCACGAGCGGCGCGAGCATCAGAATCGACAGCGCCTGCTTGCCCGGGAAACGGGCGCGTTCGAGCAGGAAGGCGTTGGCGAGGCCGATGGCGACCGACAGGCCGGTCACCCAGAGCGCGACCACGCAGCTGGTCCAGATGCTCCCGAGCAGGTCCTTGTCCTGGAACAAGCCGACGCGGCCGCCCGCCGCGTTCCCGAGGAACCAGTCGAACGTGAGGCCGCGCCAGGGCGGCGCCGGGTACGCGGCGTCGTTGAAGGCGAACACCGCGACCACGATCAGCGGCAGGAACAGGAATACGAGGAACAGGCCGACGTAGGCCATCGTCGAGAGGCGCAGCCAGAGCGGTCGGGGGAGCGAGGGAATCACGCCCGGCGCATCACGTCGCCGAACTTCTGTCCGGCCGCCCTCAAGCCGAGCATCACCAGCAGGGTGGACAGCGCGAGCAGCAAGAAGCCGAATGCCGCGCCCTGCTCCCAGTTGAAGCGGGTGATGAACTGCGAATAGATCTGCTCGGTGAACCACTGCGAGTTCTTGCCGCCCAGCAGCGTCGGCGTGAGGTAATTGCCGAGCGTGAGCATGAACACGATGATGCAGCCGGCGGTGATGCCGGGGGCCGCGTGCGGAATGACGATGGTGCGCAGGATGGTCGCGCCGCCCGCGCCCAGGTCGTAGGCCGCCTCGACCAGGGCGTTGTCCAGGCTCTCCAGGCTCGAGATCAGCGGTATCAGCATGAACAAGAGCGAGGTATAGACCAGGCCGACCATGATCGTTGCGTCGTGATACAGCAGCTCGATCGGCACGCGCGTGAGGCCGAGCTTCACGAGCAGCGAGGGCAGGACGCCGGACTCGCGCAGCAGGATCATCCAGCCGAGCGTGCGCACGGTCTCACTCACCCAGAAGGGGATCAGGCAGAGCACGAACAGGAGCGAGGCCGCGCGGCCGCGGGCGATCTTGGCGATCACCCAGGCGATCGGGAAGGCCACCAGCAGGGTGAGGAACGTGGCGATCACGGACATCACCGCGGTCCGCACGAACACGTGCCAGTAGAGCGGCTCGCCGAAGAACGTGCGGTACTGTGCCAGGCTGGCCACGTACCGATGGGGGCCCACGCGCTCGCGCAGCGACAGCAGCGCGAGATCGACGTGCGGCAGCACGATCAACAGCGAGAGCCAGAGCAGCGCGGGCGCGAGCAGCAGGCCGAGCGCGATGCGCGCGCGCCAGCGGTGCGGATCAACCATGCCCGATGGCCGCCGAGGCGCGCGCGGCGAAGCAGACGGCTCGGTCCGGGTCGAAGCCGAAATGGATCCGCTCCTCGGGCTTCAGGTCCGAAAAGCGCCCGGTCTGCGGGAGCGCGATCCGGAAATCCTGGCCGGTGCGCTCCTCCGCGAGCAGCACGGCGGAATTGGCGCCGTCGAACAGCACGCTGGTCACGCGGCCCCGGTGCCGCGGCTGGTCCGCCGGCAGCTCGCCCGGATCGCGCGCGAGGGCCGCGGCCTCCGGTCGCACGAAGGCCTCGACCGCATCGCCGACGGCAAGTCCGTCGCCGCGCCGCGCATGGATGATCCAGCCCGCGGCGGTGGTCACCTCGATCGATTCGCCGTCCTGGCGGGTCGCCCGTCCGGCGATGCGGTTGTTGGCGCCGACGAACGCCGCCACGAAGGGGGTTCGCGGGCGGTAATAGAGGTCCTGGGGCGTGCCGATCTGCTCGAAGCGGCCTTGATTCATGACCGCCACGTGATCCGACAGCACCAGCGCCTCCGATTGATCGTGCGTGATGTACACGAAGGTGGTGCCGAAGTCCGCCTGCAGCTGCTTCAGCTCGATCTTCATGTGCTCGCGCAGCTTCAGGTCGAGCGCGCCGAGCGGCTCGTCGAGCAGCAGCAGCGTCGGCTCGAGCACGAGGCTGCGCGCGATCGCGACGCGCTGCCGCTGGCCGCCGGACAGCTCGTCCACGCGCTTCGAGCCGGCGGACGCGAGTCCGACGCGTTCGAGCATCGCCTGGCTGCGGCGCCGGCGCTCGGCGCGCGGCATGCCCCGCCGGGCGAGCCCGTAGGCGACGTTCTCCTCCACGCTCATCATCGGGAACAGCGCGAGCTGCTGGAACACCATGTTCACCGGACGCCGATTGGGCGCGACGCCCCGCATGCTGCGTCCGCCGATGGCGATGTCGCCGCCGTCGGGTGCGAGGAAGCCGGCGATCATGCGCAGCAGCGTCGTCTTGCCGCAGCCGGAGGGTCCGAGTATGGAGAAGAAGCTGCCGTGGCTCACGGAGAAGGACAGCGAGTCGACGGCGACGTGGCCGCCGAAGCGCTTGACCACGGCGGCGGCGCTCAAGTCGATGGCTGCCGGTTCGGCGGCGCTCAATTGGCAGCCTTGATGCGGTCGAGCACCTTGCCTTCCATCTCCTCCAGGCCCGGCGGGATCGCCGGGTACCAGTGGATGGCCTGGACGGCGGCGTCCGGGAAGCTCGCCGCGAACTGCGCCTTCAGCCGCGGATCCACGTAGGGTCCGGTGTTCACGGCGGCGGAGAAATTGCCCACCGAGCGGATCACGCGCGCGGCGTTCTGCGGGCGCATGGTGAAATTGATCCAGGCGTAGGCCGCCGCTTCGTTGCGTCCGCGGGCCGGCAATGCGAAGGTGTCCAGCCAGCCGAGCGCGCCCGAGCGCGGCACGACGTATCGAATGTCGGGATTCTCGCGATTGAGGGTCCAGCCGCCGGTGTCCCACATCATGGCGGCGGCCAGCTCTCCGGAGCGGATTCCGTTCAGCAGCTGATCCTTGTTGTCGTAGAAGAACTTGAAGTTCGACTTGCAGGCGATGATCTTCGCGCCGACCTCGTCCATGAGCGCCTGGTAGGCCGGCGGATTGCCGTACAGTGCGAACGGGTCCTTGCCCATCCCGAAGGCGAAGGCCATCAGCGTCGGGCGCCGCAGCCGTATCGAAGTGCGGCCCTTCAGATCGGGCCGGCACAGGTCGAGATAGTCCGCGACGGTCGTGAGACGGGTGTTGACCACCATGCCGTCCGTGCCCCAGAGATAGGGCAGCGCGTACACCTTGCCGTCCAGCGTGGCGTTGCGCTTGACGATGTCGAGCAGAGCGGGCTGGAACTCATCGATCTTGACCTTCGCGAGATCGATGGGCCGGTAGATGCCGAATTCCCGCTGCACGGCGACGATGCGGTCCTGGGAGGGCTGCGCGAGGTCGTAGCCGGCGCCGCCGGTGGCGCGCAATTTGGAAATCATCTCCTCGTTGTTCGACAGCGTGACCTCGACGTCGATGCCCGTTTCCTGCTTGAAGGCGGCGACCAGGTCGGCGGGCACGTAGTCCGCCCAGGTGATGATGCGCAGCTTCTGGCCGTCGGCGAGCGCGCCGCCGGCGCCGATGGTCAGCATCAGCGCGCCCAGAAGCCACCGGTATGTTCTCATCGCGCCTCCCCGCTGACGGCTATGATGTGCGCAAGGCTAGCATATCCCCGGGCTCCCGCCGGAGCCCGGCGGTCATCGGAATGCGTCGCGAATCGCGGTGATGCGCGACTCGGCGTCCTCGAGCAGAGCGAGGCAGGTCTCGTGGGTCAGGCCCGCGCTCAGGAATGCATTGATGCCCTCCGTGGAGATGCTGCGCGGCTGCGGGGAGCGCAGCGAATCGGCGAGCACCAGGCTCGCGATCAACACGTCCGTGAGCGTGGCCTGGTGTTTCCAGCGCCGCTCGTAGTCGCGTTGATCGCCCACGGCGTCGCACATCTCCTCGGCGAATCCCCAGTTCTGCAGCACGGCCTTGCCGATCGAGGCCTGCCAGCCGCGCACCAGCTCGAGCCAGGAGGCCTGCTGCTCGAGGTCGGGCAGCGTGCCGATGCCGCGCACGAGGATGTACAGGCTCCCGATGCCGTGCAGCAGGCCCGTGAGGAAGGCCGCCTCCGGATTCACCTTGGCGCGCTTCGCCACCAGCTGACACAGACAGGCGGCGGCGATGCTCTCGCTCCAGAGATCCGACAAGGGCTTGGCGATGGAGCGCAGCGATGCGTCGGCCTGCAGCTGCTGCAGGGCGTAGGACATGGCGATGCTTCTGACCATTTGATAGCCGAGGCGGGTGACCGCCGAGCGCAGGTCGGTCACCGGCTTGCCGGCGGCGTTGAACGCGGCCGAGTTGGCCGTCTGCAGCAGGCGCGCCGCCAGGCGCGGCTCGAGCCCCACGACCGCCACGGCCTGCTCGGCCGTGGTGTGCGGGTCATCGAGCGACTTGCTGATGCGCACCACCACGTCGGGAAAGCACGGCAGGTCCACCGTGCCTTCCGACAACTCGGTCGCCAGGCGCTGCAGGAAGGCGAGCGCGCCGGCCCGCTCCTCGGGCTTCACGTCGCCGATGCCCCCCTGGTGGGAGGCATCAGAACGAGTAGCCCACGGCCAGCACCAGCGCCTGCGGGCCGAAGTTGATGTCGGTGGTGCGAATCACCCCCGCGGTGTCCGCGGTCAACTTGGACTTGAGCTGCGAGTAGGAGTAGGAGCCGTACATGCTCCAATGCCGGTTCATCTTGTAGCGCACGCCCGCGGTCGCGGCCGGCCCCACCGAGGAGGTCAGCGACAGGCGCGTCGGGCCGCCGGTCGCGGCATTGCCCTGCGCCGTGGACACGCGGTCGTAGAACACCGTGTAATTGACGCCCACGCCGAAGTACGGCTGGAAGGGCGAGTTCTCGCTCGCGAACTTGTATTCCAGCAGCACGGTGGGCGCGATCCAGCGGGCGGTGGCGATCACCTGCCCGGCATAGGGCACGGAGCCGAGCGAGGTGATCCCCTGGCCCTGGGTCTTGGTGAGCGGCGGCCAGCCGGTGGCGAGCTCGACGTCGAACTTCGAGGACAGGCGGCGCACGTAGGCGAAGTACAGCGTCTGGAAGTCCTCCACGTTCAGATTGGTGCCGGGCGGCACGTAGGGTCCCGAGATGTCGGGCGCCTTGGTGTGCGGGAACACCGCGTACATGCCGAGGCCCAGGGTGTTGCTCGGCACGGCGTCATCCGCGGCGAGCGAGGAGACCGACTGCAGCAGCATCCCCAGGCAGAAGGCGGCGGCCAACAGGGTGCGCGTTTTGATGTTGGACATGGCGTTTCCCTCAGAATTGGCCGAAGAAGCTACGGGCGGCCGCGGCGCAGAACGGCGCCACCGCGGAGTGATAACCCTGCACCAGCAGCTGCTGCGCCGCCGCCGCGGACAGGCCGCCGCCGGCTGCGGACTCGTAGTACGCGAGCAGCTCGGCCTGGCTGGTCTGGAAGCCGGTCTGCACGGCCGCGAACGGCCCCGCGGGCGCCGCGTTTACGTCGAGCACCGTCACCAGTCCGGCCGGCAGGGCGCTCCAGAAGGCGGCCATGGTGCCGGTGTTCACGCTGAAGAAGACCGTCGGATCCTGGTCGCCGCCGCACAACAGAGTGGGCGCACGCGGCGTCCAATTGCCGTTGCGCAAGTCGTTCAGATAGAACGCCTGGCGCAGCGTCTGGGTAGGCTTGGCGGCCGCCAGCGGCACGCCGGCCGTGGGCGTCGGCACCGCACCGTCGGGGTTGGTGGCCGCATCGACGGCGTAGCTCACCCGGTAGTCGTTATTGATGAGGTAGGGCGTGCCGAAGCCCAAGGCGAACAGAGGCGTGAGCGGATTGTTCGGATCGCTCGGCACGGCGAGCGCCGCGGTCAGCTCCGCCGAGAGCGTCGCCTGGCCGGGGATGTTCACCACGGGCGTGGTGCTGTCGAACAGCGCCGTCTCGGGCAGCTGCCCTTGCGCGAAGAGGGTCGCGAGCGGCGTCGCGCTCGGCAGCAGGGTGTCGATGCCGTTCGCATAGGTCGCCGAGTACACGTCGCTCGGCGCGGCGTAGATGTTGCCGTAGGCGTGCTGGTAGGCCGTGGTCAGCAGCGGGCTGAAGACGGTCGAGCCCAGGTCGACGTTGCCGAAGAAGATGGCGTCCCCGAACGCCTCGAGGGCGTACGGACCGGACATCGGCGCGGCCGCGGTGACCGGCGCGCCCGCCGCCTGCAGGGCGCGCAGCGTCGCCATCGCGACGTGGCCGCCCTCGGAATAGCCCGTGACGAACAGCTTGCCGCCGTCGCTGGTCGCCGCGGCGAAGGTCTTCGGCAGGGCGGTGCGCGCCGCGGCGAGCACGTCCATCATCTCGCCGGCCTGCTGCTCGGCGTCGAGGTACGGGTGGTAGCCAAGCGTGGAGATGTCGTAGCCCGCGTAGTTGGGCGCGACCACGATGTACCCCTGCGCCGCGAACATCGCCGCGATCAGCACGCCCTCGGTGTTCGACGGGTTGGTGATATCGGCGATGTTGGCCGTTCGATCGGTCTGGGTGCCATGCGCGTACAGCACGATGGGGCGCGGCCCCGAGCAGATCGGCGCGCTGCCGGTGGGCACCATGAGCGCGCCGGAGGACTGGGTGGTCTCCTTCGCCCCGCCCAGGGTCCAGAACTTCAGATAATAGAAGTCGACGCCGCAGGTCGGCGCCTGGGTGAGCTGCAGCAGCTGCGCGCCCGCGGCCGTGCCGCTCAGGTTCGCCTGCAGATCGGCGGCGGTCAGCGAGGTGATGCGAAACGGCGGGTTGACCGACAAGGTGCCGTGCGCCGTCGAACTGCTCACCGCGGAGGTGCCGGAACTCGAACCGCAGGCCGCCAGCCATGCGCTCGCCAGCACCAGAATCCCGGATCTGAGTGATGTGGACATGTTCCAACTCCCCACGGCCACCGGATGCGCCGATGCCTATCCGTCCAGCCCGTGTCGTTATTGAATTATGTTAGGGTCCGCGAGCGAGTCATTTTACTAGAGCGCGCCGGCCGGAGCATCCACCCCCTTTGGATTGCGAGCGATTCTCAACGGCCGTGCGCCGCGAACGGACGATCCGCGCCGCGCCCGGCGAGCCACGCATGGATTTCCCCGACGATGGACAGCGCGATGGCCTCGGGCGTCACGGCCCCGAGGTCCAGGCCGACCGGGCCGCGCAGCCGGTGACGCAACGGGTCCATCGCCGAGCCCAGCTCCTCGGCAATGCGCCTGCGGCGTGCCGCGGGCCCGAGCAAGCCGACATATCCGGGCGCGCCGGCCGCGGCCAGTTCGCGCAGGTAGGCGACGTCCGAGGGCAGATGGTGGCTCATGACCACGGCCGCATGGTGTGCGGCCAGGTGTACCGTGGCGCGCAGCGCGCTGGCCTCGGCGAGCCGGATTTCGGCGCCCGGGAAGCGCGGCGGCACGGCGTACGCGGGCCGATGGTCCACGACCGTCACCCGCCAGCCGAGCGCGAGGGCGGCGTCCGCCACCGGCCGGGCGTCCGGTCCCGCGCCGCAGACCAGCAGGCGCGGCGCGGGCGCCAGGTACTGCACGAAGGCGCGGGTGCGGCCACCCGCCGCCGATTGCTCGAACGCGCGCGAGCGGCGTTCGGCGAGCGCCTGCGAGGCGGCGGCGGCGAGCTCGCGCGGCAGGTCCGCGGCCGCCTGGGTGCCGAGCCGCAAGGCGGCCGACTCGTGCACCGTCACCAGGCACGCAGCCCGTCCCTGGGCGAGGGTGCTGCCGGCCTGCGCGATCGCCCCGAGCATGGCGCGATCCGCATGGCTCGGCTCGAGCAGCACGCGCATGGCGCCTTCGCAGCCCGCGCCGATGCCGAACACCAGGTCGTCGGGTCCGCGCAGGTCGTACTCCACGGCGCGCGCGACGCCGCTGCGCGCCACCTCCTGCGCATGCATCTGCAGGTCCGTCTCGAGGCATCCTCCGCTCAGCAGCCCGTGATAGGCGCCGTCCGGCAGGATGAGCATGCGCGCGCCGGCCTTGCGGTAGGTGGATCCGGCCGTGCTCACCAGCGTCGCGAGCACCGCCGGCGGCGCCTGCGGCGACAGCCGCTCGAGCAGAACTTCCAGGCTGGTGTCGAGGCGAACGTCGGGCCGGGACGGGCGCGAAGTCTCGGAATCTGCCGAGAGCGGTAGCATCGCGGCACATTGCCACCGGCCATCGGGGCGGTCAACCGGCAGGCCGCGCTGTTAAGATCGCCGACGTGTCCACGCCCGATCCCCTCGCCCCGCCCGATCCTGCGCACGCCTGCGAGGCGGCGCTGCGGCTCGCCGACGGCTACGCCCTGCTGCCGGAGCGCTTCCATGCGCGCGTCGAGGCGACGCCGGTCGCCGCGCCGCGCCTGATCGCGTTCAATGCGCCGCTCGCGGCGGATCTCGGGCTCGGGCTCGATCCTGCGGATCGCGCGGGCCTTGCCGCCGTGTTCTCGGGCAACCGCGCGGCGCGAGTTGCAGCTGAAGGGCTCGGGCCGCACGCCCTACTCGCGCGGCGGCGACGGGCGCGCGGCGCTCGGACCGGTGCTGCGCGAGTACCTGGTCAGCGAGGCCATGCATGCGCTCGGCATACCGACCACCCGGGCGCTCGCCGCCGTGGCCACCGGCGAGGCGGTGTGGCGCGAGGCGGCGCTGCCGGGCGCGATCCTCACACGGGTCGCGGCGAGCCACGTACGGGTGGGCACCTTCGAATACTTCGCGGCGCGCGGCGACCTCGACGCGCTGCGCCGGCTGGCCGACTGGGTCATCGAGCGGCACTACCCGGAGCTGCGCACGGCGCCCGCTCCCCATGCCGAATTGCTGGCGGCGGTGCTCGAACGTCAGGCGTCCCTGGTCGCCCGCTGGATGCACGTGGGATTCATCCACGGCGTGATGAACACCGACAACATGACGGTGTCGGGCGAGACCATCGATTTCGGGCCCTGTGCCTTCATGGACGGGTACGCCGCGGCCACCGTGTTCAGTTCGATCGACCGGCGGGGCCGGTACGCCTTCGCGAACCAGCCGGCCGCCGCGCAATGGAACCTCGCGCGGCTCGCCGAAGCCCTGCTGCCGCTGCTCGATGCGCAGCCGGAGCGCGCCCTGGCGATCGCCGAGCAGACCATCGAGCGGTTTCCGGCCCGCTTCGAGGCGTACTGGCTCGAGGGCATGCGCGCCAAGCTGGGCCTGGCCGCGCGGCGGCCCGAGGACGCGCAGCTCGCGCGCCGCCTGCTCGAACTGATGGAGGCCGACGGTGCGGATTTCACCCTGACTTTCCGGCGCCTGGCCGAGGCGGCCGGCGAGCAGGAGGCGCCCGCGCCGCTCAAGGCAGCGTTCGCCGGGCGCGCGGCCTTCGAGGACTGGTGGGCGAGCTGGAGCGCCCGGGCGGCCGAGGAGCCGGGAACGCCGGGCGAGCGGCGCGCGCGCATGCGCCGCGCCAACCCGTGGCTGGTGCCGCGCAACCATCGCATCGAACAGGCCATCCGCGCGGCCGCCGAGTTCGGGGACTTCGGGCCGTTCGAGGCCTTGCACCGCGCCCTCGCGCAGCCGTTCGAGGAGTCGCCCGGCGCGCTATCCTATGCCGATGCGCCGCGCGACGAGGAGCGCGTCCTGGCCACCTTCTGCGGAACCTGACATGAACGACGACGGCCTCGAACTCATTCAGACCAAGATCGCCTTTCTCGAGCACGCGAATGCGGATTTGAGCGAGGTGATGTACCGCCAGCAGCGGCAGATCGACGCGCTCGCCGCCCAGGTCGCCGCCTTGGCGGAGCGGTTGCGGGCCGCGCAGAGCGAGGATCGTCCGCGCCCGCCGGAAGACGAGCGTCCGCCGCATTATTGACATGCGGAGCGGGCCGCCGGAGCAGATCGCGACCACGCCGCTGTGGCAGGACGGGGCGGGGGCGGCGCTCGTGCGCCCGTCCGAGGCCGGGGCCGGTGACGGCGGCCTGCCGCCGCGGGTCGAGATCCTGGTGGTGGGCGGCGGCTACACGGGGCTCTCGGCCGCCCGCTAGACCGCGGCGGCCGGGCTCCCGACCCTGGTGCTCGATGCCGCCGCGCCCGGCACGGGCTGCTCCGGCCGCAACGGCGGCCAGGCCGCCTACGGCATCAAACCCTCGCTCGAGCGCCTGGCGGCGAGGCACGGCCGCGAGCGCGCGTACGCCATCTGCCGCGACGGCCTCGATTCGCTCGGGTACGTGCGCGAGCTCGCCGCCGAGGAGGGCTTCGACTGCGACTGGCGGCCGAGCGGCGGCTTCTACGGGGCGCACACCGCGGCCCACTTCGCCGCGATGGCGCGCGAAGCGCAGCACCAGCCGCCGGGCCTCGAGCAGCGCATCAGCGTCGTGCCGCGCAGCGAGCAGCATGCCGAGATCGCGAGCGATTTCTATCACGGCGGCTGCGTCTACCACGACGAGGCCTCGGTGGACCCGGTGCGCCTGCTCGGCTCGCTGCGCCGGCGCGCGCGTGCGGCGGGCGCGACGCTGATCGACGGCTGTCCGGTGACCTCGCTCGAGCGCACCGCGGACGGCTTCGTGGCGGGCACGGCCCGGGGCGTCGTGCGGGCGCGGCGGGTGCTGCTCGCCACCAACGGCTACTCCGGGCCCTTGTCGCGCTGGCATCGGCGGCGCGTCATCCCCATCGGCAGCTACCGGATCGCCACCGAGCCGCTGGGCGCGCAGCGCGTGCGCGCGCTCATTCCCCACGGGCGGCACGTCAGCGACTCGCGCCGCGTGGTGGTGTACTTCAGGCCCTCGGCCGACGGCGAGCGCCTGATATTCGGCGGCCGCGCCGCGCTCGGCGAGCCCGATGCGCTCGCGTGCGTGCCGCGGCTGCGCACCATGATGTCCCAGGTCTTTCCGCAGCTGCGCACCGTGCGCGTGACCCATGCCTGGGCCGGATGGGTGGCCTACACCTTCGATACGCTGCCGCACGTCGGCGAGCGCGACGGGCTGTATCACTGCATGGGGTATTGCGGGCAGGGCGTGGCGCTCGCGCCGTATCTCGGCATGCGCGTCGGCCGCCGCATGGCGGATCTGCCGGGCGGCGCCACCGCCTTCGACGGCCTCGAGTTCCCGTCGCGTCCCTATCACTTCGGGACGCCCTGGTTTCTCGCGCCCGCGGTGTTCGCGTATCGGTGGCTGGACCGATTCGGCTTCTGAGCGGGCCGCCGGGCCGGGCACAAGAAAGGGCGGAATCCGATGGATTCCGCCCTTGCGATCGCGGCCCCGGGGAGTGGGCCGCCTTCTCGAGCAATGCGCTCAGTCGTTCAGGAGCACCAGGAGCTTGGCGGCCGAGATCACGCCGGTGGTCGAATCGAAGGGACCTTCCGCAAACAATCCCTTCATGGTGACCGTGCCGTTCAGGTCGGTGCCGAGCGCGGCGACCAGATCGGAGAAGGAACCGTAGTTGTTCACGGTCTCGCTGGTCCGATGCAGGATCGCGTAGGTGGGCGTGGTGGTCGAGGTGTCCGCGACGAAGCTCACGCCGGTGCTCAAGGTGGCCGGGTTGATCACCTGGAAGCCGACGATCAGGGCGCTCTGGATCGCGCTCTGCAGGGTCGCCTGGGTCATGACCACGTTCGTAGCGCTGAGCGGCGCGGCGAACGGCGCGGCCGCGCCCGGCGAGGGGAACTCGACCGCCAGCCTCGCGTTGGCATTGGCGTAATTCACCAGCGTCACGGCGTTGAAGTCCGGCGGCGCCGAATTGAACGGCGCCGGGAACCCGAAGAAGCGGATGGGCGTTCCGGCGGTGAGCGTCGGCAGCGCGAGCGTGGACGGGACCGCGACCACGTAAGCGGCGGCGGTGGCGTCCTGCGCCGTGGTGGCGCCGGTGCCGGCGAAGTCGAACGCGGACGCCTGGCGGCCGTCGATCGACTGCAGCGCGATGGTCACGCTGCCGGCGGCGCTCGAGACGACCTGGCCGGCGAGGCTGGTGAGCATCAGGCGGGCGCTGCCCTGGCTCGCGTCCAGGGTGCGATTGCCCGAGCCGTCCGTGCCGAGCGTGCCGAACAGCTGCAGATGCTGGCCGATGGAGACGTCCTGCGGACCGAAGGTGCCGGTCTGGCCGTCCTCGGTGACCAGCGTCGTCGCGGCGATGGTCACCGCGACGGTGCCGCAGTATTGCTCCATGTCGTCATCGCCGTGATGCAGGCGCCCGTTGCTCACGGTGAGCACGTTGCCGCTGCGCGCGATCACGGTGCCTTCGACGCTGTCGAGACCGGAGCCCGCCACGCTGCTGCCGGCGTAGACGGTGCTCGCGGTGAAGGTCTTGGTCGCGACGTCGTAGGTGCCCAACGCCGCGGTCAGGGTGCCGGCCGGCAAGGCCGCGAGCGCGGTGAGGCCGGCGCCGCCGGTGAACGAAGTGCCGTTGATGGTGTAGGTCGTGGCGGCGGCGACGTTCACCGTCAGCTGATCGCCCGAGTCCTGGTTGTCGTAGAACGGCCGCAGATTGATCACGTACGAGGACGTGCCCACGCTCACGAGCGGCCCGCGCACGTGGATCTGCTTGGTCGCGTCCGGCGCGAGGCTCGCCGTGAGCACCGGGTTCACCGTGACGGTGACGGCGCTTGCCGGCGTGCTCGTGGTGATGCCCGCGGGCGCGACGGTGTTCGAGGCGGTCAGGTTGAAGTCGAGGGCGAAGTTCGCCACGGTGCCGTCGGTGATCACCAGCGGCTGGTTCGAGGGCAGCTGCAGGGACAGGGTCACCTGGCTGTTGGGCGCGACCAGCGCCGCGTTGGTGTTGCCGTTGATGATGTTGGCGGCGGGCACGGTGATGCCGCCGCTGCCGCCGCCGTTATCGATCACGATGGTTGCGTTGGCGTAGTCGAGCGTCATGCTCGCGGAGGTGTAGCTGCCCTCCGGGATCTGCTTGGCGCTGATGATCTCGGACAGGTTCACCAGCTGTGCGAAGTCGACCTGCGTGGTCATCGGCAGCGTTTCCACCACGGTGCCGTCGGCGCGCGTCAGCTTGAGCGACACGACGTTGACCATGTAGGAAAGGAAATCGCCGGGTGCGTCGGTGAGCGTGATCATCGCGGCGCCGGTCTTGGTGGACGCGGTGCTCCCCGTGGTGCTCGACATGCCAGAGCCGCCGCCGCATGCGGCGAGCGCGAGCGAGCCCGCGATGAAGAGCAATCCGGACAGTTTGCCGGACACGGTTTCCCACCAGCCTTGTCGGCGACGTTGTGCAGTCATGGCCATTGACCTCTCCATTCTTATTGATGAGCCGCGACTCTCGAATGACGAGCCTCGACTTCTACCTCCTGACGGACGGGCGGTACTCTTCGATCCACCCGGGTTTGCGCAGCGAATTACTCCACAGCCCGAGCTTGCGCTCAACTGTCGCCGGCTTCCGACAGCGCGGCGGGCACATGGCGAGCGCATTGCGTTTCGCGTTGCGAGCGTATTGCGAGGCGCCGGCGCCTCGGCGCGGACCGCGGTGCGGGGATTATGTATAATCGGCGGCGACGGGCAGGCCCGACGCCGCGCGGCCCGGGTACACTAGGCGCCGCCGGG
>VFSW01002187.1_pt1 | contig 29629 bp, 29 predicted proteins | sample 5358111 | NCBI WGS metagenome assembly VFSW01 (sample SAMN11554181, study PRJNA540505) | mine drainage metagenome | isolation source: sediment from site ElyBrook_90M | place: USA: Ely Copper Mine, Vershire, VT | collected 2017 | reverse complement strand
CCCCCAGTTCATTATATCTTTTATTTTTTTGCTTTGCCTATTCGGTAGGGTACCGTTCATTATTGATTTTCAACTTATTCAGGAGTCTCTTCCACGTCTGGCGTTTTATATTCAATTTTGATCCGAGGTAATCTCTTCGTATTGTGATCTTGAATCCTGGCGTTTCTTAGGAATCGCCAGATAGTTCATTGGATTTCTAAACTATTTAGGGGGTCTTAATCCTGTTCCCTCAGCATCTTATAAATTAGGTCAATAACCAGTGAGCTAAATCTCAGCCTCTTATCCCTATCATTCAGTATCTGCTCTGACATCTGCTGATTTATTCCCATCTGGCCAATCACAGCCTTCGTGAACTCTCTTTCAAAGTCCGGGCTAATCATCAATCGGTCTTTTGTGTTTGCCATGGCCTGTTTCCTGAGTGTGGGCGATTCAAGGACCTTGTCCCTTATGCTGTTTGTATAATTTATGACGTCATTATCTGTCAGTTCTCCTTCAAACAGTTCATTGAGTTCCTTGATCAGCTCAGACAGGAATACCTTCTCAGGATCATGCGGGGAACCAGAACCAGTGAATGCAACTGGTCGCAAAGAATCACCACCTTCTGCAGCTTTACCAATGTTTAGATCCTGGCTCTTCTGCTTTGAGAGATTGTAATGAGTCATGATTACCTTGGAGAGGTCTATTTCATCATCAAGCACGTTTCCAATCAGTTTTGGTATAAGGCACCTGTAGAATATGCTCCTCTTTTCCAGGTCGTTCCCACCGTAATCCACTATCTGGGAAAGAAAGTCATATGCCCTGATGAATTTCCTCATATCACCTATGAACATCTCTATCTCCTTCAGACGAAGCCTGTTATCATTCAATTTTGCCTGAGTTCGGTCCTTTCTTATCCTTATGGCTACTGGATCTATGACTGAGGCAAGGTCTGCCTGCTTCAAATTTGGACTTAGATATGCATGAACCAAATCGTCAACTTCCTTCTCTGAGTAGAACATGGAAGAGTCGAGCTTTACCTGCAGATCATTGAGAACATTTGGATCCGAAAGCGTGAGAAGTTCAGCCTTCCTGTAGTACGGCAAGAACGCATCTAAAATATCAGACGGATCGTTCACAAAGTCCAGGATAAATGTTGTTTCCTTTCCCGGGTAGATGCGGTCAAGCCTAGAAAGTGTCTGTACTGCCGTAATTCCATAAAGCTTCTTGTCCACGTACATTGCCATTAAGAGAGGTTGATCAAAACCGGTCTGAAACTTGTTCGCAACAAGTATGATCTGATATTCCCCTGTGTCGAAAGCATCCCGGATGTCCCTGCCTCGGAGACCCTTGTTCATGTTGTGCTCATTGAATGGATCCGGCCCAGATTCTGGATCATTGACATCACCAGAGAAGGCAACAAGTACGCCAATATCCCTGTAATTCTTTTCTCTGATATACTTTTCCATGGCTATCTTGTACCTGACAGCTTCCTTTCTGAAACCTGTGACAACCATAGCCTTTGCCATGCCATTAATGCGCCACATGACATTTTCCCTGAAGTGTTCCACTATGATCTGGACCTTTTGTGCGATGTTGTAAGGATGAAGCTTGACCCATCGCATAAGGGATTTCATGCCTTTTTCTTCATCGATTTGTTTTTCGTCAATTTCCCTGCCATTATGTGCAAGTTTGAATGCAAGCTTGTATGGAGTGTAGTTCTTCAGGACATCGAGGATGAAACCTTCTTCAATTGCTTGCTCCATAGTGTAGATGTGAAAGGGCACTCTGGTTTTGGCATCAAGACTGCCTCCTTCGGGTGGCCTGCCGAATAATTCAAGTGTTTTTCCTTTCGGTGTTGCAGTGAAAGCGTAATAACTGACATTGGGCGGGAATACTCCTCCTTTGACCTGAGCAGCAAGCACATCCTCAACATCGATCTCTTCAATCTCTCCGTCGGATTCCATACGGCCTATCTGTTCTGATGAAAGAATCTGTTTCAGTTTTCTGGCAATCCTGCCCGTTTGTGAAGAGTGAGCCTCATCTGCCACTATGGCAAAATTGCGGTTTTTCAGTGATGCCTTGGTTCTGATCTCCTCCATGACAAATGGGAATGTCTGAATTGTGACTATGATAATCAGTTTTCCTGAAGCAAGAGCATCTGTGAGCTGTGAAGACTTTGAAGACCTTTCTCCGGTTATCCTGGCAATTATTCCACTCTTGTGTTCAAACTCATATATGGATTCCTGCAGCTGCTTGTCGAGTACATTCCTATCAGTTATGACGATGATGGAATCAAATATCTTCCTGTTCTGATCATCATGCAGGCTTGCAAGCTGGTGTGTCAGCCAGGAGATGGAATTTGTTTTTCCTGACCCTGCAGAGTGCTGAATCAGATACCTGTGTCCTGGACCTTCCTCTCTGGTTGCTGCAACCAATTTGGTTACGCAATCCCACTGGTGGAATCTTGGGAAGATCAGCTTGTCTTTCTCAGTTTCTCCATAGGAACTGGAATTCTGAACCCTCTTTTCCAGGTGGACAAATTTACCAATTATTTCGAGAAATGTGTCCTTTTGCAGGATGCGCTCCCAGAGGTAGCTCACTGGATAGCCATCGGGATTTGGAGGGTTTCCCTTACCACCATCATTACCCATATTGAATGGCAGGAACACAGTATCTTTGCCCTGGAGTTCTGTTGTCATGAACACTTCCTCTGTACTTACCGCAAAATGAACAATGGCTCTCTTCTTGAATGCCAGCAGGAGCTCCTCTTTCCTGGTCTTAGGATCCTTTGGAAGTCTTTGCAGCCTGTATTCTTCTTTGGCATCCTCCACGCTCTGTGTGAAATCGGATTTTAGTTCCAGTGTTGCCATGGGAATTCCATTGACGAAAAGTACAATGTCAATGGAATTGTTGTTATTCAGGGAATAATGAAGCTGCCTGACAGCTCTCAGTCTAACCTTGTTGTACATCTCAAGGATGTTTTCGTTCATCGTCTGAGATGGTCTGAACTGGCACATGTCAAATTGTCTCGAGATATCCTTAAAACCATGCCTGAGAACGGACAATGAACCGTCTCTGTCCATCACCTTCACCATACGTTTAAGGAGAGCATTTCTATCATCGGGTTCGTTTAATCCAGAAGATCCGTTGATCTTTTCAGGTTGAGTGTCCTCAAGCCACCCAAAAACATCTTCGGGATAAAGTGCTAGTTCCCTGTCATACTTTGACGATTCGCCAATAAGCCAGCCATGTTTGCCAAGATATTCCATTATGTAATCTTCAAAATTCACTTCATGGAGTTTGTCTGGCAAGTTCCTTCACCTCCTTGACTAATCCTCTTACATCTATTTTGCCTGTTACTGCCTGGGTAATCAGTGAAGCACGGTGCTCCTTGAGGAGTTCAATAATTTTTTGTTGTTTCAAAATTACCGCTTCAATCTTATTAATTTCAGAAGTGAAAAATTTAGTAATGGCTGCTTGTTCGATCGCTGGGGGAATTAAAATTGGCAAATTCCCCATAAAATCCCAATCTACACGCGGCATTTTTGCTCCATATGTTGAGCTATCTATGATGTTAATATGTTCTCTGTTAATCAGCCAATAAAACAAGAAAGTTGATTCAACGCTGGAGGAGGTTCTTAATACAAAGAACTCACCAACGGCTTCGCCGGGAAATTTAGCATGATACACTTTTGCAAGGTATGGTCTTAATTTTCCAAATAATACATCTCCAACTTTGAATTTAATTCCCTCTCCTGAAAACACAGTTTTTGTATTGATGTAGTTTCCAGACCAGCTTTCTATGTTTTCAAGACCAACTTGTTCTAATTCGCGGTCACTTTTTTCTGTTATCAGGTTGACACAATATTTTAGACGTTTTAGTTTCCAGTGCTCTGGTATCTCTCCAATCCACTCGATCCCGCTGTCCTTCATGGGCACATTTGGATCAATGCCTTTTGTCACTGCCCGGGTTATCAGGGCCTGGCGCTTCTCTTTGAGAAGCTCGATCATTTTTTGTTGCTTTGATATCAACGATTCTATCTTTTTTACAGCATAAGTAAGGTAATGAGAAATAGCAGACTGTTCATTTGATAGGGGATAAAGGAAAGGAGTGGATTTCAATTTCTCGGCAGTATAGTGGGTAAACGTTGCCTTGTTACAGATAGCATCAATGTATCCAGAGTCTTTCAGCATATTTAACCAATAATGTAGAATGCGCTCATTGTTTCCATTAACTGGTCTGATTCGATTTATTGAATTCTGAAACCCTAAGAAATCGTCTACTTCTCGTTCTAAAATGACGCTTTTTCCAGCATCTCCACCCTCACACACCAATAGGTCATTCTTTCTTAAGGCCAGTTTATCTTTTTCTAGGGGAGAAAAATACATTTCCTTGACCTCTTCTAAATCTACTCCAGACAACTGCACGTTTGATGCCCTTAAGTAGGGAAGTAGTTCATCGTTTTCATTTTCAGTCTCATTTTGGAGCATCTTGCCCAAAGTTACTTGATAACCGCGGCTAATTGAAGTCTGATGCCAGTGCTCCGGTATCTCTCCTATCCATTCAATTCCGCTGTCCTTGTATTTGGGATATCTTGGAAATTTCATTCGGTAATCCCTCCCAGAAGGTCAATGATTTCTTTGCCCAGTCTTTTCAAATCAGCATCAATCTCTTCAATAGGCCTCGGTGGCACATACTTGTAGAAATGTCTTGTAAATGGTATCTCATATCCAACCTTAGTCTTTGAGAAATCTATCCAGGCATCAGGCACGTATGGCTTAACTTCCCTATCAAAATAAGCCTGAATATCTTCCTTCAGGGGAACGTTCTCTCTATCTCTAAGGTCAGGATCTGGTTCAGGTTTGCCTTTCCTGTCAAGGCAAATGTCTGCAGTTTCATCTCTTTCCGAGAGTGCCTGTAAAACAGCCTTCAAAGTCCCATTTGAAAGCGACAGACCTTTGGTAAGGCAAGCTTCTTCAATATCCTTAAGAAATTCTTCCCTATTTTTGTACAGTTTCTCATGATCCAATGAAGAAATGGCTATCTCAATGCCTGCAAGTTCTTTTTCATTCTTCTTGAATTCGGGTTGGTCTTTCAGGCGTCTTATCCTTTCAGGAGAAGCCTGAAAATTGAGCCTGAGTGGTCTTTCAACAATGATTGTTGAATAGCCAAAATCTTCATTGTCAAATATCTTGCTGTTCTCATTATTCTGGAAGTTTCCGTAAAGTTTCACTATGGTCTCGATATCTTGACCTGAAAGTTCGTTCCTCTTCGAGCCAAGGGATTTTCTCATCTTCCTGTACATCAGGGTTGCGTCTATCAATTGTATTTTCCCTTTTCGCTGCTCTTCTTTCCTGTTTGAAAGGATCCAGATGTATGTTGCAATTCCGGTGTTGTAAAACATGTCTGTTGGCAGACCAACTATGGCCTCAAGCCAGTCTTTTTCTATGATCCATTTTCTTATTTCCGATTCACCTGATCTGGCTGACCCAGTGAACAAAGGAGACCCATTGAAAACTATACCTATCCTGCTTCCGCCATTGTCAACAGGGTTCATCTTTGATAACAGATGCAGAAGGAACAGGAGACTGCCGTCAGAAATCCTTGGCAGTCCGGGACCAAACCTGCCATCGAAGCCTTTCTGTTCAAATTCCTTCCTTACAGCTTGTTCGATCTTTTTCCATTCGACCCCGAAGGGAGGGTTGGAAAGCATGTAATCGAAAGTTCTTCCATAATGGCCATCGTCTGAAAGCGTATTACCAAAGATTATGTTCCTTGGGTCCTGCTCCTTGATCAGAAGCTCAGATTTGCATATCGCGTATGATTCTCCATTCAGTTCCTGGCCAAACAGCACTAATCTTGCCTCTGGATTCAGATCTTTTATTGTTTCATCAGCAATGGACAACATTCCACCGGTTCCGGCTGCTGGATCATAAACGGTCCTGAGGACTCCGGGCTTCAGCAGTGCATCATCGTCATTTGTGAAGAGTAGATTTACCATCAATCTTATGACTTCCCTTGGAGTGAAGTGTTCTCCAGCAGTCTCATTTGAAATTTCAGAAAATTTCCTTATAAGTTCCTCATAGTAAAGAGACATGTCCATGCTGTCCAGTTCCTTAGGATCCATGTCAATTTCAGCGAATTTTGAAACAACCAGGAATAGCAGATTCTTTCTGTCAAGATCCTCAACTTGATTCTGGAAATTGAACCTTTCGAAAATGTCCCTGATTTGCTCTGTGAATCCAGCAATATAATTGAGAAGATTCTGTCTTATGTTATTTGGATCACCTTTCAGCTTTGCAAAATTCCAAGGTGACACATTATAAAACTTAAGGTCGGCAGCTGCAAGAAGTGCTGCATCCAGTGGGACTCCGGTATCCTTCCTCTTCGCATATTCTTCAAGAACTTTTTCCCTGGTGGGTTCTAGCATGCAGTCCAAACGCCTGAGAAGAGTGAATGGCAGGATTATTTTACCATATTCTGATTGCTTGTAATCGCCCCTTAGTAATTCTGCAATACCCCATATGTTACTGACTATGCTGCTACTTTGCATTTTATCAAATGCTATAAAAAGGTAGACAGATTTAACTGTTGCTATACAGCTTATACTTGCTTTTATCGTGGTGTCTCAAATGTTTCGTATGTTTGGGGAGAATTCTTGGAAAAGTTATCGGAAGTTTATGGCAGAGAATTGAGCGAAGCAGTTGTTTCTTAACTAATCCTCTTGTCTAACAGGAGAAAAATGCCTTCAATATCTTTTCTTACAGAGGACCCAGAAGTCAAGTTGAAGAAAACTTTGGGCTCAGCCTTAATATAAACAATTGAACCACCACTCTCCTGAGCAGAGATTATAATCTCTATTTTTTCACCATATGAAAACCAAGAAGGCGGAGCAGTCACAGTAATTTTACCCACTGCTTCATCACGTGATTTAACCGTAAATTTGGAGCCTGTCAATGCGTCTTTCAGCGATTCAAATAACTTCTTCTTGTCAAGATTGTAAGCCTTCTTTTGTTCTATGCTCATTATTGCGCCTTCTTTTCCACGATCATATCTTTCCGGCAGCTTGGACATTTTATTTTTGAGTACTTCAATGAATGATAGTGAAATTCAATTCCACAGTTTTCACATTTCGCCTTAAAGGGCTCTTGGGCAAAACCACTTCCAATTGCGCCTCCAGCTATGGTGCCAATCAGTATACCAAGGGGGCCTCCTACCAATCCAATAAGTGCGCCTCCTGCAGCGCCTATCAGTCCTGGATGAATCTTTCCAGTTTTTTTGGCTAATGCTTGAATATCGAGAATATTGCTCGTGCTATCCTTATCAAAAATCATATAGTCCGTAAGGTATGGAATTGGATACTTGATGGGAACTCCCGACCTCTCAAAGACATACAATTTCTTTTTATCTCTTGCAGTCAATCCGACCTCGAACATTACCCAGTTCCTGGTGTACTCTGTGGATACGACATTGTCTGTTAGGAACAGAAACACGATATCACTCATCTCGACGTTGTTTCTGATCTCTTCAAAAGGTGGTTGATTCTTCTCTTCACTTGCAATGAATTCTTCTATAATTGGAGTGTGACCCACATTCTTTAGGACTTTACTAATGGCATCCACCAGCTCAACATCAGATCTGCTGTGAGAAATGAATACAGTTGACATATTTGGCTACGACTCTTTATACATATTCTTGGCCAGTTTATTACGTTTTCTGACTAAGCTGTTCCAAATTTGATTGTTTTAAAGTGAACCCCAGCCCCAAGGAGGGGCCAAGGGAAGCTGGGGCAACTATAGATAAACATCTGGTTTATTGAGTTTACTCTAAGTATAGCCTGGTCAAATGCCCCTCCTATAATTGGGCTCGGGCCTCCTAATTCGCCATCCATTCAAGAGTACTGGTGATGGTAAAGATAATTACAATCACGTATAATAACGATACAGATGAGTGCATTGTTCACCTATGCTATTGTCATTATTCTGATTGCTTCGATTACTTACTGTTTAACTGTCCTTCATCAGAGTATAGCGCATTGGTCAAGGTCTAAAAATGAGAAGAGGGGATATTTGTTTTTCAAGGACAACATTACCAAACTCAGCGAAATTATGAATCCGATAGAAATATTGGAGTTTGGGATGCTGGATAGGAAATCTATCTCTATCACTACTAAGAATTCATCGGGACCGAGCAAGAAAGTGAAAGAATTTTAGATAAATATAGCAAAGTCTGGTCAGAGGAAATGGGGAAATACGATAACGACATATTTGGAGTCACTGATATATATTACTTCAGGCGAGGGGAAAAAGAAGATAAGTTCCTGGCAATAAAAGGTAGAAGGGCAAAATACTTTGAATTCCTAGCCACAAATGCAAATGTTAGGATGAGAAAGGATTTCGATAAGGAGGATAGCGCGTGGATCAAACAGAAGATTCGTGAAGTAGATCCATCCGTACCTATTCCTGAATTTGCAAATGCACTGAGTGTCCAGGTACTATTATTGTGCGAGAATGGCACAAAAGCAGTAATGGGAATGAGGTCAGAAAAGACCGTATTTAGGGGTGGTAAGATTTCTCCGAGCGTTGAGGAAACGGTTTCCCCGACTTTAGAAGGAAAAGAAACTCTGGACACGGAAATAAATATATTCGAGGTGATTAAGAGAGGGATCAAGGAAGAACTAGGAATAGACGCAGAAGAAATAAATGAAATTTATGTGACTTCGTTTGCATTCGATCACGAGGTCTTGGATTATAAGTTCACCGCGATAGCAACAACTTCTCTCAGTCAAAAGGAAATAGATGGTAGATTTAATATGGCAATACCAAAGGATAAATGGGAGAATAAGGAATTAAAATTCATCGACTATCCAATAAAATCACTAGATCTAGGAACAGCTAAGAAAGAGATGAATCCAGAAGCTATTGCTTCCATAATAATGGGGATGGCGGTTTCAGAAGGTTGGAAACATTTAAGAAAGATATTGGCCATTTCATAATCTATACAGCGCCTCCGAGCTAAGCTAAGTTTAAGAACTGATCTGCCCCAGCTAAATTTGAAGACAATAGCTAATCAAAATGGATCATAGCTCTGAAAAACATGATTTGACCACTGTTACTGTCTATGAGATAAACGTGGAATTGGTTGCCCAGTTTTTGTGGCCACATATTAAATTTAGGTTAGAATAAACTCTTCATATTATTCCGCACTGAGCGGAGCGAGATTGTGCGGTCAATAATTCTCCTCCCCTGTTCCCCTCAAAGAGTGGTGGCTGAAAGTCGGGGTGAATTTGAGCCGAAGCATGCTAAAAGGTATTAAAATCTGAAAGTATATGAGTATGCATAATGACTACAGCTAAATCCAGACCTATGAGTGTATCCAAATCGATGTTTATAATGCTTGAACCGCAGTCGTTCACAACAGATTAGTTATTTCTACTAATTATGTCACAACTCAAGGGCCTTTGAGATCTTGCAGGACCTGAACGGTCAACTGAACGGATCTGCAGCTGTAGCTTCTTCCTATGAAATCATTCTAGAATCAGGAAAATAGCGGGTAATTTTCACATTTAACGAAGAGATGAGTTGATGGAATGATTGAATGGTGAAATGATGTTATAATTTCATGGAGCGAAGAGAAATTAGCTATGGAAGCTATATCCACCCTTCTACCCATTCTTTCATTTCCAGTTTGTCCCCGTCTGTAATTCCTTAATGCAAAAATCACGACACCTTTCCCCTGTATATCATGATATATATTATTACAGGATTAAGTTAGGAGGAGTTTTCTTTCATTTCTCGGCTTATATATTTATCAATTATTCTATTTCCTTTCCAGGAGAACCAGATTTACAAAAGAAATATGCCAGGGTGGTTGTATCCAGACGGTCGTCTGAGTTACGGAACCTCTGTCAGAAACGTGTGCTTTTTCCCTTAGGATAATACACATCCCACAATTCAAAATGCTTCTAAGGGAACTTGCTGTAGAAATCTTTTCTCTCTATAATAGAAATGACTAAGGATCTCTTCAGGCCCAGCTTCTTCGCTATCTCGCCATAGCTCCCTTTGTTGTACCACATCTTGATTGCTCTCTTTGCCAGGAAGAGTCTCTCCTGGTTTACAGTGAGTTCGCCGGTGCCCTGGTCTCTATCGTATATCCATGGAATGTTGCCCAGTCTGGTGACCATCTTGCCACTCTTCTTTGATATGTAGCTGCCTTGCGTGTCAAGGAGGTTCTTCCTCTCTTTCAGTGATGCTTTGGTCCTTGTTCTATTCGTCTCGACTTCATATTCGTAAAACCAGAAGAAGATTGCCATCATGAACTTCCTCATCATCGGATCCGTCTGATTCAGGAACTGCTCCCTAGGCGAAGCAGAAAATACGGGAACCTTTTCCTCCAATTCCCTGATCACAGAGAGGCCTTCCTCCATGTCACGCCCGAGCCTTGAAAGCTCAAAGACATAGAGCCTATCTGGTTTGAATTCTTCTATGTATCCCCAGAGTTCAGGCCATGCCTCTCTTTCCCGCATTGAGACGGAACCGGAAACTTCCTCCGAGTCCCAGAAGAACAGAACTTCCTCTTTGGCGAACCTTTCTATCGCAAATCTCTGGTTCTCAAGCGTCTCTGTTTCCTTGGAGATCCTAAGGTAGCCTATGCTCTTCAGATTACCCTTGTTCTGGTCCCTCGTCAGGAGCACCCCCCTCTTGTTTGTCTTCCCCTTTATCCTTCGACGTCTTCAATCCTTTCTGTTTTGGAACATACTCCGGATCTATTTCCTTGACTGCACTGTTCCATTCACGAGCAGAATAGTTGAGGTTCCATTTCTGGTTCTCTACTTCTGCAAGGACCTTCCACGTTATGTCACTCTCCCTGTAGAGACGCGCGGCATCCATTGCAGCCTCAACCGGGATCCCTCTCCTGCCGTATGCTATCTTCCTGTTGATAGAGACGTCCTTCAGTTTTTCATACCATGAGGCGAGGTTGACCGTATAGATCTCCATCGCCTGGCCCCCGGGAAGCCTTTTCTTTGTACCGTCTGGCTGTGTCACTTCGTAATTGATAGGGTATATAACGAACGATTCCTCGATCTGGAGTTTGGGGACGATCTGCCTGAGTAATGGCTCCCATCCCTTAGGGGCGCTGATGGAAAGGTCGTTCAAAAGTTCCCCCTGCATGGACTTGAATACCTTGACCTGTCCCGTCCTCCTCAGTATCCCCTCGAATGAGCGGAAATCCACGACGTTGTAATATACAGGCCTCTTGTAATGCCTCACCCTGAAGGAAAGGACATTGAGTTCGACGTTTACGCTCGACAGAGCCTTCTTGCCCATGAGCGCCTCGTCCACCTCGTTGAACATCATTATCTGCCAAAGTCCTGGCGGCGGCTCTCCGGGCACATTGTACTCCCCCTCATGCGGAATTATGACGTTCCCGAATTTCCTGACCTCGGTGGGGAAATCAGATTCATACTGCTCAGAGACCTGCTGGAAGGCCCTAGCTATGTTGTCAATATCTCCGTACAGATGGACTTCTGCGTGCTGGTTCAGGGCGTTCCAGTGACGGAAGACAGTGTCCCACGTCCAGGACGTCTTGCCCCACCAGCGATCTGCAAAGACAACGGTCGTGGTAGGCTCTCCAAACAGCACTTTCCTTAAGCCGTCCTGCTTGTAAGGGATCACGACGCCGTGGCCGAACATCTCCACTACTTTCGCCTTGTATCCCGCATTCGGGTACTTGAACTCGGAATCGTCCAATCTCTTCTGCGCCTCTTCCACGGAGATAAGGTTGTCTTTGAGGTCCATCTCTGTGAGAGTGTGTTCATTGAAAGCATCCAGTGTCTGATACCCCCCTCCCCACAGCCTCCTGGCCTCGTATGCATAGAAGAGGCCCCTCTTCATTGATTCGTTGACCCACGCTTTCTGCGGCATCAGACCTTTTCCTTCTTCTGCTCAGTCGTCTCGGACGTCCGGAGGATCATCTCAATTATCCTGGATAGATCTTCTGCGAACCTTGTCACGTTCTCGTTATGATAGATCCCTTCATCGTCATCGAATGAGACTCCTGTCTTCAGGTAAGAACTCCCGAGCTTTATTTCCAGGATGGCATCCTCTTTCAGATTATTGTACTCCGTTATAGATGCCGTTCTCAGCGGACGTCCTCCGTTCCTGGTAATCGGCGTCCACAGGGACCCCTCTGAAGGTTCCCTTATCTCTATGTCGGTCACAAGGTTTCCCTCATTGTCTGCGTCGAGGAATTCAGATATCAAGAACTTCAGCCTGTTGTAGAGACGCTCATATGCTTCCAGGTTGAGAATTCTCGTTTTGTATTCCACGGAGGCCACGCTTGCCTTTGATTCCCTGTCTGAGAGCGATATGGAAAGAGGGACCTCTGCCGGCGCCTCATCCGGATATACCAGGCCTTGCTCTATGTCCGGATGCTTTGTTTTCTTGCTTGTGTCGACCTTCCAATAACGGGAGTCAACATGATATTCCAGGAGCAACGGAGGAAGATACGGAGGTTCCTGCTTCGTCTCTGCTTTTTCCTTTGTAGGTTCCCTGGCAACTGAAGGGACCGCCTGGCTCTTCTTGAGCTCTTCCTCCAGGATTTTCCTTACCATTCCCGGAATTGATTGGATAATTACGTCCATCTTCTTTGAGATATCTTCCTGCCCGGTTATGCCGAGCATCTTCTTGACGAGCTCCGGGTTGGTCTTGACCCATTCCTCGCGGTTCGATTCCATCTTTAGCTTTCTCTCTTCCTTCAGGGCCTCAGCTGTCTGGCTCGTGGGTTTCCTCTCCTCGATAGCCTTGTGCGGGAGTGCTCCGGATATATCCCCTCTGGCAATCTCGAAGTTCAGTCTTTCGCCCAGGCCCGGGGGATGCTCATCCATCGATCTCAGTTCCGTGACGTATCCCGCTTCTTTCCCCGGGATCCTCCCTTCGAGCGAGTCCGCAAAAGCTGCACAGTAGAACAGTCCCTCAATATCTGTTTTCGTTATAGATTCCCCATCCTGGCCGAGTTCCATGAGATACCTGCTCACGGAGTCGATCGTTGCCTGGGTCCTGTCGTTCAGGAAGTCGAGGTGGTGGCCGTAGACTGAATCTCCAGTATTTCCGTACCCCTGCATCATTGCTATCTCCTCCGGCCGGCGAACCTGTAGTATACGAGAAGCGAAGCCAGGGCGAGAATGAACACGGCAATGACGTCCGGAACGAAGCTCTGGATGTACACGGAATGGAACGGCTGCTGGGTGGTTATCCCGAAGTTGTAGGTATACGGATTCCCCGAGAAGACCCCTTCGGAGGGATTTATGCCCATGCCGTTGAGCCACCCGTACCTGTCCATGATATTGATGACAACAGTCTGCCCATCGTTAGGAAACGTTTTTGTGAGGTTGGTTACATTTGTATAGGAATCGACCATCTCGGCGGCTCCCCCCGCATACTGGTAATAGACGTCTATCGTGAACGTGTAGTTGAGATTGTAATGGCCTGTCGTGTTGAGGACATTGCTGTGGAAGGCGAAAAGTCCCCCTGAAATAAATGATGCGGAATAGGAAACAGGGGGCGGAGCCACAAGGAATTCCATGCTTTCCTGGGCCGAGGCTTGCCCCTGTACCATTGAATATCCCTGGAAGTAGTACTCCCCCGGGGCAAGGGCTCCAATGTAGATAAACTGTGCAATGCCGGATGAAACATTATACGTTGAAGTGAAGGCTTTCTGGCCGCTGCTCAGGTTCTCTATTGTGACGTAGATCGTGACAGTTGCAGTCTGGGGGATACCGTTGAGGAAGTAGGTTGCCTGGACCTGCACGGGGAAGGGCTGTCCTTCGATGTATATCTCGTTCACGTTTGCACGGTATATCACTCCGTTGGTGGAAGCATTAGCCGTAACCGGTACTGCAGACATCATAAGGAATGAAGATAGAAAAATAATGAAAATCACTGCTGCTGCCTTTCTCTGACATACTCCCCTAGCTGAAGCTTCGGATATTTTGTCAATCATTTTTTCTCTGGCCTCCGGATCTTATCCTTGCGAGCTCGAGTTCGTAATACTGGTTCCTGGCGGTTTCAACCGATAGCTGTCTCCTGAGCTTGGCTATCCTCTCGTCCTTCAGTTTCAGCTCGGCTTCCAGGTCGACAGTCTGCGATACCTCCAGCTGGTCCGATCCCTCAAGGAGTATGTTCCTGCCTGATATGTTCTCGCTGAGTTTCCTGTGAGTAACTAACTTCGAGGATCCCCATCCCCGCACCCTCTGGGCCGAGACTATGATCTCCCCTCCCCACAGCCTCTTGATGTGCTTCAGGTTGTGGCGTTCATAAATGCGTCTGTAAAATTTCCTCTCGTCGTTGAAGTATACGACAGGCTTGAAGAAATCGTCTGCAAAATACATGAAGAACAGGATCAGCAGCCATACCCATAGGGGCATCCAGGACATCGGCTTCCACAGGTAGACAACAACCTGCTGATACAGATAAAATCCTATAGACGGCACCACCGAATAGAACAGGAATATCAACGATACAAGAAGCAGGAAAGCGATGCCGAGTATGAAATATACGCCAACAGCGGGAGTCTTTTCCACGTCTTCTTTCGGAGATTTCTGATTTATATCAAGCGTGCTTCCCGTTCCTTCGTACCGGTCGTATGTATCATCATTCTTCTTTTTCTTTCCGAACATGTTTTGTCACCCCCCTCACGGTTTCGAGAAGAGCAAGAGCGCCTATTGCCACGCTTACAGAGTAAAGAATGAGCAGAAGCGATCCACCGCCGGACCTCCATACCAGCTCAGTAAGCAGGAGCATCCCTGCCCCGACCGCGATGGCAAGGACAACGAGGCTTTCGATGACTCTTGGTATTGCAGCCGGAGGATTCTCGGCTCTCAGTTCCCAAACCGAAAGGAATCTGGCCTCCTCGTTTCTTTCCCTCAGCTCTGCAATTGTCAGGTTCCCGTAGGCTTCCCTGACCCGTTCGACATTCATTTCATCGTCGTTGCCATAGAGCAGGTTGGAAATTGATTTCATAAGGTCCCGCTCTATGGACCTGATACTTTCGTTCTGCTTCGAAAAATTCTCCAGGTTCCTCTTGAATTCCAGATACCTGTCCCTGTGAAGAGGAAGATCTACTTCGCTGACGTTCAGTTCCTCCTCAACTGCTGGTTGTTCTTCTTTACCGTTTGCCATCTTTTCCTCCGTGGAAAAACACTCTGATGTGCTCCCTGAAAGCAGGAAGCAGTCCGCGCCAGTCCTTTGTCTTGGAAATAATAACCTTTCCCTGGTCTGCTATCCGGTCCTCGTCATTGTCTCTGATGGAAAAATGGATTGAGAGAGTGTTGGGATCCATCTTCAGCTCCTCACCCTCGCCTGCCTTTCCCTGCGGACCTCTCCAACCACGGCCCCGTAAACATACTTCCCCCTTTCCTTTCCGTATTCCTCCTCAAATTTCTTCTCCTCCCTGTATTTCGCCCCATTCCTGTAGAGGTGTGCAGAGTGCGTTGCCGCCCTATGTGGTGGAGTGTACCTTTCGTACTCTCCTATCTTCTCCTGATAATATGGGATCAATTTCTTGATCAGTTCCCTATCCTCTTCATTCCTTACCTCAAATAGCTGATTTTTCAGGCCGTTTATCCTGTTCCTGAGGTATGAAATCGAGTCGCGCCTGTATCTCTCCGGATCTTTCTGATACCTGAAGCCCATCGGAACATCCAGTTTATATTCTTCAGGAATCCCGGACTCAGGTATCCAGATCCTTTCCCCGTTCTTCAGCTCCCAATGGCCCTCGGTTTCCCATTCCTTTTCGTGTCTTTCGGCGTCATGGCCGGGAATGATCATCGCTGTTGCAACTCTGGGGGTTATGGGCCTCTTTCTCCCCCTGCCGTCGGTGTAAACTGCCAGGCTTCCTTTCCTTCTCAGATATTTTTGTTTTGACGTATTCATCTACCTCCGATCTTGATTATGCCCCTCCAAAGAACTTCTGGAACGCAGATACGAAACTGCTCCAGGTGTAGCCGAAATGAACGGCTGCTGCGACGAAGACAGCGATCAGGATCAGTGCTGCGACTACTCCAACTATCGCCCCTCCTACTCCCGCTTCTTCTTTCCCTTCGATCAACGCTCTAGATTCCGTTAGCATCTTTTTCCTCAGCCTCTTCCATCTCAACGTTTTCATTTATACGCCTTCCAGATTCCGCGAACAAAGAAGAAAGCTGCAACCAGGACTATTGCAGAAAGGATTATTGATGCCGCAGGGCTCAGCAATTCCAAGCTATATATTCCAAGCAAAACAACCATTCCCAGGACGAGGACGATTGCCGCAGTTTTCGCTGTTCCGTGTCCCTGCCCGCTCAAGGGATCATGCCTCCTAGATGAGTCATAAACCAGGCATACACGAGAGGCCAGTTTATGACGGAGAGAAGAAGGAGCAGCCCGGCCAGGAGATAGTGGGTCCTGAAGTCCATAAATGGATTGGCAAGTCCCATCATCACTCTCTTCCTCGCCTCTGCCTCGAGTCCGGATTCGTGGACCGAGTAGATGAAAGTGCCTATTGCGGCCAACAGCAGAATGCCATTCCCAAGACTCGACCAAGGAGCAGCAAACCAGGAAATGGGACTTGAATAGTGGTAACTCCCGTTGCTGTAGACATTGGATTTCACTACCGAAGAGGCATAGCTGTTATTCCACTCGTGGTATATGTTCTCCGAGAGAACCTCGACGTTCAGCTCGCCGTAGAAATCGTTTGTAAAGGCAGGCAGGGTGTAGTTGGTACCTGAGGACACGTTTGCAGGAGCGAAGTAGTAGATTACATTCTCATAACTCGCATTTGGGACCGTATAGATGTCGTTTCCGTACCAAACAGAGATCTCAAGGAAGATGGAAGAGTTCTTTGCATCCTTAGCGTAAATGGATATCTGCTCATTCCCTCCCTGCCTGGCCGGCTTGACGTAGATGGAGATCATCGGAGGTTTGTCTCCGGATTGCTGCACTGAGACGTTGTTATAGACGATGAATGACGTGCCGTAATCTGTGATCCCTTCGTGGAACCTCCAGCCGTAAACCCCAGATGCCTGGTTCAGGCTGAAGTTGTATCTCAGGTGTATGTTCCCTCCTGTTGCTCTGTAAGTTGCATTATCGTACTGGAGGATCTGGATGTTGGCAGGCGATGTGTCTGAGGGATTGTTGTTTGCGTATTTCACGAAAGTGACGTTCCAGGATCCCGCACTGAATGACCAATTAAGCAAGGCAGAAGCGCCAGTTAGCCCCGCATTTACCGACGTTGTCGGTTTACCGGACACATGAGAGTTGAGTGCATTGTACTGGCCCTCACCCACCTCTATAGTCCTGTATCCTGACGCTGTCCATCCCTGCCCGAAGTGATATTGTGCAAATCCAGCCTGGACCACTATGTAGAAAGATCCGTTGACAGCGGACGTGGGATAGAATGAAGGGACCGTATAGGTGGACTGGCCCTGTGCAGTTATCACATTATATTCAAGGAGCGTCGTGTTCTGTATGAAGAAGACATGGACAGGAAAATTGTATACGCTGTCCACCAGCCCAGTGTCGAAAGCCCCCGCATAAAAGGGCCCTTCGGGAGCTCCCAGGTCGGTCCAAGATCCGTCAGTGACGATAGCTTCGTTTGCCCTGACTGCGGTCCAGTTGATCGTAAACTCCACCTGGACCGGTTGAACTGCCTCTTGCCCGTTCTGGTAGAAGTTTCCGAAAAGGAATTGATAGGGATAGTCTACTGCCCCGACCTGATATGCTGAATTGATTCCCCACGACATGGAGAACCATTCTGCAAGATCCGTTGCATTCCCGCCTGCAACCTCGGGATCCGCAACAAAGGATCCCATCTTGAGGCCTGATGGAGCAGTAAATGTTGGACTGGTCGTTGCATGGCTCATCATGGGAATGGCAGAAATCACTACCAGGAGCAGCAATGCTGCTATCGCGACCTTCCTGAGTTTCACTTCTTTTTCACTCTCCTTTCGATTTTCTTCTGTCGTCTTGCCTTTCTTTTCTCCCCCCACTTCTTCCTGTTTTCCGGATGGATGAAGACAGCAAGGGCCCATCCGATAACCACTGTGGCCCCGCCGGGAATGACGATGTATAGCCAGGGATTGGCCTCGATGCTCTTCGTGATGGATGTCACCTTCTGGCTTCCGGTGGAATTCGTGAATATCACAGTCAATTCCATGTTGTGGTCCACGCTTAGATTCCCGAAATTGGGAGAAGCTGCATAGCTTCCCGTTGCGGTGATGGAATAGGGATAAGATCCACTCCCTACGTAGAATTGGATGATGCTGGAAAAAGAGCTTTCTGTATACCCGTCGAAGGTGACGAACCATTCCCTGTTTGAAGGAAGTCCGGACTGGATGAATGAGACAAGGTTCCCTCCTTGGGATCCTACGGGCGAAATGACGACGTTGACGACCACGTTCCCGCCTGAGACGAAGATGTTTCCGGAACTCGGCAGAACTGTTACCCCGCTTATCGGAGAGATGGAATAGGGGTATGTGCCGTTGGTCATTGTGAATGAAATGGAGGAATTGGAGGTGGAAGCGCTCTGAGTTCCGTTCAAGCTGACGTACCAGGCGGCACCGGACGGAAGTCCTATCTCAATGAAGTCGACGGAATAGGTGACAAGATGGAAAGCTACGTTCCCGCTCACCGATGATCCCTGGACAACGATGTTCCCTGAGCCCGAAGAAGGGGCATAGATAGGATTCGTGCCTATCGAGTATGAATAAGAACCGTTTGGTTCGTAGAACGTGATGCTGCCATAGTAAGAGTAGAAGGATCTTGGACCGGTGACGTTGACGAACCATTTGGAACCAGAGGGCAGGCCAGTTTCCGTGAAAGTTACAGCATATAATTTCTCGAAGGTCGCCGTCTCGTTGATCGGGCCCTTTACCGTTATTGTCTCAGGGTTGAACGATCCGGAATAGCTCCCCGTACCTGTCCCTGTCCACGATAAGAATTGATAGGAGCTCGCAGGCGTGCCGTTGAGCGATACCTGCTGCTGCGAATTGTACCATCCACTGAGAGGGCTTGCAGATCCTCCGCTCGAAGGCTGGATGCTGACGAGGAGGTAGTATTGATCTACGAAGGAAACATTGACGAGGATGGCCGCTCCATTGACCGTAAAGTTGCCGGAAGACTTGCCTGGAACGAACCTGACGCCATAAGACCCGTTGACAGGGTTCTGAATGGAGTAGGCATATGACCCGTTAGGTTCAAGGAATGAGATGGAAGATGCGGTGGAAGTTAATTTGGATCCATTGACGGTTGCATACCAGGAGGCGCCTGAAGGAAGACCTGATTCCCTGAACGTTATGTTGTAGTTGACGAGACTGAAGACAATCGAGACATTGAAGGGGGCACCGTTGACGGTGAAAGTGCTCGAAGAAGGGGAAGGCTCGTATTCCTTGTTGTTCGTTGACAAGGTAAATAAATAGGTTCCGTTTGGTTCGTTGAATGACAAAGAAGAAGTCGCAGAGGAATGTGAGGCACCCGAAGTTATGTTGACGTACCAGGTAGCTGTAGCGGGAAGACCTGTTTCCCTGAATGTCACAAGATATATCAATTCAGTGAATGCCACGGGCATGGAAACCGCAGTCCCGTTTACAGTGAAGCTTCCGGAAGATGGATCCGGATTGTAGATCTTATTCCCCGCTGCAATGGAATAAGCATAAGTGCCGTTTGCCTCGAGCACCGATATGGTTGTCGACGTGGACGATAGGGAAGACTGCCCCGAGACGTTGAGATACCATTTCGTTGAGGCGGGGAGTCCAGATTCCGTGAACGTTACCGTGTAAGTAACGAGGGAAAATGTTACGGATTCTGAAACGGGTGCTCCGTTCACCGTGAAGGACCCTGAGAATGGAGAGGGAGAATATTGCTTGTCTCCGGTTGCAATGGAATAGGTGTAGCTTCCGTTGCTCTCCGGGAGAGTTATGGATGTAGCTGTGGAAGAATAGGAGGAACCCGAGGTAATGTTGACGTACCACTTTGCAGCTGCGGGAAGACCCGTTTCGGTGAAGGTGATTGCATAGGTGACGAGGGAATAGGTGACTGAATCGGAATACGCAGCACCGTTGATCGTGAATGAACCTTCAGAGGGGGATGCTGCATAGAGCTTGTTTGATGTAGCCACGACATAGCTGTAGGTTGCATTGCTGAGGGATGCTGGAATTGTGGTGGTTGCGGAACTCAGCGAGGTCTGGCCAGTGATGTTGAAATACCACTTGGTTCCTGTTGGAAGCCCGGACTCTGTGAATGTGACTGAATAAACGACCAGGGTGAATGCGACAGTCTCGGAGAGTGGCGCACCACTGACAGTGAACGAACCACCGTTGTTCTCATACAACTTGTCGGGGGTCCCGATCGAGTAAGTGTAGCTTCCGTTAGTCAGAGAAATTGCAGCTGTTGTGGTCGTAGAGGAGAGAGAGGACTGACCAGTTACGTTGGCGTACCATTCAGTTCCCGTCGGCAGCCCTGACTCCGTGAAAGTGACTGCGTAGGTCACGGCAGAGAATGTGATAGTTTCTGTGACGGCAGCACCGCTAATGGTGAACGAGCCTGAAGAAATTGAAGGCTTGTCAATCTTATAGTTCGTCTGGACAGTGAAGGAATAAGTCCCATTAGGTTCTGAGAATGAAAGGGATGATGTTGTAGATGGTTCTGAGAGTGATTGGCTTGTCGTGCTGACATTCGTGTACCAGGTTCCACTCGAGAGACCCGATTCCGAAAAGGTGACCGAATAAGTGACTTCATTGAAAGTCACTGTCCCCGAATATGATGTGCTTCCTACGGTGAAAGATCCCGTATATGCGGTGGGTGCATATTCGTTGCTTGAGCTTGCAATGGAATATGAATAAGTGCCGGGCGCAAGGGAAGTAGAAACTGAAGTCCCGGTTGATGAAAGGGAAGACTGCCCCGAGATGTTGAGATACCACTTGGTTCCTGCTGGAAGCCCGGACTCTGTGAATGTGACAGACTGGGACGTAACATAGGCGATGTAGTAGGAAACGGTGTACGGATCATTTGGACTGTTAACGAAGTCGGCAGCGAACGAGACGGAAGTGACGGAGAGGGACCCTGTGAAACTGCCCGAAGCTGCTGCGTTCTGCGTTACCCCGTTGTATGTTGCATTTACGAGATTTGAAGCGACTGAATAGTTGAGATAATATGCGGCAGTGCCGGATGGGAGCGAGAAGGAAGCCGTAACTGATTTGTAATCGTAAGACCAGCCATACAAGGCATCAAGAGCCGAATTATAGGGAGGATGTTGGTAACCCGCCGACTGCCAAGTAGAGTCGTTTCCTATTGTCCCCGGTCCCGAAACGGTAGCCAATCCATACGGCTCGTATAGAGGCACGAAATAATATGAATAAGCTGTGCAGGTAACGTTCATAGATTCTAGGTAGTCGGGCCCCGTAGTGTTCCATTCCGGAGCAAAATTTATCATACCGTTCCCCTGAACCGTGAAGTCGTATGTGTAGCTCCAGGTATAGGTACCGGACGATGTGGTCAGATTCGCATAAATTACCCCTATATTGGCATACGTACCGCCGACACCCATTGAGAGATCCAGTTGTCCGTTCACCCTGAAATCAACGGTTCCATTCCAAGAGAAGAGGTTATTCATGCTAAAGAAGAATGAACCACGGAGATAGTCTGCCCCGGATTCCATCCAAAGAGCAGAATTGCCCTCATTTGTTACGTTGTATGATGTTGCGCTTGAGTTGTCCGAGGGAGAGATGTTCACTGAATAATTGTCCTGGGACCATGCTCCCATCGCGGGCTGAGACGAGAAGTAGAGCGTGGTAAAAGACGAAATGACGACAATCACAACGACGAATGCGGTCTTCAACCTTGGGTTCATCATGCCTTCTTTCACCTCCCGGATTTCCTGGTGGCTTGTTTGACGCTCCACCCCTTCCGGAAGTCGACCCGGTATCCGAAGGACCAGGTCATTACGAATATGAAGACTGCGAATTCGAGACCATATACAATCCATGCCCCGGCCAGCCCCCACAAACCGGCAACCTTTGCCGCCTGAAATCCGTCCGATCCAGAGAGGAAGGGAGCTCCGTCGATGAGGTTCCTGAATCCGAATATGACCGCTACTATATTCGTGAAAACCGGCTCGGGATAAAGCGCGAATATGACAAGGGCCATAAGTACCAGCAGCGTGCCAGATTCCATCACGAAAAACATCTGCCAGGGCGCGAGACTTCCTGAAATATTTGTCGCCCCCCAGAACCATGATATAGTCGAGTGAATGACTGTCCCTCCCGCCAGTGCCGTAGATATCACGATTCCGATCTCGTGAATCCCGCTCGTTATGATAGTTCCGGTTGCGAATACCAGGAGAGCGATCACTGCCAATTTGGTGACTGTGATCTCCCCGATATTTCTGTGCCTCGGAAGATACTTAAGCCCGCTGCCCGAGGGGTTGGCCATTACTTTGATCTCCTCGATTTGCTCTTTTTCTGGCCGTCGGAATTGAAGATCCTGATGTTAATCCCCTGACCCTGCCGTTTCTGGGAGTTGCTGCCGGGAGCGTTGAGTGGAGGGGCGCCCAGTTTCTTCCTGCCTGAATTGTAAGCTATCACCGCACCGGCCATCAGTATCAATACTGCCCCTCCGACGATGTAGCCGTTGTACCCTGTCATAAACCAGCCCTGAACATCGGACCACTGGAAGCCACCCAGTCCCGGTGAGGACGGCACGAGGCTCGGAACAGAAAAGTTGTAGCTCGTTGTGAATATCTCGTATGGAATGTTGCCGGTCCTGTTGAAAGCGGTGAGGTTGAGGGCGTAGGTTCCCTTTGCAAGGTTGTCTACAGTGAGCAGAAAATAGTCTCTCGTTGTCCCGTTGATGATTTCAGGCCTCCCGCTGAGGAACCAGAAATTTCCGTTGAGCGAAACGTTGAGCAGATTCACCGGCGAATATTTGATGGAATCGCTGTCGTGGACAGTGATATTGAAGGAGACGTTGTAACTTCCCGCGAGGGTTCCCGAATAGGAGTAGTTGTACTTGAGAGTGATCGCATTCTGGGCTTCGAGAAGGTACTGGGCCGTGAGCGAAGTCTGGACCTTCCCGTTGTAGAGTATGAGGTACTTGAAGTTGTACTGCCCTTCAGAGAAGTTGTTTATGTCCAGGGGATAGTAGAGAGATTGTGTTCCGTTCGAGAGGGCCTTTGAGCTCAGGGAGATGTTTCCTGAACTTCCGTACGCGCTGCTGTAGATCAGAATTCCGGTGAAGGTGACGTTTCCCTTGAGGAACATGCCCACGGTTTGGGAGGAATAGATGACGGACCCGGATGCCGGGTAGAATGCGTAGAAAGACGGAATAGTGGAATTGATGACGGTCCTGGCTGCCTCTTCGGTGACTGAAGTGTTGTAGTATGCGGATATCAGGTCACTGCCGGTCAGCTGGAAGGAAAGGTGATACGTTGTGTTTAGCGCAGGGACCTGAAGACTGAAGGTTGGCGAAGGTGTCATTGTGTAGTCCTTCGAGGACGAGTTCCATGAAGCGGATACTGAAAGAAGAGTGAACTGCGAGAGGGAATATCCCGAGGGTGCCGTGAGAGTACCGTTGATGAGATAGTTCTCTTCTGAAGATATCCCGACTGAAGGGGCTCCCGTAACGACAGTCGATGGGCTGAATGAGATGGCAACAGTCCTTGATCCTGAGATTGCAATGGACCCTGTCACGGTGAAATATCCGCTCGAAGTTGCCGTGTATGAATAGCTGCCGGCCGCGATTGAATCGTATGTGATGGAAGTGGTTGAGGAGATCCTGCCTGATCCGTCGAATGTGATTCCCCAGGAAGATCCGGAGGCAAGGCCTGACTCAGTGAATGTCACAGAATAGGTTGCCTGGGCAAATGTAATCGCGATGTTTATGTTGGCTCCATTGACCGTCACCGATCCCGAGGCAGGCGAGGCTGTGTAGAGACCGACGCTCGCTATCGTGTAGTAGTAAGTCCCATCCGGGACCACGAATGATGCCGTTGGATTTCCAGAGTCCACCGCAGTGCCTATAGAGACTGTGAAGTCAGTACCGGACGGGAGACCTGACTCCGTGAATGTCAACGAGTAATAGGTAACCGATGGCTGTGATATGGATATGCCGACGGTCACCGAGGAGCCCGATACAACGACCGTGCCTGAGGGAGGCTGCGCCGTGAGGGGCGACGGTACATAGATGGAGTAGGAATATGTTCCGTCGGGTTCGTTGAACGTAACATCCGGATTCTGGCCGTTGAGGTTTGTGTTGTATAACGTCTGTCCCTGGAGCGTGACGCCCCATGTCGTGCCGGAGGGGACGCCCGTGGGAACGAAAGTAATGGAAAAGGAGGCAGGAGACGGCGTAGGGAACGAGACCGAGACAGTCGTGTTCCCTGTAAGGCTGATTATCCCGTTGGATGGCAACGGAGCGAGACCTGCGCTGTCCGATATCCAATAATAGATTACGTTGCCTATTGCCATCGTCAGATTGATGTAGGAATCGGCGGAGGAAGAAGTTGCATTCGGGCCTGTGTAGCCATTCAGGACGGAATGATACGAAACAGTCCAGGAGGTAGCAGACGGAAGACCCGTCTCGTGGAAGTGAATAGTAGCATCGCTCGGAGGAGGGACTGCTCCCTTTTCGGTTATGTAGATCGTTGCCTGCAGGTCCGAGGATGTTATGTTCGAAGTGAGAGTGAAGACCTTTCCCTGGGACGCGGTGTTGGTAGAGTAGTCATAAACGTACCCGTCCTGGCTCTCTGCCAGTACCCCGTTTGTTGTGGTGGCAATGGTGCTCGATCCTGAGGTTGCATTGTTGAAATAAAGAAGTATCTCATACTCCGAATATCCAGCGAATGAAAAGTTGAAAGTGTCCTTGGCATAGTAGCCAGGGCCCGTAGCGGTTGAAAGGACCTGTCCGGACATCGAAACAACCTGGATTTCCGAGACAGAACTAGCTGAAGCTAGAAGATCGGGCGAATACTGGATGAGTGCATTCCCTGAGGGGATCGCTGCCGTGGCGGTATAGCCCGTCGAAAATAGGGTGCTTATCCAGGTGTAAACAGTTCCCTGCTCTATGTCTGCTGCCTGGTCGGAATACCCGGTTGAGGTCGCCGAAGCGGCTGGAAGTGAAACGGAGAATGCGCTGACCAGGAATAAAACGATGATAAAAAAAGAGAAAACGGCAGATGTTTTCATCGCGATTGCCTCTGCCTATTTCTTGTAGTTCCTTCCTTTCTTCCTGTGCTCTGTGTGCCCTGCCTTGAACGCTCCGACTGCAAGCAGGGCGATCAGAGCGATCACTATCAGCCCGTCAACGATATAGCCGTAGGTGCTGTGGAGGAAGAAGCCCGAGAATCCGGTTAGAGTCAGGAATCCCGATCCATTTCCGGTCGAGGACTTTACCGTTGTACCCGGGGAATAGTTGACGTGGACCACGACGTTGCTGTATTGCAGTGCGACGGTCCCTGAACTCACGTTGGCGGTGTACCCAGGAATGGAGGGCACAGACCATGCTAAGGATCCGTTGTGTTCAGACAGTGTGAAGGTCCCGTTGGTCGTGACGTAGGGGACACCGTTCACGTTAACAGTCCAGGCAGTTCCGGACGGAAGGTTCGTTTCCACGAAGATTATCTTGAAGTAGAGTTCCGTGAATGTTATGGTCTGCGAGACTGCGGCCCCGGATACGTTCAGCTTGCCTGTTATGGGTGATGCCTTCCAGTTGGGGGCTATCGAGACGCTGTAGTTGTAGCCCGTGCCGTTCCTGATTGAGAAAGTTATGTAGTTGTGGTTTCCTGTTGTGCTGTTCGTTGTCCCGTTGAAGGTCACTGACCAGGGGACGTAAGAGGGAAGATTAGATGCCGAGAAGGTGACGGTGTATCCGAAATTGAACGTGACGTTGGTCTGCAGTATGCCGTTCATCCACTTCGGGAGGTTGCTGTTCCCGGAGACCGTGATCGTTCCTGAGAACGGATTGGCATACCAGTGCCCCACGTCCGGGATGTTGAACGAATATGAGCCATTCGGTTCGTAGAACGCCACTGTGTTGGTATTGCTGCTCGATGTGACACCGTTGAGAGCCACTGACCATATTTCGCCCGCTGCGAGGGTGTTCGTGTAGAAGGAGACCTCATAGGTCTTGGCTGTTGACTTGAAGGTAATGGGTTCAGTGATGTTCGTGGCTCCCGCAACGTTGTACGAAGTGACTGCGACGACGCCTGAAGTCGGAGTTCCTGAGTAGCTGTTGGGATTCACCAAACTGAAGTCATAGGATCCGTTGGCAGTCACGGTGAAGTTGTCGTATGCCGCGGTGGACGCCTGTTCCTTTCCATTGAAAATCACATTCCAGGAGGTTCCGGTTGCAAGGCCCGATTCCTTGAAGGCTACAGTGTTCTGTCCCGGAGTCGTTGTCGCATAAGCTCCCTCAAAAGACAGGGAAACCATTGCGAATACTGCCGTGACAGCTATTAGGGCTACCAGGGCAGTTCCAAATTTCTTGCTCAAATTCTTTTTTTGCATTCGAATGCACTCCAATCCTCGCAAGAGCATGGGAAAACTTTCAATCACGGACTTTCGTACGAGCACCGAGATAGTTTTCTTATGCTCGTACGAGTTTAGCAAGTAAATAATAGAGAAGGGTTATTTATATAACTCACATTGGAAAGACCGTTAGCTTTTAGAGAGAGTAGGGTTAAAAAACTATATCTTAGTATCAAAGGAATCCTCAGTTGGTCTAGGAAGACCTCCTTGTTTGTAGACCTTCACGAATTCTTCAGGCTTCATGACCCAGATGTCATTTTCTTCTTTCAGACTTTCCTTCCTATCAAGAATGTGTTTATCAAAAGTAATTATGTAATTTGCCGAAATGCTCTTTGCCACTGCAATGACATACCAATCGTTTCCAATGAGATTCAGTAATTTTTGGTTGTGTTCGAGATCCTTCATATCGACGAAGTTCAGCCATACCCTAGTATCTGCCATAAATTGGTCAAAATATACTGGGTCCTCCCCTTTTAGTCTGGGATCTGACTCTATAACCCTATAGACCTCACCTAGCAATGCATCACAGGTATAGGCCTGAACCTTAGTTGTCCTTATCAGGTCAAAAATGAACTTGCTTGCCGAATGTGATTTGTTGGATAGTACCGCGCTGAAAAGAACATTCGAGTCAGTTACTATCCTCATTAACAGGATGCCTTACCTTATCAAAAGCTTCTATGATAAATTCCTCCGTGATGTTGTTCTCAACTGCATATTTGTGAAAATTCTCCAGGATGTTGTCCAGCATCAAGGCAGATTTTGTCGTATACTTCTTGTACTTGTTGTAGACATAGTCCAAGAGTTCCTCTGTTGAAATTCTATTGTAATCTTCCTTGATTCTTATCAGAGCTCTTATCTGTGCAGGAGTAAGTTGCTTCCACAGTTTGTGGGCCTCTTTGTACCCTTCTTTGGTCAGGAAATATCCGTCCGAGTCATTGACCTTTCCCGAGATGACCAGTGTGACAGTTTCTTCTTCGAGATCTCTCGAAAATGGTCCATAATAATGCGGTACAAATTCAAACAGAGGTTTCTCTAAGAAGGAGGTCTCCTTCTGCAACAAGAACATCTCCTTCTGAAGATGGGTCTTGTTAGGAACGCTTTCGTTGTCCTTAAGTGTCTCACCTCGGGCAAACAAAAGTAGTTCTAGTACCTGAGTTTTATCCACGATTGTGAGTTATAGAAGATATAAAAGAGTTTAGCCATTGCTTTAAGGGGTTTGGAATAGTCTTTAATTAATAGAGGTCAAAAAGAAATCAGTCCGATTGATCTTGATGCACTATGGTTGTTCCTTCTGTTCTTCTTCATCTATCGTTTCACCAGCCTGTATCCATACTCATCTTTCCGAACGAGATTGTTAGCCATCATTGTTTTCAAGCGGGACATTATGCTTCCTGTCAACCTGTGTTCGTAGCCGTAGACGTCTATCCCCTTTCCCGAAATATGCGTGATTATCCGCCTGGGCCACTTGCTGTAACGGGTGTCGAGGCTGCCCCTGATAAACTCCTCCAACAGGGCAGGATTGCCCAGGAGGTCCTCTGCACTGATTTCCTTCCTTATATCGATATCCTCGACCGACCTGATCTCGATAGGCGTTGTCAATCCAGTACCTCCCCAAACGGCATCTCCATGCTCAGGCTCAGTCTTTCAAGGGTGACGTAGTCGATCGTCTTCACATGGTCCGCATTGAAGTAGATCTTCCGGTGCTTTCCCCGGACCACCACGGAATTGTTCCTGAGGCCCAGTACCTTGCACTTCATGTCTGTTCCGTTCCTGAAGACTATCCTCTTGAGTGAGCTCAACTGACTCCCTCCATTTCTAAAATGGGTCTCAAGCTTTCAACGAACATTGCGGCGAATCGCGCCTCCCGCCCATCCGTCGATTTCCTGGCAACTTCCACATATTGATCCCTGAGCTTTCTTAACCTGTTGACCTCCTTTCTGCGGATATCTTCATTTCTGAGAGAATTAGAGGCTTCAGGCGATATTTCTGCCGTCAGGACTTCTATTTGAGAAACATTATGTGTTTTGCCCTGTTTCTTCGTGGCGAGATCTTCGAAGGTTAGAAGCGAAGACTGGATCATATGGAATCCTCCCTCTTGAAATGGACCCAATAGTCCCCTTCATCTATGCTCCTGCAGGACCTTATCTCATAACCCATTTTACCCAGGATGGGTTGCAGCTGCTCCTTCATCTCCAAGTCTCTGGAATCGGACTTCATTTCTTCTCACGCTCCTTGATCATTCCCCAGTCCTCCAGAATAAACTTGAAGTACTTCTTGGAATGGCAGTTGGGGAGAAGTTTCACGTTGAACTCAGAAAGGAATTCTGGAGTCTCCTTCAGTTCCTCAGAATGCCTGGTTGCCCTGAGGAAATCGCTGTGCTGGATGTCGATTCCACTTTCATTCCTGAGAGCCAGGACCTCTTCGTTGACATCGTAATGACCTGCATTCGCAATGGACTTGAACGCATTCACGAGATAGTGTGTGACCGCGTCCCTCTCGAATATGACTGCCCTTCTCTCGTCATCCTCTCTCCTTAGCCTCTCGATGATAGTCTCCGCTCTAGCTCTCATTGCAGATAGCTTCGTCTCTTCTTCCTTGATTTCTGTCTGGATGTGAGCCAGTTCGACCTCCGTGCCGCTCTTCTCGCCTCTCTTGAATTGCATGAAGAGGGAGAATTCCCTGCTCAAGTTGTCTTTCAGATCGATCCCCCTGACCAATCCCTCCGGGACCGCCAGACTGATTATTGTCGGTCTTTCTCCGTCCGCGTAGTCTTTCCTTGGTCTCCCCACTTTTCTATTCTTTGACATGAAGATGCCTCCCGTTGGGAAAAAGGATGAAGGGAAGGGAAGAGAAGAAATAATTTAATAATTTAATTAATAAATTAATTAAGCAAAAAATATTATGACACGTTTTTTTCAAGTCCGCCAGAACAGTGGGTATATTTATTCTCTGAATTTTCTTAATAAGGAAATTCGAGGAGGGTATTATATCCTCATTCTGTAGAACATTGACTGATTTATATTTTCTAGGTAATTTCTTAATAAGGAACTTCGTTTCCATCATTTTTTGTGCCTCCTTCCCCTTGTGTATATATG